>Ga0196963_10002152_pt1 | contig 12168 bp, 11 predicted proteins | sample S1_5metaG_FD_148600 | JGI IMG/M metagenome (GOLD analysis project Ga0196963, IMG submission 148600) | Soil microbial communities from Anza Borrego desert, Southern California, United States - S1_5 | ecosystem: Environmental > Terrestrial > Soil > Desert | place: USA: California | collected... | reverse complement strand
ACATCCTTCTGATAGCGCAGCCCCCACTCAGGAGTCAGCACGCACCAGGAGGCCATCACCATGCGCGTCTCCCCGCTCGCGTTCAGGACCGGAATCCACGAGTTGCAGGTCACCCCGTTTCCGAAGGTGTGCCCCTGCTTGATGCGCCCCATGTTCACGTAGTCGCCCACGAGGTCGCACAACTGCTCGCTGGCGTCGTGCGGCGGCGTCATATCGTCACAGACCACCGGACCATTCGGCACCCAGGTCAGCGGCTCATCGAGGAAGGGGTCTACGCTCAGAGATGCGAAGGGATGCACCTTCCAGTACCACTCGGGCACCATCCTTCGATACCGCTCCGCAGGCGTTTCTAGGCGCATCGGCTTTCTATCGGTGCAGTCCTGGCAGTACTCCAGCGTCCGGTCGTCCTCGACGGCCTTGGGTGCAAGCGCGTCCTTGATGTTCTGCGCGATAACGCTGTGAATCTCCCCCGCAGGCTTGTAGATGGGCTTCATCCCGTCCTCGCAGGAGCCCGAGACTTCAGGCCCTTTCGTGGGGACGACGAGCCTACGGTTGGGGTCTGCGAGCGCTGTGCCGCCGATAGTGAGGACGATCATCAACTCGTCGCGTACGAGTAGACGTGGAGTTCGTCCGCAGCCGTCGTCACCGACCCACTGCCAGACGATGCCACAACGACAACGTCCGTGGTTTGAGCATCGGGGCGGATACCGCTAAACGGCAGGTGGAGCAAGTTGGGGTTGAACCGAGAAGCCGCAATAATATGCCCGCCGCCGTAGTTGGAAAGCACAGGCGACTGAGAGATTTCCCAGTAACCGTCCTCCGCTTGATTGTTGCCACTCGACCAATCCTGCACCGAGCGCACGAGAGTGGCGTTTATCTTGGCCCCTACTTGGACGGTTGCGGCAGCACCAGAGGTCTTCCGTACTACCGCGATAGCCCTGAATGGTGCCAGTGCCGCTATCGTGAGGCTGGACGCCGTAAGCAAATCCACCGCGCTCGTGCTGGTCGTCGTCGCCTCCGTCGTGTTCCCGCCCGCCCGCGCCAACGCACCAGACCCGCCCGCAGGAGCCGCCCACGTCTGGTCACCTCTGAGGAATACGGTGTTGTTCGCGGTGCCAGACCCCAACCGCGCGGTCGCAATCGTGCCCGCGGTGATCGCCGCAGCGTCCAGCGTCCCACCCTGAAGCCCCGTGCTCTGATGGCTGTGGTCCGCGGACTCCAGCCGGTAGCCGGTGTGGGGGTCTGCCGCTCCCTCGTGCGTCGTTAGCGCCGCAGGAGTACCGGACAGCGCTGCAATGCTGATCTCGTCAGTACCGCCGTCCTGATGCTGCGATGCGTGGCTCTCAGGAGCGCCGCCGCCACCACCACCCGAGAAGTGGCCTCCGTTCAACTAGCCACCGGCAAGAACTTATTGCCTTCCTTCGTGAAGCACTGGACGAGCACCTTCCCGGTTCCGGCGTCCACTAGCGCCTCCAAGGTCGCGTGGCCCATATAACCCCACTTCACGGACTCCTCTATCGTCTGGCCTGAAATGTTCTCCTGATAGGCCGTGGACCGATTGAGCGCCCGCATTTGGTTGACACTCGTAGCGGAATCGAAGGCCGCAGAGGTAGTCCACCGGGTCCAGAACAGGTGATCCTTGAAGTGCGCCTTGGCGTAAGTGGTTGATGTAATGTCCCTGAGCCTTGCAGCGGCCCACCGTGTCGGTACTGTCCATGTCACGTTGCCGTCTACCGCGAAGGTGGCACCGCCAGAAGCAGTTCCATCCGTCGCGGAGATGTCCGTCCACGTCTCTCCATCCCAGTACCGCACAGTCAGAGTGGAGGCGTTACCGTTCGCGTTCTGAACATCGACGGCCACTCCCCGGAAGGGGACATGGCTTCCGACGTAGATCGCATCACCGTTGGCGAGCGTGTCGAAGGAGTTGAGCACGAAGGTCAGTGTGTTGTCCCCGTCCTGAAGGCGGTAACTCACGTCCAACGGATCTGTCGCCAACCCGTCGCTGGTATGGAGCACCACAAGGTACGGATTCAGGGAGTACCGCAGAACGACGGCCGTGACGAAGTCACGTGGCGTCAGCGCGATGAACTGCGTCCCCGGAATCAGTGACGTGATAGCCGCGGTGGTGGAAAGGGAGACGCCCGTGGATGCGCCGGCAAGTCTCCGCTCTCCAAGGGTGGCGCTAATCGTCTGGATAGGCATCGTTGACCTCCATGGTGACGAATCCCTTGTCCAGATCGACCGACGTTACCGTGCCCTCTTTCCCCATCGCTTCTAAGGTCGTAGCGAGGAGTTCATGGAAGCGCTCCTGGGCAGAGTGGGCTTCCACATGCGCGTACATCAGGCGATCACGGACGCCTTGAGGAATGGCCACAACCTCCATCGTTACGCGCCCAGGATGTACGCAGTGAAGGTGTTGGCAGCGGTACGCTGGAACAGAAGTTGGGCAGACTCGTTCTGCGCGAGGGTCTGGCCTGCGTTGGAAAGAGTCACGTCCGTCCCGCCCGCAAGGGTGATCGTTTCGGCGGCGTCGGCGGTATTGATGATGTAGCAGAGGAACGTGTCGTCGTTCGCCAGCGCCATGCCCTGCGCGGCCAACTCCGTCTCGATCTGCGTGCCGGTTGCTGTGGTGTCCGTGCGGTTGGCACCGTTGGGGTCACGGGTGATGAGCCCACCAACGAGTTGCGCTGCGGTCAGTGTGGCGTTGCCAGCGGTAGTGACGTTGGCGAGGGTCAGGGACTCGCGGATACGGGAGCTGCCACGAATAGCAAGCCCGCCATCGGTGATGGTGACGCCGCCAGCCGTAACGGTAAGTCCACCCGCAGTGACCGTCAGGCCAGAGGCGGTGACCGTCAGCCCGAGCGCAAAGTGGACGCGCCCACCGGAAGCGATGTGACCCGCACGAGTGCCCCGATACCCGAAGTCGAGGCGGGAGTTAACCTGGTCCCAGTTCCACCCATTGCGGGTGGGAGAAGCCGTCCAGAGAGGCATCTATCTATCCCTTCTGCCGGATAAGCCGGCACTTGAACTAAGGGTTGTCTAGTTTGCTAGACGACCTTCTTCCTGCGCGTCACCTTCCGGCGCTTTATCTTTGGTTCGCTAATCACCACTGACTCGTTAATTGGCTCAACTGACGGCACCATTCCCTGTGCCTTCGCGACCGCCATAAGAGCATCGATCTGCGACTGCTGGAGCTTCAATTGCTCCCTGCGGTCACTCTCCGCCCGCTCTCGCATCATGGCGTCATACGCTGCCCGGTGCTTCAAGCGAACGTGCGCCTCCACATGAAAGGGAGAGGCGAGTTTCTCCGACCGACAAACAGGGAAACCCTGCTCATGGCGCTCTGGCGCACCAGGGTAATCAGGGTGCAGCCAACAGAGGTGCTTGCCATACTTCGGCTCCGTCTCGGGGTGTACGGTGAACACCGTCTGCCCCACCAACTCCGGTGGAATCCCGACCAGTACGTCCTTCTGGCGGAACACCCGGAGAGCAGCATCTTTGGCATTGTTCTTGTTGATGATGTGTGGGTGGCCCGTAACCCGGTGGTAGAGCGTCACCCACTCTCCGGTTGCCTCAGCCACAGCGGGACGCATCCCCCATGAGTCCTTGCGCTCGATAATGGTCCCCGCCTTTTCAGTGAGCGCAGGGTCGCCTGCCGCTTCCATCTCCAAGTCCTGCTGGTACTGCTCCAACAGGGTTGCCGTCATGTCAGGCATAACTACTCCTAGTTCCTCTGGATCGTCAGATACGGCCCGTTAACCGTCTTGTGCGCCTTGATCGCCTGCAACTCGTCACACTGCTTCATGTAGTCCCCGAGCAAATCAGACGGTTCCTCTGCCTCCGGTTTCCCTTCACGCAACCGCTCCGCTATCTCTACAACCTCACCTACGCTGTAGAGCGCACCCGCCATGAAATTGATGAGGTGCTGTCCTGCAAAGAAGCACTCAGGCCCAAGGACTCGCGTAAACCACGTCGGCTTATCGTCACGGATTACCTGAATCCCTTGCACCCGCATCGGGACAGCCCCAGGCGTCTTGTTGTCCACCCGGATCATTTCCCGCAGCCACCACACGGGTTCATCAGGATGCAGCCCGCGGCTCGTGCTCGCTTGCAGGGACGAAGGCAGGTGGTCAAGCATGGACAAGCCTCTCAAACCGCATCTTCATATCCCTGTCTTCCGGTGGCTGCACATCCGCGTCAACCATCCGGTAGGTGTACTCCCCGGTGTGCGTCAACTTCGGGTACGTGGAGGCGTAGACCTTGAACCCCGCCTCAAGTACACGCCAGCAAAACGCCTGGTCGTCAGTTGGGTACTCGTTTCCGCGTATCACAAACGGCATGAAGAACGGCCAGAAGTCCCCTTTACACAAGGGAAGCGACTTGCTTAGTTCATCCAAGACCACGCGAGGAATGGCGATGAACCCTGTCCCGACAAACTCACAGGGAATGAGTGCGTCCGTACCGATGGCGTAGGTTCCTTCCGTCTCGGGAAGCACGCGCAGGGCGGCACCCGCCCCAAACTTGCGCTTGGGGTAGATGCCGCCCACTACTGCGTTGTGCTCCAGGGCTCGCTTGGCGATAAACGCAAGGTCGCCCTTCTCCCAGGCGGTGTCCGTATCCACCATGAGCAACACACTCCCCGCCTCCTCTTCAGGAGCCTGAAGGAACCACGAGGCCACCTTGGAGCGGGCGACGTCGATGTTCGCCTGCCCCTCATGGTCGCGGTAGGTCAGGTTGGGCCACCCAAGGAGTTCATTCAGGACAGAGCGATGCGTCCTGCCCGTAAAGCCTTGGTAGGCACAGACCCAGAGTGTTGCCCGTGGGTTACGGAACATTAAGCGGTGGTCCGCCTGCCGCCGATGATCTCGATGTAGTCGATGTCCAGGGAACGGGCTGTCCCGCCCGACTGGACGGCCGCACCGAAGCCCATCAGGGTCGTTGCCGTTACCGCGGAGTTGATGGTGGCGTGCTCGATACCGTTGATGTAGTACCGAGCGTTGCCGTCCTCATCGACCACGATCTTGAAGGTCTGCCACGTCCCCACTGCGGGCGTGGTCGCGCCGCCGACGTTGCACCGTACCGGCGTCGCGTCGTTATCGGCCCTGACCGCAACTGCCTTCCAATCGGCGGTGCCGGCTCCGGTGTACGCGAATCCCGCGGCGTCGGAGGCATTGGAGGTCTGGACGTCGGTGGTCGAGAGGGTGATCGGGTTCTCGTCGGTTGCGTTGTCGTCGGTGAACCCGATGTACGTCTCACCGTCCGCCAGCGACGTGACGGCCTTCGCCCTGACTTCCAGCGTCAGCGGCCCGCCGTCATCTGCCCGCCACTGGTTCTCGGAGAAGATGTTGGTGATGTCGTTGTCGTCAGTGTCCACCGACCCCCGGATAACGCCGTTGTGCTGGACGTTGACCGCAAACGCCGTCCCACCCGTGTCGGAGTTGGTGACGTAGTGGTCGAGGTTGATGGTGTCGCCCAGGAAGTCATCGAAGAACTTCACCAGGCCCTTGGAGGTGTCCGTTGCCATTTATGTGCTCCTTCCTGCGCCTTGTCTGGGGCTCACAGGTTGATTAGTTGGCTTGCCCAGAACCTACGGCGGTAAAGTGGCCTACGTAGGGGCCGTGGCGTCCGAAAGACACGGAATGGCCCAGTTTCCGGCCGATCTCTCCACCCAAACGTACTCGTCCTTCAGCCAGACCGAATCCCCGCCATAGCCCTTCTGCGGCTCCCTGCGCGTCTCAGTCCACGGGCTCTTGCCCTGCACGCAGACCACACCGCGCTTGGCGAAAATCGCACCACGGGCGTCAGGGGTGGAGTTGATGGTGATAAGGCCGTCCTCGTACACCATCGCGTCCTGAATGGAGCCCTTGAAGCCCCGCTTGTACGTCTCGTCGGTGTACCCTTCGGGGATGGTGTAAGTGCCAATGCCGGCTAGGATTTCCGACTGGAGGTCGTGAATCTGGTAGCCGTGAAGCACCACGTTGATCGGCGGCGCACCGGGCTCGTCAGCGTCGGAAGTGATCCGGCGAACTGCGGCCATGATGTTGCCGCTGGTAAGGGTCTGCCCGGTCGCGGAAACCGCTGTAGCGGAGAACGATGCAAACAGCGCAAGGCCGTCCTGGTCTTTCTTCCGCTGGATGGCTTCCTGTGCCAGATTGCCAAAGGTCGAGAATGCCATCGCGTTCAGGCGCTCCTTCACCCGGTCGCCGATGAAGGTCTGGATGGCGACGAGCTGCGGAGTCGCAGAGAGCACCGAACCATCCAACTGCTGCGGGTTGTCGATGGTGTCCGTCTCGCCGTAGTTGCTGGCGGTCAGGGCAGTGGCGAGGAACTCACGCCATGCGGTGCCGGTGCCAGACTTGAGGGTCTGGCGGTCGCAGACCTTGAGCATCACATCAGCGGGATATTCCCGCGTGGTCCGGGCGGATGCGATGACCGTATCAAGGCCCTCACTGACCGTCGATACGTAGGTTTCTCCTGTAGGCATTTAACTGCTCCCTGTTCTCCCTATGCTGCTCGGCAGCACGTGAATAGGGGCTATCTCCTCTTCGGGTTTGGCTCTGGCATGATTCCCTCATCGCGGTGGTACTTGGTCGCGAGGGCCATTTCATCCGCTGAAAGGTCTTCACCCCAGGCAAGTTTGTTGACCAAAGACTGCTTCGTGTTGGCAGCGCCACCGCGCTCGGTAACGACCACCGGTGCAGGAGTGTTTTCCGTCTCCTGCTTCTTCGCCTCTTCCCGTATGGCTTTTCGCCAGGCTTTCTCCATGCCGATGAAGCCAAAGGGGTCAGTCTGACTCGCCCTCCGGTCCTTCGGCATGAGGCGCATCATGGTGGCCTCATCCAGCCCTTCGTCCTCCGCGGCTTCCTTGACGTGCGCCACCACATGCACCCACGCCACGCTCTCGCCGCCATCGTTCTTCTGGGCGGCTTCCCGTAGCGCCTGCGCTTCAGCCTCCGCGGCCTCACGCCGCTTGGCCTCGATTTCGCGCGCCTTTTCTGCCTTGGACTTCTCGGCTTCGATGGCCTGAGCGTTGAGTTCCTGGGCCAGTTCGGCCTTCTCTTCGTCGGTCGCTGTACCCTTGAACACCCGCTCCACCATGAGGCTCATCCGCTTGCTCTCGCCGGCTATTTGCTCCAGTCGGGAACTGAGTCCGTCGAGTTCGTCAATGCGCGCCACCTTCTGCTGTAACGGCGTCAGTTGCGAGCGCATCGTTGCCCAGATTGCGGCGTTCTGCTCCTTGACGATTTCCACCAACGGCTCGCGGATGAGGTCTACCAGTTCTTCCCGTGACACCGCCGATTGGGTAGCGCGCTCCGGGGTCGCCTCCTGCGTTGCGCCGGTCGCCTCGCTAGCTTCCGCTGTGGTCACTTCCGCCATACGGTTTTCTTGCCTTTCGCGGCCCAAACAAAAAGCCCTCGCCCCGCCGAAGCGGAGGAGGGCCTGTGTAGACCGTGCGCTATTGAATTGCTACCTATAGCGTTACCAGAACACTAAAATCCTGTCAAATGTGTCTAGTAAACTAGACGACCTCCACGACATTAAGGGTGCGGCAAACCACGTACCGCGACCCCTGACGTACCTCCCGGTGGCACTCCAATTCCGCCCTGGTCCCGTAGAACCTTTGGCGTACCGCCCGGTGGTCGCCCGCCCGTCGCGACGTGATGATGCTCTCCCCGTCCGTCTCGGCTATCACGGAATGGCAGGCAACGCAGAGGATGGGGCGCAGGGCAAGCAGCGTCATTGCAGGATCGCCCTCAGTGCGCTACCATCCCCTGCCATGAACACCCCGCTCGCCATAGCACTCATAGCCCTCGCCCTCGCTGCCGGCTTCCTGGGAGGGATGGCCGTCGCCAAGCAGGAGGTGCCGGCTGTGGCTGCTGCTGGCCCCACGAAGGAACAACTTATCGCTTCCTGTTATCAGGCTCAGTTCTGGGGTGCCGTGCAACAGTGTCTCAAGCATTTCGATAACTAGCGGCCAAATGTCGGCGCGGGGAAGGCAGAACCGCTCCCAAAGGTAGGGGCGGCAAATGGAGATGGAAATATCGATCCGCCGCCACCCGAAGGCTTGTCCATATAGCCCCACCTTAGAAGGGCTTCACGGATTTCGCGGTTACTATTCCGCATCCGCTCTCGTTCATTTCGTATCCGTGCGGCCCTGAACGACTCGGGTGCCTGCGGCAACATCTCCTCGATCTTGTCCCTCACTTCCCAGTAGGGAGCAAGAATCTCTTGGTCCCGCTCGTACTGCTCAACCTCAGCTTTGATTCGCGCATCCTTGAACCGCTCCCCGCGGAAACTGTTCTCGCCATGCCCGGTGATGTACTCCCGCGGCACCCCGAGGGCGTCGGCCTCTTGCAACACTTCCTCCCTCCGCTGGCGTAACGTCTTGTAATCAGGCGTGCCGTCAGGAAGGTCAGGGGCGTCGATGTCGAGATACCGTTGCGCTAGAACGGCCTTGATGGGAGGGTCTTGCCCTTGAATCTTGAGTCGGGCTATAGCAGCCTGAGCCGCATCATCAAAGATGCCGTCCTGCGCGTCATAGGCGCCCGCCTTGTACGCCTGAATGGCTTTCCGCTTTGCCTCACCATCATCAGGGACCGCGTAGATAACCTTCGACAATTCCCCTTCCAGCGATTCCTTCTTCGTCCCCCACTGGTTCATCGCCCGCTGAACGACCACCCGGTCCTCTACCGGAGCCTCATCACGTTGGGCAATGAGGTCTTTCAGCCGCGGGTCGGCGTTGACCTTCCGCTGGTCGTCAGGGGCGAGGTTCTCGTAGGTCGTTCCGGCAGGGTAGCCCTTCTCCTTCACCAGGTCGGCGGTCGCAAGGTCGCGAATGTCACCGTAGGTCAGGGGATTACCCTTCCCGCCAATGCTGTGACCAACCAGCGTCAGCGCCCCGCCAACCGCTGTTCCCGCGTCGCCTTGCGCTGCGGACTTGGCGGTCTGACCCAGGGCTGACAACTGCTCGCTTCCGGAGAACGGCTGGAACGTCTCTCCCAGGTAGCGCAGGAATTGCTCCTGGTTGTCACGCGTCCGCTTTCCCTGCACCGTCTCGCCGGCAATCAAGTCCCAGGCAATTTTCGGAGTACCGCCCGTCACGAACTGCCGAAGTGCTGCATCACCATGCCCGGTCGCCGTGGTCAAGACCATCCCGAGGAGGGAGTCGTATCCCCCGAAGACCGACCAGTCATGGCCGTTGAACCGGATACGCATGAAGTTTGGGTTACGCTTCCAACCACCGTGCCCATCAGGGATGACGGGGCGGATGTCTGTCTCGTTCCCCAGTGCAGCGTTGGCGGCGAAGGTTATACCAGATCCGTACATGATGAGCCGCAGCAGGGAGTCACGAGCGATGCGCTGCTCTAAAGGGGCCCCCGGACGGAGCCCTGCAAAGCCCTTCGCTATCGTCTCGATACGAGACTGAAAGTAACGTGGGGCGTAGAGGAGAAATTCACCGATGTCGCCAGCGAACTTGGTGGGAGAGTAGCCGGTTGCGCCGTTGATGGACTCTGCAATACGGTCCATCGCCCCACCGGGGGCCATCGCCTCTTCCAGCGTGACGCCCCGCTTGAGTTCATCCATGAGTTCCTTCTGCGCCCACGCAGGCCGCAGGGTATCCCCATAGGCAGCGAACATCCTGTCCGCGATCTCCAAAGGCTTGACGCCCTTGATTCCAATGTTGGAAATACGCTCCTGAAGGCGCTTGCCAAGACCAGCTCCCGGCGCGAGTTCTTCGGAGTGCCCGCCGAAGTGGAGTCCGTGCTTCGTCCACTCGGTCGCATCCGGCAACCCTAACCGGGCGGCTTCCTCGTTGAATTGAGTTAGCCACTTCCCCCAGGCGTCGGGCTGCGCCAGCGCCTTCAGGTTCACCTTGAGGGCCGAAGAGGAGCCATTTGGGTCTTTGTACCAGCCCAACAAGCCCTGAATGGCGATGGCGGAATCGTCCAGCGTGGATGTGACCGTCCGGTAGACCCCGCTCAGGAACTTAGCTGTGCGAACGATGGTGTTCGGGTTCATCTCCCCACGCTCGGCGTTCAGTACGGCATTGGCCGCGTTCGCCATCGCATCGGGGAAGTCGTACCCCGTGAGTTGCACAAGCCCAATCTGATGCCGGCCGCGTGGCGTGCTCGCCGCCAACTCCCGAGCCCGGTTCAGTCGGCCCCGAATGTCGGCCAGTTGAATCTGCTTCTGGTCGATGGCCTGAAGGGTCGCCTGATACTTGGCGGTCAACTCCTGGGCCTGCACGCCGCTCTTCGCTGCCTGCTTCGCATCCTTAGCCGCTTCACGTCGCAGCACCAATAATTCCCGCTCAGCCGCAGCGATCACCGCATCGGTGCTATCGCTCGTGATCCGCTTCCACAACCTCGCCTCGGCGTTGTTGGCAAGTTCTTCCGCCCGCTTCGCCATCCGCTCAGCGAGGTTCCCGTGCTTGTCAGCCATGCGCGCTCGCGCGTCCTGACGGATGGCGGTTATCCGCTGACCGTGGATGCTCGCTGCCAGCTTCTCCACATCACTCCGCAGTTTGGGGTCCACCCGGTCTGCGGCGCTCTGGGCAATCCGTGTACCACTGGCGTCCTTCAGGTCGAGGAACACGTTGGCAGTGCGGCGGTCGATGGCATCCTGCCCTATCTGCTTCACGTAGGAAGTCAGGGCGTCAGAGAGCGCGGGGTACTCGTAGCCGTTGTCAATGCCCTGCGCCATCGAGTCAAACACCGCTGCCTTCTTGAAGCCGGTTCCACCACTGGCAGATCCACGGCCTGCGAAGACCTTGATTGGCTCGTCGGCCCCGTTTACATCAGCACGTCCACGAGGAAGGTAGAACCCTCCCTCCATGATGTCGCCGCGGGAATTGAGTTCAACGGCTTTACGACTGAGAAGGGTTCCGGCCTGTTCCTGTACCTCGTCCCAGGTCTGGCGGTATGGCTCAACGGTGCGCTGAAGCCACTCCATGACCGCCTTCTGTTCAGGCGTCAGGCTACCCAGGAACTCAGGGAGGCGTGCCGCCACGTCTTGAATCGTGGGGCCGTTGGGAAATACAGCAGGGTCTTCGAGGCCCTGAATCCGCCCCTGATTATCAATGTCAAAGACTGAACGGACTCTGGCCTCAGCCTCAGCACCAACGGCTACCGACTGGCTGTCAACCGTCCTGCCAAGACGGGCGCGTTCCTCCATGATTGGCGTGACCGCATCCTCAAAGCGGTTAGGAGCACCGATCACCTCTCGCAGCCGGTTCTCCATCTTTTGCGTGGGGGTGAGTCCGCCAATGATGTCGCGGAAGCCGAGCACATTGCTGGGCTCTGGCGGAGGTGGCTGCGAACCAGGCGGCGGTCCCGAACGCGGAGGTTGACCACCAGGCGGAGGTGGCGGAGTGCCAGCAGGGGGTTCGACGGGTGGAACACCGCTATCCGCTAGACGGGCAACTTCAGGGAACATCTCCCGCGCTGCATCCAGTTGAGCTTTGACTCGCGCCGATTCCTCTGGCGTAAGCCATGAACCTTCGTCAATTTCCCCCGCGGGGGAGGCCGGAGAAGGTGGCGGGTCACCTCGGCCTGGGGCCACCTCCCCCGCGGGGCTGGTTGTCGAAGCGTTTGTTGGATGTGGCGCTGAAACACCGCTAGGGTGACCAATTCCCCTGCTGTCCATCTCGCCAGTAAGCGCTGTATATGCGGACTCCTGCTCGTACGTTAAGGGGCTGTGGTTGTTATAGACTTCATTAGCCTGTTGCCATCGAAGTATGAGGTCGTCATCACTGAGAACTCGGGCTTGTCTCAATGCAACAATAAGAGCGTCAGGATGGTTTATTTCCTGAATCTGTTGCCCACTTGTCTCGTTTACGAGACGACCTGCATCCGCAGCATCATCGCCAGCGGCAAGCGGGTTAATGCGAGCCATCCCTGATTCGTCAGTTATGACCCTCGCCACGCTTTCAGGGAGTGCGTCAGCCACCTTCACCGCAGCCTGCGCCGCCTGCTTGCCACCAGCCTTAATCCCAGAAGCCGCAGCGCGGATACCGGCCTTCGCGATGTCGTCAGTGAAGCCAATTCCGGGGACCAGGTTCAGCGGATCAGAGACGAGTCCCGTTACCAGCGGGATGCTCTCACTCTCATAGGAAAGGCGGTTGTCCACCTGTTCCCGGTCGAACGCATCCCTGCCGTGCCTGATTTG
>Ga0196963_10002151_pt1 | contig 12168 bp, 5 predicted proteins | sample S1_5metaG_FD_148600 | JGI IMG/M metagenome (GOLD analysis project Ga0196963, IMG submission 148600) | Soil microbial communities from Anza Borrego desert, Southern California, United States - S1_5 | ecosystem: Environmental > Terrestrial > Soil > Desert | place: USA: California | collected... | reverse complement strand
TCGACCAAGGTGCGTGCGAGCACGTACTGCCGGATCACCGCCTGCCGCGCGGGCCCGTCGGCGGGTGTCGCCCGCCCCAAGTCGGGCGACCAATTCGGATTCCCGGACTCGCCTGCCCACGCGTCCGCCCGGTGATCCTGCCACAGCGCGTGCACCGCCCACGCCGCCGCCGCCTCGGGCGAGTCTGCATCGGTCCCCGGTACGCGCGTCGCACGCCGAAAGTCTGCGGCCGCCACCCGCACCTCGGCCGCGGCGTCCTTCATCCCGCCGTCACCGGCGGTGCGGACGTACGCCGCGATCACTTCCGGCGTGACCGCCTTCGCCTTTACAGACCACTGCAGGAGTGCCAGGTCGGCGGCTTCGATCGGCCGCTTCACGGCAGAGCGCAAGTTTGCCAGCACCGCCTCCGCCCGCCCGCGTTCTGGTCCGACCGCCGAAGCCGCCAATCCCCGTGCCGCCCATCCGGCGGCGTCGCGCATCGGCCCCTCGCACGTCCGGGCGACCCTCAGGAGTCGGTCCGCGTCCGGGCCACCGGCCTTGAGCGACCGGACCCAGTACGCCTCGACCGCCTGTCCACCACGACCCATGCCGCCCGCGAGGATCTGCTTCCACACATGCGCCTCGTCCGCCCCGACCAGGCACCACAGCACCCATTCCGCCCGTGCGCGGTCCGCCTTCGCGTCGTCCATTAGCCAGACCACCTGGGCGACGGCCGCGGCGCGCGTCTGCTCGGCCTCGCGGAACGCCTCTCGTACCGCGTCGGGCGTCAGGTCGACCTCGCCGACCAACGCGACCACGGCCGTCTCCGCCTCCCGTTCCCTCGAAACGGGGTGGGGCGGCAAAATCGGCCGCAGCGTCGTCCGATCCGGGGCCACCTCCCACAGCAGCAGCCGCACCGCCGCCCGCACCGCGGGCGGCGCCGCACCGGGCGAGCGTGCGACCCGCTCGAGCTCATCCAGCGCCGGTCGATACTGCCGTTTCGCCCAATCCGCCTCCCCCAATATCTGGCCGCGACTCTCGAGCAGGTCGAGGCACGCCAGCACCCGCTCTTCTACCGACCGCCGCTCGTCCCGGATCGGCCAGAGAAGGCGCATCGCGTTCGCATCATCGGAGCGCGGCTTCGGCCAAGGCCGATTCTTCTCCGGCCGCTCGGCCGCCACCGCGATCAATGGAATGATCGTGCAGCCCACTGCGACCCATGTGAATACGCCCGTCGTCATCGCGCGCCTCCCGTTTCGGTGCCCCGATCATCGTACCGCCGGCGAGTCCGGATGGCGGCCCAAATCCCGGGAAACGTCGGTCGATTGTCGACTCCGATCGCCCGTCGCGATTCGCACCTCGGCCCGTCGCGTTTCGCGCCACACCATGGACAATTGACAATGGACAATGGACGATCCTCCTTCGCATGACCAAGCACTTCCTGACCGCGGCGCTAACCTGCGTTTCCCTCGCCTCGTTCGCCCAGGACGCCGTCGGCCCGCCGGACGCGCTCGTCGCCGACGGGCTCCCGCCGATCCCGAAGTCCGTCGCCGAATCCGTCGGGCGGTACACCGAGTTCCGCGGGGCCGTGTTCCGATCCTGGCACCCCACCCGCCGCGAGATGCTCGTCCGCACGCGCTTCGCCGAGACCGGCCAGATCCACCGCCTCAAGATGCCCGGCGGCGCGCGGTCGCAGGTCACGTTCTTCCCCGACTCCGTCTCCGGCGCGTCCTACCAGCCGACCGCCGGCGACTACTTCCTGTTCACCAAGGACGTGGGCGGGAACGAGTTCAACCAGATCTACCGCTACGACCTGTCCACGGGCCAGCACACGCTCCTGACCGACGGCAAATCCCGCAACTCCGGCGGCCTGTGGAACAAGAAGGGCGACCGCGTCGTCTACACGTCCTCGCGCCGCAACCGCAAGGACGCCGACTTTTACGTCATGGACCCCGCCGACCCCAGGTCGGACAAGATGGTCTCGCAGTCCGACGGCCCCGGCTGGGGCGCGATCGACTGGTCCCCCGACGGCGCGACATTCCTCATCGGCAAGTTCGTCTCGGCCAACGAATCCCACCTCTACCTGATGGACGCCGGCACCGGCGAGCGCACGCGCCTCACGCCCGACGAGAAGGGCGTGCACTGGGGCGGCGGGCAGTTCGCCGCCGACGGCAAGGGCGTCTACGTCACCACCGACCGCGCCGGTGAGTTCAGCCAGCTCGCGTACGTCGACCTGGCGACCAAGGCGATCACGATCCTGACGCCCGACCTCAAGTGGGACGTCGAAGACCTCGACCTCTCGCACGATGGGAAGTGGCTGGCCTACGTGACCAACGAAGACGGCCTGTCCGTGCTGCACTTGATGGACACCGCCACCCGCAAGGAGTTCGGGCCCCCCAGTTTCCCGGCCGGCCAGATCTCCGCCCTCAAGTGGCACAAGAACAACAAGGACCTCGCCCTCACGCTCACCAGCGCCCGCTCGCCCAGCGACGTTTACTCGCTCGACATGGAGACGCGGAAAATCGACCGCTGGACCGAGTCCGAGACCGGCGGCCTGGTGACGAGCAACTTCGTCGAGCCCGAACTGATCCGCTGGAAGAGCTTCGACGATCGCCAGATCAGCGGCTTCCTCTACAAGCCCGACCCCGCCAAGTTTCCCGGCAAGCGCCCCGTGATCATCAACATCCACGGCGGCCCCGAGAGCCAGTTCCGCCCCGGGTTCATGTCGAGCTACAACTACTACTTCAACGAGCTCGGCGTCGCCGTCATCTTCCCCAACGTCCGCGGCTCCAGCGGCTACGGCAAGACGTTCCTCACGCTCGACAACGGCAAGCTCCGCGAGGACTCCGTCAAGGACATCGGCGCCCTGCTCGACCACGTCGCCACCCGCCCCGAACTCGACTCACAGCGCGTCATGATCACCGGCGGCTCCTACGGCGGGTACATGACCCTCGCCTGCTCCGTCCACTTCGCCGACCGCATCCGCTGCGCCGTCGACGTCGTCGGCATCTCCAACTTCGTCACCTTCCTCGAGAAGACCGAGCCCTACCGACAGGACCTCCGCCGGGTCGAGTACGGCGACGAGCGTGACCCCGCCATGCGCGAGTGGATGACCCAGATCGCCCCGCTGACCAACGTGGCCAAAATCAAAAAACCCCTGTTCATCGTCCAGGGCGCCAACGACCCGCGCGTGCCCAAGCAGGAGGCCGACCAGATGGCCGCCGCCCTCAAAGCACAGGGCACGCCCGTCTGGTATCTGCTCGGCAAGGATGAGGGCCACGGCTTCGCGAAGAAGAAGAACTTCGAGTTCCAGTTCTACGCCACGGTCGAGTTCGTTAAGCGGCACCTGCTGGGCGACGGCGCGCCGGCGGCCGATCCCAAGTCCGGCCACTAGATTGGGTTAACCGCGGCGACGTGGTCAACCTTGCGGTCGTGTTAGATTCTTCCCAATCCCCCTACTCTCGCGAAACTGCCAGCTTTTTTACTATTCGCCCGGAGTGGCGCAGAATAGGATGGGCGGCTGTCATCTCTCGGGAGCGTGGGTTTTTATGAAGCACTGTAGAAGCGGGACATCCGGGGAAGTCGTACGCGCGCGTGGGGGCAAAGCGAAACAGACCGGCGCGATCGAGCCGCTCGAGTCGCGGCTCATGCTCGCGACGTACGGGACGACCGTCGACCTCCAGTTCAACGCCGCCACCACGGGGCTCAACGGCACCGGCTTCTCGGCCGTGCTGCCCACGACCAAGGGTGGCGGCTTCGTCTCGGGCAACGTGACGATGGGCAACGGCCAGTTGCGCGTCGCCTCGACCGCCGGCGACCTGACCAACAACAACCAGGCCAACGCGCTCAACCTCCCGATCAACGGCGCCGCCGACTTCCAGGTCGAGACCCGCCTGACCTCGTACGGGTTCACCAAGAACTACCAGTACGGCGGCATCCTCCTCGCCACCGGCGAAGACAATTACATCAACCTGATCACCGGCCACGTCGGCGGGCACGTGGTCGAGCTGTCGACCGAGAACAACAAGGTCTTCTCGATCCCGGTTTACAAGCTGATCAGCCCGGCCGGGTTCCAGTCGATGGACCTGCGCCTGACCGGCAACGCCGCGACGAAGCAAGTGACCGCCGAGTACCGCATTAACGGCGATACGTCGCCCGCGTGGATCGCCGTCGGCACCGTGAGTGCCCCGCAGGTCTTCACCTCGGCCGCGAAGGCGGGCGTGCTCACGACCAACGTCGGGTCGGCAACGCCGGTGACGACGTCGTTCAACTGGTTCCAAGCCCGCCACAACCCGGTCGTCGTGCCGCCGCCCCCTCCGCCGCCTCCCCCCCCGCCGCCCCCGCCCCCGGGCACCTATTCGACCACCGTCGACCTGCAGTTCAACGCGCCGACCACCGGCGTAAGCGGCAGCGGGTTCGCCGGGGCACTGCCGTCCACCAAGGGCGGCGGGCTGCTCGCCGGCAACGTCTCGCTCGGCAACGGCCAGCTCCGCGTCACCTCCACCGCCGGCGACCTGACCAACAACAGTCAGGCGAACGCCCTCAACCTCGCGATCAACGGCGCCGCCAACTTCCAGATCGAGACGCGCCTCTCGTCCTACGGGTTCACCAAGAACTACCAGTACGGCGGCATCCTGCTGGCGATCAACGAGGACAACTACGTCAACCTGATCACCGGCCACGTCGGCGGCCACGTCGTCGAGCTGGCTGTCGAGAACAACAAGGCCTTCACGATCCCGGTCTACAAGACCATCAACCCGGCCGGCATCACGTCGATGGACCTGCGCCTGACCGGCAACGCCGCCACCAAGCAGATCACCGCCGAGTACCGCATCAACGGCGACGCGTCGCCCGCCTGGATCGCGGTCGGCACCGTCACCGCGCCCCAGGTGTTTACCGCCGCCGCCAAGGCCGGCGTCGTCACCACCAACGTCGGCTCGGCGACCGGCGTCACCACATCCTTCAACTGGTTCCAGGCCCGCCACAACCCGGTGGTGACCCCGCCCCCGCCGCCCCCGACGACCAACCCGGTCACGATCGGCATCAACCTCGACGGCATCGCCGACTACTCGACGATCAGCCCGTTCATCGACCTGACGACGATGTTCCGGCAGTGGGGCTCGCTCGGCTCGCCGTGGACGCCGGACCCCAACGTCCCGCTGACCCCGACCAACTACCCCCTCGCCGACGCCGCCACCGTCACGTACGCGGCCACGTACCCCGACGGCATCTACCAGGTGTCGTACGCCGGCCAGGCCAACCTCTCGTTCGGCGGCCTCAACGCCGACTTCCAGGTCACGAACGTCCAGAACGGCATCACCACCGGCACGCTCTGGCTCCAGCCGACGACCGCGCCGGGCCTGCTGTCGATGTACGTAACGAACGTGAACCCGGCCAACCCGCTCCGCGACCTTCACATCATCAGCCCCGACGCGAACCCCGCGATCTCCGACACCTTCCGCCCGGTCTTCCTCGACAAGCTCAAGCCGTTCGACGGCTTGCTGCGGACGATGGACTGGCAGCGGACGATGAGCAACCCTCTCGTCAACTGGGCCGACCGCACGACCGAGGCCAACTTCAGCTACGGCGTCGAGAAGGGCGTGCCGTTCGAGGTGCTGACCAAGCTCGCGAACACGGCCAAGAAGGACATCTGGATCAACGTCCCGCCGCGCGCCAGCGACGACTTCATCCGCCAGATGGCCCGGTTCTTCCGCGACAACCTCGCCGCCGACCGCAAGGTGTACGTCGAGTACGGCAACGAGATCTGGGCGTATTTCGCGATGCCCGATGCGCAGTACAGCCTCCAGCAGGCCCAGATCGAACAGCAGACCGACCCGACCCTCTGGAAGCAGGACCCGTGGGGCCTCTCCGCCCAGCGCTACGGGAAGCGCGCCGCCCACATCGCGGGCATCTTCAAGCAGGAGTACGGCGCCGCCAAGTACGCCAGCAACGTCCGCATGGAACTGGGCGCGTTCATCGCCGGCTCGACGTGGGCCGAGATCGCCGGCGAGTGGATCCGCGACAACGTCGGCCCGGTCAACAGCCTGTTCGACGGGCTCGCGGTCAACAACTACGTCGGCGGCCTCGACATCAATACGATCGACAACGCGACGCTGACGCTCGACAAGCTGTTCGCCTGGGCCGACAACTACCTGAACACCACCAACGTCACCTGGCTGCACCAGAACAAGGCCGTGGCGGACAAGTTCGGCCTGAAGATGCACGCCTACGAGGGCGGCCAGGCCTTCACCGCCCCCAACGGCCTGAACGACGCGATCAAGCGCGCCGCCCAGACCGACCCGCGCATGGGCGACTTCTACAAGCGCATGATCACCATGTTCACCCAGATCTCCGGCGGCGGGACGTGGGGCGCCTACACCCTGGCCGGCCCCTACTCGGTCAACGGCTACTGGGGCCTCCTCGAGCGGATCACCGACACCGGCAGCGTGAAGTGGGACGCGGTCATGGGAATGATCAACGCGACGGTCTAACCGCGCCTCACCGGCGTGCTCACTTCAGTGAGGCACGAAGCCGCGAAGCGGCTATCGCATCCCGCATTGTCATGCGATCCCCCCGGTCCGTCCGATAACACAGGTCATGATCCCCGACCTGCTCTCCGGCGCGCCGCGCACCCGTTCCATCGTCCGCATCGAGGCCGAGGTGACGGCGCACGCGCCATTCACCTGTTCGATCTGCCAGGCCACCCAGCTCCCGCCCGCCGGCGAGGACGCCCTCTGGGCCTGCGGCCTCTGCGGCCAGCAGTACTTCGGAGGGGCCGAGCCGGGCATCGTCATGTCCGACCGCCAGATCGCGGCCCTGCGCCAACTCGCCGGGCGCGACGCGTCCGGGCAGAAGACGCTCGTCACCAACTGGTGGACGCAGAACGAGCCCGACGTCGGCGAATCCTTCCTCGCCTTCAACAAGAACAGCCCCGCCCGCGACTTCACCCGCACCCTCATCCGCCAGTGGGCCGCGGCTGGCGAGATCAAGTCGATCAAGGAAATCGCCTTCGGCGGCCTCCACGAGTTCCGCGCCCTCCGCGACGAGCTGACCGCCGCCGGCGTCGACTACTCCGGCATCGACTGGACCGCCCACTTCGTCGCCCACGCCCAAAAGGAGTTCCCCGCCAACGCGTGGATCCAGGGCGACATTGTCCGCGGCGTGATGGCCGAGCCGTCCGACCTGGTCTACAGCCAGCACATGCTCGAACACGTCCCCGCGCTCGAACCCGCCTTCTCCAACATGCTCCGACTGGCCGGCAAGCGCCTGATCAACATCTTCTTCATCCCGCCTAAGGCGTTCGACGGGTACGAAGTCACCAATTGGAAGCAGTACCCCCTCTACCACAACACGTACTCGGTCGGCCACGTCGAGGCCGTCTGCCGGGCCAACGGCTTCACGCCGGAATGGCGCGGGTTCGGCCAGGAGACGGTACTGGTGGCGACGCGCAACTAAAAATTGAACCGCGGACAAACGCAGATGAACGCAGATCATTCAACCGATCTGCGTTCATCTGCGTTTATCTGCGGTTTCATTCTGGTTACCGCGCGGCCGGATCGGCAGCCTGACCCACCGCCAGGCGCGTGCCGGCGTCGGGCACCGACCGCTCCGCGAGGCCCTGCGTCACCCGCCCCTCCCGGATGTCCGCGAGCGGCCGCTCCAGGGCCTTCATCGCCGGCCGCGGGTAGACGCCCAAGACGATCACCGCGATCGCCAGCGGCGTGAGCACGAGCACCTCGCGACCCGTGATGTCGCCGCCCATGACGTACTTAGGGTGCACCGTGCGGTGGCTCTCGCCCGACTCGTGCAGCACGGGGTAGACGAGCGGGCCAAAGAGCAGGTGGCCCGCGAACTTGAGCATGTAGATCGCCCCCAGCACGATCCCCGTCGCCGCGATCACGCCGAACCCGATGCCCAGATGCGGGCTCGTGAACGCGCCCAGAATCGTCAAAAACTCGCTGACGAACCCGTTCAACCCCGGCAACCCGACCGACGCCATCACGAACAAAATCATGAAGAACGACAGGCGGGGCATGGCCTTCCCCAGGCCCGAGATCTCCCGCAGATCGCGAGTGTGATACCGGTTGTAGATCATCCCGACCATCAGGAACAGCGCGCCGCTGATGATCCCGTGGTTGATCATGTACAGGACGGACCCCGTCATGCCCTCGGCGTTCAGCGCCAGCATGCCGAGCACGCAAAACCCAAGGTGCGAGACCGACGAGTACGCCACGAGCTTCTTCGCGTCGTTCTGCGCCCCGGCCACCAGCGCCCCGTACACGATCCCGATCAAACACAGCACGGCGACGACCGTCAGCACCACCGGGAACAGCACCTTACCGCCCTGCCCCACGAGCCCGATGGGCAGCGCGATGCGGATCAGCCCGAACGTACCCAGCTTCAGCACCAGCGCCGCCAAGTCGACGCTGCCCGCCGTCGGGGCCTCAGTGTGCGCCAGCGGGAGCCACGTGTGCAGCGGGAAGATCGGCGTCTTCACCCCGAATGCCGCCAGCAGCGACAGCAGCACCCAGAACCGCTCGGTGTCGGTCATCTGCGTCTGCGCGAACGCCGTCACGTCGGCCAGGTTGAACGTCCCCGCCCGCAAACCGACGTACAGGATCCCCGCCAGCGCGAAGACCGACGCCGCGAACGTATACAGGAAGAACCGCGCCGCCGCCTGCCGCCGCTGCGACCCGCCCCAGATCCCGATGATGAAGAACAGTGGGACGAGCGACGCCTCAAAGAAGACGTAGAACAGCAGCAGGTCGCCCGCCATGAACACGCCCATCATCATGATGAGCAGCGCGTTCATCCACGCGTAGTGCTGGCGCGGCCGCACGTGCACCGACCGCAGCGACGCCGTCACCGCCAGCGGGTGCAGCGCCGCCGCCAGCAGCACGAGCATCAGCGAGATCTGGTCGACCGCCAGCAGGAACTGGGCCCCCAGGAAATCGATCTTCGGCCCCTTGATGACGAACTGGTACCCGCCCTGGGCCCAGTTGTACTGCAGCGCCATGGACAGCGCCGTGAAGAACGTGCTCGCCGAGACCGCCAGGCCCCACGTCTTGCCGCGCATGCGCCGAGGCAGCGCCAGCCCGACGATCACGCCGACGATCGGGATCACGAGTAGCGCGAAAGGCAACAGCTCGGCCGGCAGGAACGCGGCCCCGGTGCTCAGCAAAAGCATCAGGCCGATCAGCGTGAACGGTAAAGCGCGAATTCGTCGGGTCATGGGACGGGGCGAATCCTAAGGGAGGGGCACAACGTTGTCGATGCACCAACGCCCGCGATCACTTGGGCGCCGCCGCTTCCTGGAACGCCTGCCGCAACGAGCTCCCGTCCGAGTTCCCGATGTTACTCCGCTGGATCATCAGCAGGTAGATCCGCCCCTTCACCGGGTCGATCCACGCCTGCGTCCCGTACGCCCCGCCGTGCCCGTACGTCCCGGCCGACAGCGCCCCGGTAATCCCCTGCGGCTCCTTCACCAGCCCCCACCCGACCGCCCACTGGCTCCCCGGCACGAACCCCGCCTTCAATTCCCCCGTGACCGGCGCCAGCATCTCCTTCACCGATTCCGGCTTGAGCAGTTGCTTCCCCTCGAACGTTCCGCCGTTGAGCACCATCTGGCAGAACTTCACGTAGTCCCGCGCCGTCGAGAACAGCCCGCCGTTCGCCAGCGGATACCGGTCCCGATCCGCCGGCGACTTCCCCCCCAGAAACCGGATCGGTACCTCCTTCATCGTCCCGTCCTTGAGCCGCTCGTACGACGGCGCGAGCCGCCCGAGCTGCGCCTGGCTCAGGTAGAACGTCGTGTCCGACATGCCGAGCGGGCCGGTGATGCGCTTCTCGACGAACTCCGGGAACGACATGCCCGACGCGATCTCGACGATCCGCCCGGACATGTTGATCGAGCTCTGGCAGTACTGCCACTTCGTCCCCGGCACGAAATTGAGCACCTTCCCCGCCAGTGCCGGCACGAGATCCGCAAGCTTCGTCGCCCCGGCGATCTCCTTGCTGTCAACGTCCTTCAGCCCCGACGTGTGGCTCATCATCTGCCGGATCGTGACGTCGTACGCCTTTCCGTCCGGCCCCTTGAGCCCCTTGAGCTCCGGAATGTACTTCCCGGCCGGGTCATCGAGCGCGATCTTCCCCTCCTCCACCATCATCATCACCGCCACGCCCGTCACCGGCTTGGTCATCGACGCGATCCAGAACAGCGCGTCCTCCCGCATCGCCTCGTCCTTCGCGACGTTCGACTTCCCAACCGCCGACAGGTGAACGATCTGATCCTTCGTCGCCACGAGCGTGACGGCGCCCGTGATCTCCCCCGCCTTGATGAACTCGGCCACCTTCTCGTCGACCCCTGGAATCTTCGGCCCCCCCGATGGCGGGGCGGCGTGGAGCGAGAGGGATAGGCCGAGCGTCGTCGTCATCGCGAGGAGGTGGCGGATGGACATGGGGGAAGTGTAAACACGACCCCGCCAGTAGCTCAACAATCCGATGTTGAGCTACGTTCTGCTCGGGTACACTCCCCCCACACGGAGGCCCACCCGATGCCGCGTCTGCTCGCCGCCCTTCTCCTCACCCTCTCCCTCCCCGCCTTCGCCGCGACCACGCGCCCGTCGACGGTCGTCAACGGGCTGGTCGATCAGATCGCCGCCGTCATCGAGCCGGACGCCTCCGCCAAACCGCGCACGTTCCTCGCCACCGTCCGCGTGACCAAAATCGAGGGCGTCGGAAAGGAAATCGAGAAGATCCTCCTCGCGGCGACCGCCGAAATCGCGATCCAGGCGCCCGACAAGGCCGGCCTGGTCGTCCGCCACAACGGCCAGACCTATGCCGCCTGCCGCGACGGCCAGGAGCTCTGGGCCCACGTCCCCGACAAAAAATTCGGCGTCGTCGGTAAGCCCGGCGTCCCCCGCTTCGCCGCCGACCCCAAGTCGCTCGACACCACCGTCCTCCCACCCTTCCAACTCCCGATCGGCGTCACGCAGGCCAAGCTCTCGCTCCTGCTGGCGAGCATGGAGTACGTCGGCGAGGAAAAGCTCGGCGGCGAAACCTGCGACGTCGTCTCCGTCACCCCGCCCGAGAAGATCGCCAGCCTGCTCAGCCTCCCGCGGTCGAAGGTCGAGCTCGCCGTCCGCCGGGCGGACCGCTTGCCCGCGCGCGTGCGGTACGACGACGGCACGATCAAGGCCGAGCTGCTCATCGAGAACCCGCGCCGCGTCGACGCCTGGCCCGCGGAGAATTGGAAGGTCCACCCGAACCCCGGCGATACCGTCGAGACCACCGCCGTCGGCCATCTCGTCAAGTTCCTCGAGACCGCTCGCAAGATCGTCGAGCAGAAGATCCCGACGCTCCCGCCCGCGACCGGCGCCCGCCGCGTCCACGCCTACAGCGGCACGGGCCGGCTCGAGATCCACGACTCCACGCGCGTCCTGTTCCTCGCCGGCTCCCCCGAGGAAATGGGCCGCCAGCAGGGCGAGCTCCTGCCCGCCGAATGCCGCGATCTGACCGAAAAGGTCCTCTACGGCGTCGGCGTCGGCTCCAGCTTCGCCAAGGGCAAGTGGTTCTTCGGCGAGATCGAATCCGCCGTCGCCCGCCTCTCCCCCTTCATCTCCGACCGCACCTTCCGCGAGGTCGACGCGATGGCCACCGCCGTCGGCGTCCACAAGCAGGAGGCCCGCCTCGCCAACTTCTTCCCCGAGCTCTTCCACTGCACCGGCTTCGCGCTGGTCGGCGACGCGACCGCCGGCGGCGCCATGTACCACGGCCGGGTGCTCGACTACCTCAAGGGCGTCGGCCTCGAGCAGAACGCCGTCGTCACCGTCTACAAGCCCGACGTCGGCCACGCGTGGGTCAATTGCGGCTACGCCGGCTTCGTCGGCACCGTGACCGCGATGAACGAGAAGCACATCAGCGTCGGCGAGATGGGCGGGCGGGGCGAAGGCAAGTGGGACGGCAAGCCCATGGCCCAGCTCCTCCGCGAGGTCATGGAGAACGCCGCCACGCTCGACCAGGCCGTTGAGATCATGCGCAAGGGCCCGCGGACGTGCGAGTACTACTACGTGATCGCCGACGGCAACGCGAAACAGGCCGTCGGCATCGCCTCGACCCCGGACACGTTCGAGGTCGTGAAGCTCGGCGAAGCACACGCGCGCCTCCCGCACGCGATCAAGGACGCCGTCC
>Ga0196963_10002150_pt1 | contig 12175 bp, 11 predicted proteins | sample S1_5metaG_FD_148600 | JGI IMG/M metagenome (GOLD analysis project Ga0196963, IMG submission 148600) | Soil microbial communities from Anza Borrego desert, Southern California, United States - S1_5 | ecosystem: Environmental > Terrestrial > Soil > Desert | place: USA: California | collected... | reverse complement strand
GTGAGGGTGCCGATCTGGTTGACCTTCACGAGGATCGAGCTGGCGACGCCGGCGTCGATTCCGCGCTGCAGGCGCTCGACGTTGGTGACGAACAGGTCGTCGCCGACGAGCTGGACGGTGCTGCCGACGGCGGCGGTGAGCGCGGCCCAGCCGTCCCAGTCCTCCTCGGCCATGCCGTCCTCGATCGACACGATCGGGTACTTCGAGCACCAGTCGCTCCACAGCCCGGCCATCTCGGCGGGCGACAGGGTGCGGCCCTCGCCCTCGAGCACGTAGGTGCCGTCGCGCCACAGCTCGGTCGTCGCCGGGTCGAGGGCGATGGCGATGTCGTCGCCGGGCGTGTAGCCGGCGGCCTCGACGGCGCGGAGCAGGTACTGCACCGCCTCCTCGTTGGTGGCGAGGTTGGGGGCGAAGCCGCCCTCGTCGCCGACGAGCGTCGACAGACCCGCGTCGTGCAGGAGCTTCTTCAGTGCGTGGTAGGTCTCGACACCCCAGCGGAGGCCCTCGGAGAAGCTGGCCGCGCCGACCGGCATGATCATGAACTCCTGGAAGTCCACGGTGTTGTCGGCGTGCACGCCGCCGTTGAGGACGTTCATCATCGGGACCGGCAGCACGTGGGCGTTGGCGCCGCCCACGTAGCGGTAGAGCGGCACGTCGACGTGGTCGGCGGCGGCGCGGGCGACGGCGAGGCTGACGCCGAGCACGGCGTTGGCGCCGAGCCGGCTCTTGTTGTCGGTGCCGTCGAGGTCGAGCAGGGCCTGGTCGACGGCCCGCTGGTCGAGGCCGTCCATCCCGAGGAGCTCCTCGAGGATCTCGGTGTTCACGTGCTCGACGGCGCGCGACACGCCCTTGCCCATCCAGTCGCCGTTCCCGTCGCGCAGCTCGGCGGCCTCGAACTGCCCGGTGCTCGCGCCCGACGGGACGATCGCCCGCCCGGACGCGCCCGACTCGAGCCAGACCTCGACCTCGACGGTCGGGTTGCCGCGGCTGTCGAGGACCTGGCGGCCCACCAGATGTTCGATGCTGCTCATGTGGGTGGTGTTGCTCCTGTTGTCAGTGTTGAAACGGTACCGGACGGCTCCGGGTAGGGCGACGACATGCCTTCGACCCCCGCCCTGTCCGACGTTCCCCACGATCCCGCAGGACCGCAGCCCGACGGCAATCCGGACCCCATGCCGTCGCCGGTGCCCGGCGCCCCGCCCGAGCCCGTGACCCCGATCCTCCCCGAGCCCGGCGGCGAGCCCCAACCCGCCACCTGACCCCGTCGTCGCTCGCCGACCCGACGTTGTGCGCGCTTGTTGCCGGATGCGGCAACGAGCGCGCACAACGGCCTCCTGAGTAGAACGACGGGTCATGACCGACCTGCCGTCCTACGACCAGCTGCCGGTGCACCCCGACGCCCCGCCCGGATCGTCGTGGGGCGTGTGGGGCGACATCGGCACCGACCCGCTCGGGTGCCTCAACCTGCTCACGCCCGAGCGGGTGGTCGCCGCCGCTGCGCTGGTGAGGACCGGCAAGGTCTTCGCCCTCAACCTCGACGCCACGCTGCCGTCACCGCCGCTGTTCGGCCGCGCCGAGTGGACCCACGAGGTCACCGGCCGGCCCGGCGGCTTCTCCCACGACGATCTGCTCCACAACTGGAACACCCAGTCGTCCTCGCAGTGGGACGGCTTCCGCCACGTCGGCAACCCGACCCACGGCCACTACGGCGGCGTCGCCGACGAGGCCCACGGCATCCACCACTGGGTCGGTCGGATCGTCGGCCGCTGCCTGCTCGTCGACGTCGGCCGCTGGCGCGAGAAGGTCGGCCGGCCGCTCACCTACGACGCACCCGACCCGATCACCCCCGAGGACGTGCTCGGCTGCATCGACGACCAGGGCACGCCCGTCGAGACCGGCGACGTGCTGCTGCTCCGCACCGGCTGGCTCTCGTGGTACCGGTCGCAGTCGGCGGCGCGGCGGGCGGAGCTCGCGCAGCCGACGGGGCTGGCCGCGCCCGGGCTGCTGCCCGGCGAGGCGACTGCACGTCTGCTGTGGGACCTGCACATCGCCGCCATCGGCGCCGACAACCCGGCGCTCGAGGTGTGGCCGATCGGCACGTTCACGCCGATGACCGCCGCACAGGAGGACCCGTCGAAGTGGCCGGAGGTGTTCGTGCACACCGCGCTGCTCCCACTGCTCGGCATCCCCATCGGCGAGCTGTGGGACCTCGACGCGCTGGCCGAGGACTGCGCCGCCGGCGGCGGCTACGCGTCGTTCTTCACGTCCGCACCGCTGCACATCCCGAGTGGTGTCGCCACCCCGCCCAACGCCCTCGCCATCCGCTGACATGCGGATCGCGGGGATCTGCCTCGACTGCGCCGACGCCGAGGCGATGAAGACGTTCTACGAGTCGCTCTTCGGCTACGTCGAGACCTGGCGCGACGTCGACGGCCCGCCGCAGACCGGGTGGATCGGGCTCGAGCATCCCGATGGCGGGGTGAACATCTCGTTCCAGGAAGAGCCGTGGTACGAGCCGCCGACGTGGCCCGAGGAGCCGGAGCGGCAGGCGAAGATGATGCACTTCGAGGTCGCCGTCGACGACGTCGAGGCCGCGGCCGCCGCCGTCGTCGCCGCCGGCGGCCGGGTGGCGCCGCACCAGCCGCCCGATCGGGCCGACGACGACCTGTGCATCGTCCTCGACCCTGCCGGTCATCCGTTCTGCCTCTGCGGCCCGGGCAACTAGCGGCGTCAGGCGAACGTTGGGCGCGCTTGTTGCCGCATCCGGCAACAAGCGCGCACAACGGAACCGGATCCGAAGGACCTCAGCGGCCGCGCACGAAGCGGAGCACCATGACGGCGTAGGCGAACACGACGCCGAGCGCACCGAGGACGAACACGAGCGGGAGGACTCCCAAGCCGCCGGAGTCGCACGAGACGAGCACGGCATCACCGGACTCGAGCGTGTCGACCGTGAACGGCCGCACCGCGACCTCGTCGTCGATCACGACCTCGGCCTCGAGGAGCGCGTCGGCCGGCAGCGGTGACGCCAGCGCCACCGACGTCGTCCAGAGCGGCGGGGCGGCGTCGCCGACGATGAACTCGCGGTCGATCGTGCCGCGCTCGGCGTCGATGCGCCACAGCACCACGCCGTCACCCGACGACCGCACCTCGACCCGCTTGGTCCGCTCGTCCGGGCAACGCCCGGCCAGCACCTCCACGGCGCCGTCGTCACGGCGCAGCACGCCGATGCGTTCGTCGGCGTCGACGGGTCCGCCGCGCCCCAGCACCATGCCCGCGACGAAGGCGATGACCACGAGCACCCCGATGCCGCCGGTGACGACGACGCCGAGCGACGGGACGTCACTCCCCCGGCGTGCGCTCACGAGCCTCGGCGTCGCGGCGGAACGCGTCGGCGTCGCGCCGCAGCGCCTCCTCGGCCGCCACCGCCGCCTCCCGCGCCGAGGTGAGCGACAGCGGCGGCTCGACGCCGACCTTCGCCGCCTTGCGCACGACCTCGTCGACGTAGAGCACCGCCGGCAGCGTGGACGCGATGCCGTCGAACACCGACGAGCGCCCCTTCTCGTCGCGCTTGATGTCGTCCCAGTTGCGCACGACGTCGTCCGCACCGCTCACGGCCACGCCGGCGAACACGTGCGGGTGGCGCCGGAAGAGCTTGTCGTGGATGCCGCGGGCGACATCGGCGAGCGTGAACCACCCCTCCTGCGACGCGATGGCGGCGTGGAAGTACACCTGGAACAGGAGGTCGCCCAGCTCCTCCTCGAGGTGGGCGATCGACGCATCGTCCGCGTCGCCCGACTCGCCCAGCCGGTCGATGGCCTCGACCACCTCGTAGGTCTCCTCGATCACGTACGGCCGGAGCGACGCGTGCGTCTGCTCGCGATCCCACGGGCACTGCTCGCGCAGCGTGCGCACGAGCTCGGCGAACCGCACCAGCTCGGCGCCGACCGGCGCCGCCAGGCTGGGGATGTAGATCGACGTCAGGTGGTCCGGCACGAACGCCCGGTCGAGGTCCGACCACGCCACGGTCACGATCGACTCGTCCGGCAGGCCGAGCCGCTGCAGGACGACGACGTCGTCCGGCGCGTCGCCTTCGACCGCGAGCTTGATGTCGGACAGGACGTCGACGGCGTGGCAGTGCGACACGAGGAGCGGACCGCGCTGCCCCGCAGCCTGCACCGCGAACTCGTGGCCGTCGACGATGCGCACGCCCTCGGCGAGCGGGTCGACGCCGAGCCGCACCCAGGCGAGGTCGAGGAACGACAGCGCCGGCAGCACCTCGACCTGCACGCGGTCGTCGGCGAGCAGCAGCGTCACGCTCTGCTCGGCGACGAGCGGCGAGCCGGGCACGGCGTACAGCACCTCACCGTGCTCGTCGGCGGCGGCGACGAGGGCGTCGACGATCGCCGGGTAGACGTCGGCCTGGCGCGTCGCCGACTCGTAGTACGAGTCCATTGCGGTGGCGGGCTGCACCAGCGCCGCCGAGGGGTGGCGCGCCGTCCGGAGGAAGCGCACCGGCACGCGGGCGATGGCCTCGAGCGTCGCCGCGGTGACGAGCCCGGGATCGCCCGGCCCGAGACCGACGACGGTGATCAGAGCTCGAACTCCAGGCCCTCTTCGCCGCCGCTCGTGCGCGGACCCTCGGGCGGCTCGATGACGGGGATGCGCGGGGCGACGCCTTCGCACGACTCCGCGCCCCAGGTGCCGTACCGGGGGTTCACCGAGATGTCGTCGTTGCACACGGTGTCGACGAGGTAGGTGTTGATGCGCTCGTCGAGCGTCGCCGACATCACCGATTCGATCGTCGCCTCGACGTCCTCGAAGTCGGGGACCGTGCGCTCGGTCACCAGGATCAGGTGCGAGCCGAACTGGGTCGAGACCGGGTCGCTCATCTCGCCCTCGTCGAGGGCGAACGCGGCGGCCTCGAACGTGGGGTCGAACTGCAGCGACGTGCGGCTGCCACAACCGAGCTCGCCGCCCTGCGCCGCCGAGCCGGGGTCCTCGGACTCCTCGGTGGCGACGGCGTCGAAGTCCTCGCCCGCCTCGATCCGCTCCTGCAGCGCCCGGGCCTCGGCCTGCGCCTCGGCCGGCGTGCGGCCGCCCTGGAGCCCGACGAGGACGTGCGACACGCAGACCTCGACGAACGCGTCCGGGTTCTCCTCGTAGAACTTCTCGGGGTCCTCGCCGATCTCTTCGGTGAAGAGCTGCTCGACGTAGTTGACGAGGGCGCGCTGCTCGACGAGCTGCTCGCGGTAGGTCGCCGGGAACCGGCGGAACGCGTCGGGATCGAGCGAGTCGAACTGCTGCTCCACCTCCGCCTCCGACGACTCGAGCACGTCGTCGGGGATCGGGAGCAGGTCGCGGGAGTCGAGCTCGTTCTCGAGCGCCTGGTACCACACGCGCAGCTGGAGGATGTTGGCGACGAAGGCGGCGTCGAAGGTGCCCTCGCCCGCCGCGCCTTCGCTCGGCACGCCGTAGGTCTGCTCGAGGATGTCGCGGTACTGGTCGTTGCCGCGGATGGCCTCGATCTCGTCCTCGACCGACGCGGTGGAGATCTCGACGTCGCCGACCGTCGCCGCCGGCGCGGTGCCGAGCGCGGAGCAGGCGGTGCCCGCCAGCGCGAGCGCGATGAGAGGGAGGAGGAGCCGTCGCATCAGGCGGGTGAGGCTACGGGAGGCGCTTCGTCGGGAACGAGTTCGGCCAGCAGCGTGACCAGGGCGTCGGCGGGGTCGACGGACTTCGACAGCGGCACGACGAGCTGGCGCTGCTCCTCCTTGTGGATCGCCGACGGCGACAGGCGCTTCAGGCGCACCTGGGCGCTGGCCCGGAGCCGGATCGGCGAGATGCGGGCCTGGAAGCCCTGGCTCGTCTGGTTCTTCGTGACCACGACCTCCTTCACGCCGACGCGAGCGCACTCGGCGCGCAGCCGGGCGACGCGCAGCAGCGCCGCCGCCGGCGGCGGGACCGGGCCGTACCGGTCCTCCCACTCGGTGCGGATGTCGGTGACCTCCTGCTCGGTCGTGACCGCCGCCAGCCGGCGATAGGCCTCCAGCCGCAGCTCCTCCTTGGCGACGTAGTCCGGCGGCAGCGACGCGTCGAGCGGCAGCTCGAGCTTGATCTCCGCCGGCTCCTTCACCGGCTCGCCCTTCAGCTCGGCGACCGCCTCGGCGACCATCTGCACGTAGAGGTCGTAGCCGACCGCGGCGATGTGGCCCGACTGCGACTCGCCGAGCAGGTTGCCGGCGCCGCGTATCTCCAGGTCGCGCATGGCGATCTTGAACCCGGAGCCGAGCTCGGTGGCCTCGCCGATCGTCTTCAACCGCTCGTAGGCCTCCTCGCTGAGGGAGACATCGCGCGGGTGGAACAGGTACGCGTAGGCGCGCTGACCCGCACGACCGACGCGCCCGCGCAGCTGGTGGAGCTGGCCGAGCCCGAGCCGATCGGCGCGGTCGACGACGAGCGTGTTCACCGTCGGCATGTCGATGCCGCTCTCGATGATCGTCGTGCACACGAGGACGTCGTGCTCGCCCTCCCAGAACTCGTAGACGACCTTCTCGAGCGTGCCCTCGTCCATCTGGCCGTGGGCGACGGCGACCCGCGCCTCGGGCACGAGGTCGCGGATCTCGGCTGCCTTCTGCTCGATGTCGAGCACGCGGTTGTGCACGAAGAAGACCTGTCCTTCGCGGAGCAGCTCGCGGCGGATCGCCTCGGCCACGGCGCGCTCGTCGTACTCACCGACGTAGGTGAGGATCGGCATGCGCTCGGCCGGTGGCGTGTGCAGCAGCGTGAGGTCGCGGATGCCGGTGAGGCTCATCTCGAGCGTGCGCGGGATGGGCGTGGCCGTGAGCGTGAGCACGTCGACGTTCGTCTTGAGCTTCTTCATCGCCTCCTTGTGGGAGACGCCGAAGCGCTGCTCCTCGTCGACGATGAGCAGGCCGAGCTTCTTGAACTCGATGTCGTCGGACAGGAGCCGGTGGGTGCCGACGATGACGTCGACCTCGCCGTCCTTCACACCGGCCACGACCTTGCGCGCCTGCTGCGGCGTGAGGAACCTCGACAGCACCTCGACGCGCACGGGATAGCCGGAGAAGCGCTCGCTGAAGGTCTGGTAGTGCTGGCTCGCGAGCAACGTGGTGGGCACGAGGATCGCGACCTGGTAGCCGTCCTGCACGGCCTTGAACGCGGCGCGGATGGCGACCTCGGTCTTGCCGAACCCGACGTCGCCGCACACGAGGCGGTCCATGGGCTTCGGCGACTCCATGTCCTCCTTGACGTCGTTGATCGCCTTGAGCTGGTCGGGCGTCTCCTTGAACGGGAACGCCTCCTCCAGCTCGCGCTGCCACGGCGTGTCCATCGAGAAAGCGACGCCCTCGGCGTTGACGCGGCGCTGGTAGAGCACGACGAGCTCCTGGGCGACCTGCGTGACCGCGCTGCGCACGCGCGCCTTGGTCTTGGCCCAGTCGCTGCCGCCGAGCCGGCTGAGCGACGGCGTCTCACCTCCGGTGTAGTGCCGGATCGTGTCGATCTGGTCGGTCGGGATGTAGAGCTTGTCGTCGCCGCGGTACTCGAGCAGCAGGTAGTCGCGCTCGACGCCGCCGATGCTGCGCTTGACCATGCCGGCGTAGCGGCCGACGCCGTGGTGCACGTGCACGACGTAGTCGCCGGGCTTGAGGTCCTCGAAGAACCCGGCGCTGTCGCGGCGCTTCGGTGCGCGGGCGGCGCGGTGGGCCCGTCGGCGTCCGGAGACGTCGGGCTCGGCGAGGACGGCCAGCTTGACGTTCGGGAGGATGAAGCCGCGCTCGAGCGGCGCCACCACGGTGGCGCCCGGCGTCACGCCGTTGTCGGTGAAGCTCTGCTTCAGGCGGGCGGCGCTGCCGGCGCCGTCGGCGGCGAGCACGACGCGCGTGCCGTTCTTCTGCAGCTGCTTGACCTGGGCGACGAGCACGCTCCCGTCGCCGATCTGCGCCGGCCACGACTCGGTGCGCACGGTCTCGACGTTCGGGCCCTCGGCGACGTTGGTCACGGACACCGCCGGCGCCTGCGTGTGCGTCAGCAGGCGGTCGAAGGTCATGTGCAGGCGGGGCAGCTCGCGGCCGGCGTCGACATCCCATGTCTTCGCGAGCGCCCGGGCGAGGTCCTCCTCCTCGGCGAGCAGGTCCTGGGCGCGGTCCTTCATGCGGCGGGGCTCGACGAGCAGCACGAGGCCGTCGTCGGGGATGAGGTCGAGGAGCACGTGCTCCTGCTCCGTCAGCCACGGCAGCCACGACTCCATGCCGTCGAAGGTCAGGCCCTCGCTGAGCCGCTCCCAGTGCTCACGCCCCCAGGGCTCCCGGCTGATCAGGCGCTCGGCGCGCTCGCGGACCTCGTCGGTCGCGAGCAGCTCGCGGCACGGATAGATCTCGACGCTCTCGATGTCGTCGCGGCTGCGCTGGTCGCTCACGCTGAACGTCGTGAGCCGGTCGACCTCGTCGCCCCACAGGTCGATGCGCACGGGCGCGTCGGCGGTGCTCGGGTAGACGTCGACGATGCTGCCGCGCACCGCGACCTCGCCCCTCGCCTCGACCTGGTACTCGCGCCGATAGCCGGCGTGGGTGAGGGCGGCGACCAGCTCCTCGGCGTCGTGGCGCTCGTTCGGTCGGACGCAGATCGGCTCGACGTCGTCGACGTGGGGGCCCAGGCGCTGGACGAGGGCGCGCACGGGGGCCACGACGACGGTCGTCTGGTCGTTGCGGAGCCGGTGGATGGTGCGCAGGCGCCGGCCCATGGTCTCGACGCTCGGGCTCACCCGCTCGAACGGCAGCGTCTCCCACGCCGGGAACAGCTCGACCTCGTCGGCGCCCAGGTACTGGAGGAGGTCGCCGTGGAGTCGCTCGGCATCCGCGGTCGTGGGGACGGCGACGAGGATCGGGCGGCGGTCGGTGGCGCCGGCAGCGAGACCGGCGACGGCGATGGCCCTGGCAGCCTCGGCCACGGCCAGGTGCGCGCTCCGGTGGCGGCCGCCGCTCGCGACGGCGAGCAGCGCCGGCTCCTGGGCGGCGACGGTGGCCAGGGCGCGCAACGGCGCCCGATCCGGTGCGGAACGGGGGTTCGTCATCGGTTGCGCCCACGGTATCGGCGACTCGTGACGGCGCCCATCGGTTGACGCAACGGAGGTCTGCGACCACCGGCGGCGAACTTCCTGGGCATGGAGGGGTCCATGTCCAGCCGCCCGCGTCAGCGCGCCCGCCGCGTGGTCGTGTGGGTGCTCACCACCGCGGTGGCGGCCGCGTCCCTGCTCGTCGGCGCGCCCGACGCCGGCGCCGAGCCTCGCGGCGACGTGGGCCTGCCGGTCTGACCCGTCGTTGTGCGCGCTCGTTGCCGGATGCGGCATCGAGCGCGCACAACGGCGCGATCGGCCGGCCGCTGTCGGTCCGTTGTGCCCCGTTGGCGTCGCTGAGCGACGCCAAAGGGGCACAACGAGCGACGGTCAGTCCCTCTCGCTCGGCTCCGCGCCGCGGCGGTTGTAGCGCTCCATCGCCCGCTCGGGGCCTTCGCGGGCGATCATCTCGATGGCGTCGGCGGCCTCCTCGATCACGATGTCGAGCTCGGCACGCTGGGTCTTCGACGGCTTCTTCAGGACGTGGTCGGCGCCCCGGAGCGTGTTGACGGGCTTGTCGACGCCGATGCGCACGCGCACGAACGCGTCAGTCTTCAGGTGCGCCTTGATCGACTTGAGGCCGTTGTTGCCGGCCAGCCCGCCGCCGACCTTGAGCTTCATGCGGCCCACGGGCAGGTCGAGCTCGTCGTGCACGACGACGACCTGGGACGGCGACTCGATGCCGTAGCGGTTGGTCAGCAGCCGAGCCGCCAAGCCCGCCTCGTTGTAATAGGTCTGCGGGAAGGCGAGCGCGACCCGGCGCCCGTCGATTCGCACCTCGCACGTGAGCGCCTTCTCACGCGACTTGCCGAGCGCGCCGCCGTGCCGCCGAGCGAGGAGCGCGACGGTCTCGGCCCCCACGTTGTGCCGGGAGCCCTCGTACTCGATGCCCGGGTTGCCCAAGCCGATGACCAGCAGGTCGGCCGGCGTCCCGCGCCGATCGCGACCGAACACGACTTACTCCTCGGTGGTCGTGTCGCCCTCGGCGGCGTTCTCGGTGTCCGGCGACTCGCCGCCCTCGCCCTCGCCGGCCTCGCCCTCGGCACCCTCGCCCTCGCCCTCGCCCTCGGCACCCTCTTCGGCGGCCTCGGCCTCGGGGATGTCGACCTGGACGATCATCACGCTGACGACCGTCTCCTCCGGGTCGATGTCGGTCTCGACACCGCTCGGCAAGGTGAGGTCGCTCACGCGGATGGTGGAGCCGACCTCGAGCCCGCTGATGTCGACCGGGATCTCGTTCGGGATGCTGCCCGGCTTCGACTTGATCGTCAGCGTGTGCATCTGCTGCTCGATCGTGGCGCCGTCGGTCTTCTCGATCGTCTCGTTCTCGCCGTGGAGCACGACCGGGACGTCCATCGAGATGACCTCGTCGCGGGACACGACCTGGAAGTCGACGTGCAGCACGTCGTGCCGGATCGGGTGGCGCTGCATGTCGCGCACGACGGCGAGGTGCTTGTCGGCGCCGACCTCGAGGTTGATGAGGGCGTTCGAGCCCGCATCGGTGGTGAGGGCGGCCCGCAGCTCACGCCAGTCGACGCTCACGGCCAGCGGCGTGATCCCGTGCCCGTAGACGACCGCCGGGACCTGTCCCACGGCCCGCAGCCGCCCGGACGCGCGCGAGCCGGGCTCCCGGCCGGGCTTGGCGGTGAGGGTGACTTCCGACATGGCGCGCTCCTACGACAGGGCTATCCAGGGACCGAGCAAGGCTACCGGCTGGCCGTTTGTGCGGTGAATCCGGCCCCTTTCGGGCCGGATTCACCGCACAAACGGATGGGGGGTCAGGAGAGGTTCTCGCCGCCGAAGATGTCGCTGACCGAGGTGTCCTCGAAGATGGCGTCGATGGCCTGGGCGAAGATGTTCGCCACCGACAGGACCTCGAGCTTGTCGATCGACTTCTCCGAGGGGATCGGCAGGGTGTTGGTCACCACGACCTTGGAGAACTCGCTGTTCTTCAGCCGGTCGGTCGCCGGGTCCGACAGCAGCGGGTGGGTGACGCAGCACCAGATGTCGGTGGCGCCCTCGGCCTTGAGGATGTCGGCGGCGGCGCAGATGGTGCCGCCGGAGTCGATCATGTCGTCGATGACGACGCAGGCCCGGCCGTCGACGTCGCCGATGACGCCCCGCGCCTCGACCACGCCGTGGGTGCCCTTCGGCCGGCGCTTGTGGATGAACGCCAGGTCGGCGCCGAGGTGCTGGCTGAACCGCTCGGCGACCTTGATGCGGCCGGCGTCGGGGGACACGACCACGAGGTCCTTCGGCGCGTTCTCGCGCAGGTAGTCGAGCAGCACCGGCATGGCCGTCAGGTGGTCAACGGGCTTGTCGAAGAAGCCCTGGATCTGGCCGGCGTGCAGGTCGATCGACACCATGCGGTCGGCGCCGGCGACGGTCAGCATGTCGGCGAGGAGCTTGGCGGTGATCGGCTCGCGGTTGAGGGCCTTGCGGTCCTGGCGGCCGTAGCCGTAGTACGGGCAGACGGCAGTGATGCGCTTGGCCGAGCCGCGCTTGGCGGCGTCGATCATGATCAGCTGCTCCATGATCGACTCGTTGATCGGGTCGCTGTGCGTCTGGATGATGAAGACGTCGGCGCCGCGGATCGACTCGTCGAACCGGCAGTAGAGCTCGCCGTTGCGGAAGGTCTGGATGTTGGGCTCGCCGAGCGTCTCACCGAGGTGGGAGGCGATCTCCTGCGCCAGCTCCGGATGAGCTCGACCGGAGTACATCTGCAGCTTCTTCTTGGTGACGAGCTCCATCACGCCGAAGTGTAGAAGGCGCCTGTCTCGGTTCCGGGGAGGATCGACGTGCCGGCGACGAGGTGCGCGAACGGCCCGACGCGGCAGCCGTCGCCGACGTCGGACTGCTCGGCGACGGTCTGGTCGAGGCGGCAGTCGGCGCCCACGTTCGTGTCGACGAGTCGGCAGCCGGGGCCGATCTCGCTGCGCTCGCCGACCGTCGTCGTGCCCTGGAGGATGACCCCGGGGAACAGCGTGACGTCCGCGGCGAGGCGCACACCGGTGTCGATGTACGTCGTGGCCGGGCCTG
>Ga0196963_10002148_pt1 | contig 12176 bp, 8 predicted proteins | sample S1_5metaG_FD_148600 | JGI IMG/M metagenome (GOLD analysis project Ga0196963, IMG submission 148600) | Soil microbial communities from Anza Borrego desert, Southern California, United States - S1_5 | ecosystem: Environmental > Terrestrial > Soil > Desert | place: USA: California | collected... | reverse complement strand
GGGTCACCGCCAGGCTGATCGAGCTCAGGGCGCGCAGGAGGAACTTCACCGGCCACAGGGCGCGGGGGATATGGCGCTCATCCCACTGCTTGCTGCGGATCCACTTCTGGCTCATTCTGGCTTCATGGGCGGCCCGGCCGCCGGGCGCCGGCACGCGTCCCGGCCCGCGGGCTGGGCCCGCGACCGGGAGGGATGCTATTCGCGCCGGCACGAAACCGTGCGCCCGAGGAGCCGCCCGGGGGTGAGCAAGACCGGCCGCGAGTCCGACGCCATCACGGCGCCCAGCGCCCCATGCCCCGCCGCCCGGGCCGGACCGGCGATCTCGACCGCCACCAGCCCCGCGACCGGCTTGGCTCCGCGCTCGCTCCCGGCGAGCCGGAACCGGTCCGGGTCGAGCCCGAGGGCCGCCGCCCCGGCCGTGGTGGCCATCCCAAGGGCCAGGCGAGGATCGACCCCGTCGCGCCGCACGAGCAGGCGCGCTTCGTCGAGGGTCGAGAGGCCGTCGCGCTCCGGATCGCTGGACGCGGCGGGGAGATTGATGACCGAGTCGGTCCCCAGGCACACCCGCACGCCGGCCGCGAGCATGTCCCGGTAGCGGTGCGGGCCGAAGACGCGGGCGGCCCCGAAGTACTCGCTGGCCCGCGGGCAATAGGCGACGGTCGTGCCCGTGGAAGCGAGCAGCGCGATGTCGGCCTCGCTGGCGTCGTTGACATGGGCCGCCAGGAACGGCGCGGTGGCGAGCGCCCGGTGCGCATGGGCGACCGGGCTCTGGCCGTGCCCCACCGCCGCCTGATCCTGCTCGCTCCACACGCCCAGATCGATGAGCATGGCTCGCAGCGGGCCGTCCCCACGGGCAATGAGCCGGTGCTCCGGCGCCGATTCGGCCAGGTGCACGGAGAGACCCGGCCCGCCGTCGCGGGCCAGCTCGGCGGCGCGGATGAGCGCCGCCGGGCTCACGGTGTACGGGGCGTGCGGCTGGAGCCCCGCCCGCACGGGCGCGGCCCCGCCCCCGTGGGCGTCCTCGATGAGGGCCCGCACCTGGGCGGGCACGCCCCTGGCTCCCGGCCCGAGCGCGAAGAACTCGATGAAGGAGACGCCGGTGAGGCCGCTCTTCTCCAAGGCGCGCCACGGGGCCAGGGTGGGCCGCCCCCGCGCCGCTCCCGCGATGTCTCCGACGGCCACCACGCCGCCCGCCAGGGAGAGTGCGGCCCCGGCCCGCACGCTGGCGCTGATGTCCGGTTCGGTGGTTGCCCGGTTGCGCCTCACCATGCCGATCCACGTCACGAACCCGTCCGGATCGTCCGGGTCCACGGGACGGGGCCCGACGTGGGTCAGGTCCAGGTGCGTGTGCGCATTGACCAGAGCCGGCAGCAGGACCGCCCGCGGCAGGTCGACGGTCAGGGCCCGCGCCGCCGCCTCGTGCGCGGCGACGGTCCCCGGGTCGCCCGCGGCGAGCAGCTCGCCCGCATGGGGATGATCCGGGTCGAACCCCAGGCGGACCAGGACGGCGCCGGGCGCGGCCAGGGTGCCCCCGGCATCGGCCAGGGCGGCGGCCCGGAGCATCACCAGCCGGGCGTCTTGAGCGGGGTCGGGAGGATTCATGCCGGACGCCGCACGCCTCCGATAGTGCCTCCCGCGCGCCGAGCGCCTGCGGCGGCCTGCGGGCCGGGAGAGTATCCTCAGGCCCACGTGGCGCCCCGGTGCGAGAGCGCTCGGCGGCGGGCAGCGAACTGGAGAAGCACATGAACAGGTCGGTCCGCGTCGCCGGGGTCGTGATGATGCTGGCGGGCGCCTCGCTGGGGGGCTGCAACAACCGGATGAACGAGCTGGAGGAGAACAACCGTGCCCTGACGGACCGGAACCAGGCGCTGCAGGGGGAGATCGAGACCCTGCGGGCCGCGGGTGCCGATCTCCAGGCCGCCGTGGACAGCCGGGACCGCGCCCTGGCGGAGATGCGGGCCCTCTCGGGGGAACTCCAGGACGAGAACAGCCGCCTCCAGGACGAGCTGGGCCGCCTCGGCGGGCGCCTGGAGAACATCAAGTTCGGCCGGCTCGACGAGGCCACGGATCGGGCCCTGCGCGACCTGGCCTCCCAGTATCCTGACCTGGTCATGTACGACGCCGACCGCGGCATGGTCCGCTTCACCAGCGACCTGACCTTCGCATCGGGCTCCACGCAGGTGACCGACCAGGGGCGGCGCAGCCTGGACGCGCTGGCGAAGATCCTGGCTTCAGGGCCGGCGATGGCGTACGACGTGCGCATCGTCGGGCACACCGACTCGCAGCGCATCAGCCGTGCCGAGACCCGGCAGCACTCCCCGACCAACTGGCACCTCTCGGTCAACCGCTCGATCGCGGTGATGGACGAGCTGGCGAAGATGGGAGTGGGGGCCGAGCGGATCGAGGTGGCCGGACGGGGCGAGTTCCAGCCGGTGGTCGCCAACGCGGGGCGCGGGAACACGCCCCAGAACCGCCGCGTCGAGATCTACCTCGTTCGTCCCTCCGGGCCCCGCACCCCGGCCCCCGCGGCCCGCGACGAGGGTCCGGCGGCCCCCGCGCCGACCCCGGCCCGGCGCGAAGAGGACATGGTGAAGTAACCGCGCGGCGCCGCGCCCCTGATTCGCCCTCACGCCCCGGCAGCACGCCGGGGCTTCTTTGTTTGCGCGATTCCCCGTCCAGGCTGCGAACAGCGCCCGGGCCGCGGAATTCTCGTGGACCGAGGGTGAACCCGCCGCCCCGACCGGCCACTACAAGCAGGGCGGACCGCGGCGCCTGGTGTCGGGCCGCCCCACACGGAGGTACTCCCATGCGGTGGTTCGGCTCGCATCGGCCTGTCGTCGCGGTCCTTGGACTCTGCGCGCTCGCAGCGGCCGCGCTGGCCCCGCCGGCCGCCCGGGGGGCGGCGTCCGCCTCCCAGCCGCACGTGCCCGACGAGATCGTCATCGTTCCCCAGGTCCGTCAGCGGCCCGTGGAGCGCTCCGTGCGCCTCACCGCGGTCGAGGCCTCGATCGACATTCAGGACCAGGTGGCCACGACGACGCTCGCCCTCTCCCTGCACAATCCCTCGGGAGGCCCGCTCGAAGCCCACCTGCTGCTCCCGGTCCCAGAGGGCGCGTCGGTCCGCTCGCTGCAGTACGACGGGACGGGACCGGAACCCACCGCCAGGCTCCTCCCCCGCGACGAGGCCCGGCGCATCTACGAGGCGATCGTCAACAAGGCCCGCGACCCGGCGCTCCTCGAGTTCGTGGGCTATTCCATGATCCGCACGAGCGTCTTCCCGGTGCCCGCGGGCGCCACGCAGGTGGTGCGCATTGCCTACGAGCAGCTCCTGCCCAGCGACCTCGGGCGCCTGGAGTATGTCCTGCCGCGCAGCGAGTCCCTCGAGGCGACCGACGTGGCCTGGACGATCCGTGCCTCGGTGCGGAACCAGCGTCCAATCGCCGCGATCTACTCGCCGAGCCACGACATCGCGACGCAGAAGATCGACGCGCGCCAGAGCCGCGTCACGCTGGGCTCGGCGCACCCGCAGCCGGGGGCCTTCCGCCTGACGGTGGTCCCGCAGGCCCAGGCGGGCCAGGACATCGCCGCCACGTTCGTCCTGTACCCCGACGCGGAGCTCTCCGGGGGCGCGGGCGGGTACTTCCTCATGCTCGCCGGTGCGCCGGGGAGCGTGGCGCGGGCCGAGGCGATCAAGCGCGACGTGGTGATCGTGCTGGACCGGTCCGGCTCGATGGCGGGCGAGAAGTTCGCCCAGGCCAGGGCCGCCGCCCTCCAGGTGCTCGAGGGCCTCGCGGAGGGGGAGAGCTTCAACATCGTCGATTACTCGGATTCGATCGCCACCCTCTCGGGCACGCCGGTGGTCAAGTCGGCCGAGAGCATGGCCCGGGCCCGCGCGTACCTGGCCCAGCTCCAGGCCGTGGGGGGGACCAATCTCAACGACGCGCTGCAGGAGGCGCTGCGTCTCGAGCCGGCCCCCGGCACGCTGCCCCTGGCCCTGTTCCTCACCGACGGACTCCCGACCGTGGGCGAGCGTGCCGAGACCGCGATTCGCGACAACGCCAAGCGGGCCAACACGCACGCGCGCCGCGTCTTCACCTTCGGCGTCGGGCTCGACGTCAACGCGCCCCTCCTCAACAGCGTGGCCCGCGCGGCCCGGGCGGTGCCCACCTTCATCCTGCCCGGCGAGGACGTCGAGGTGAAGGTCTCGCAGGTCTATCGCCGGCTCTCGGGCCCCGTGCTCGAGGCGCCCCGCCTCGAGGCCGCAGCGCGTCCGGGCGGCCCGGTGCTGCGCGAGCTCCAGCCCGCCGAGCTGATGGACCTGTTCGAGGGCGACCAGCTCGTCGTGCTCGGCCAGTACACCGCGGCCGGGAAGCACGCGGTCCGGCTGCATGGCAACTACCTCGGCCGCCCGCGGACGTTCGAGTTCGAGCTGGACACCGCGGCCGCGTCGGCGCGCCACGGTTATGTCCCGCGGCTGTGGGCCACGCGGGCCATCGGGGCGCTGCTCGAGAGCGTCCGCGAGCTCGGGTCCGGCGGGACGGTGAGCCCCGACGACCCACGGATGAAGGAGCTCGTCGGCGAGATCGTGCGCCTCTCGACCAAGCACGGCATCCTCACGGAGTACACCGCCTTCCTCGCCACCGAGCCGGGCGCCGCGCCCGAGCCGGTGGTGCCCGTGGCAGCGGCCGCCAGGGAGACGCGCGGCCGCTTGGAGGCCCGCGCGGCCCGCACGGGGGCGGCGGGAGTCAACCAGGAGATGAACCTGTCCGCCCAGGTGGCCGCGGACTGCGTGAACACCGGCAACGAGTACTGGACCGCCGATCTCCAGCGAGCCCGCGTCACGGGATGCCAGATGGCCAACGACCAGGTCGTCTTTCACCGCGGGACGCGCTGGGTCGACGCCCGCCTGCTGGAATCCGAGGGCGCGCCGCCGGAGGAGACCGTCGAGTTCGGCACCGACGCCTTCTCACGGGTCGTCGATCAGCTCGCGCGCGAGGGCCGCCAGGCCCTGCTGGCCCGCGGCGGAGAGGTCTATCTGCTCGTGGAAGGGAAGCGCGTGCTGGTGCGAATGCCGGCCTAGGTGGCCGGGCGGGCTACGCTAGGCCCGCGTGGATCAGACGGGGCCCCCTCAGCCCGGCGCGGGAACGCCCTGGTCCGTCCTGGGCTGGGCCGCGTTCCTGGCCTGTTCCTGGACCTGGTGCATCGGGATGTTCCTCCCGGTGCTGCTCCTGCGCGACTTTGGCAACTGGGGCTTCGCGGTCTTCGCGGCCTGCAACGTGGCCGGCGCCGCCGCCATGGGCTGGGTGGTGCGCGACGCGGAGGCCAGCCGCCGGCTGGTGGTCAAGCACTCGGGGGCCATGACGGCCTTCTCCGCGGTCACCGTCCTCTATCACGCCTTCTTCGCGGGGTGGATGCTGGGCGAGTGGATCGCCCCGCTGCTGGCCTGGATCGGGGCCGTGGTGCTGGCGGCGCTGCTGCCGGCGGTCATCGGCTCGCTGCGTCTGAGCGCCCTGCGCGTGCTGGCGGTGGTCATCCTCCTGGTGACCGGGGGGCTGGCCATGTGGGCCGGGGCGACGTACGAGCGCTTCAATCCCGGGGAGCGGGTCTGGCAGATGATCCGCGACGCCCGGCTCCCCGGGCCCGACGCCGTCTTCCTCGCCGCCTCGTGCGTGCTGGGCTTCGGCCTCTGCCCGTACCTGGACCTCACCTTCCACCGGGCGCGGCGCGCGACGACCCGCGGCGCGGGCCGGGCGGCGTTCACGCTCGGCTTCGGCGTGCTCTTTCTCGGGCTGATCCTGCTCACGGCCGGCTATTCGGGCTACTTCCTGCACGGGCACCGCGAGCTGCGGTGGCTTGTGCTGGCCCACGTGATCATCCAGAGCGCGTACACCGTCGGGCTGCACCTCCGCGAGATCGTCGGGACCACCGAGGTGGACCACTCGGCGTGGGGATGCCTGCTCCTGCCCGTGGCGCTGCTGGTGCTGATCTTCACCGGACCGCTGATGACGCTCACCGGCCGCGAGTCAGTCACCGCCGTCGCCAGCGTCGCCGGGGGCATGTCCGCGGGGGAACTGGTGTACCGCGGATTCCTGGCCTTCTATGGCCTGCTCTTCCCTGCCTACGTCTGGCTGATCATGATCCCGACGCGCGACGGGCACTCCGGGTGCGGCGGCGCCGCCGGGCGCGCCAAGCTTCGGCTGCTCGCGCTGACCGTGGCCGTCGCGGCCCCGATGTTCGCGCTGGGCTTTCTGTGGCGGCACACGGCCTGGCTCGGGCCCGGCGTCGCCTCGGTGCTGCTCGCCCGGCTGATGCTTCCCGGCGGGACCGGCGGGGCGCGGGCCGGTGCGGGCGCCGCCGACTAGTCCTGCTCGGGATCGTCCTCGTCGTCGTGCCCCGCCCCATCGCGCGGTTCCCCGAAGATCGCCGTGCCCACGCGCACCAGGTTGGCCCCCTCCTCGATCGCCACCTGGAAGTCGTTGGACATGCCCATCGAGAGGATGTCGAAGTGCCCCGCGGCGATCCCGGCCTCGCGGATCTCTTCGAAGACCTCGCGGCAGCGCGCGAACGTGGCCCGGGCGTGCTCCGGGTTGTCCGAGAGCGGGGCCATGGTCATCAGCCCGCGCAGGCGCACCTGCACCATGGTGTCGATCTGCTCGGCCAGGTGCAGGGCCGCGGGAATGGCGCAGCCGAACTTGCTCCGCTCCCCCGAGGCGTTGACCTGCAGGAGCACGTCGACCGGCGCTTCCCGGCGTGCCGCCGCGGTCTGGATCTCCTCCGCCAGGCGGAGCGAGTCGACCGAGTGCACCAGGCGGACGGCCTCGAGGGCCTTCTTGACCTTGTTGCGCTGCAGGTGCCCGATCATGTGCCAGCGGATCGTGGGGCGCGCGGCGCCGCCCGACGGCGCCGACCCCCGCGCCAGCGCCGCCCCGGGCATCACCCGCTGCCGGGCCAGCCACTCCTCGATCAGGGCCGCGCGCTGGAGGAGCTGGGTCACCCGGCTCTCCCCGAAGTCCGCGTGCCCGAGCTGCACCAGCTCGCGCACCTGGTCGGGCTCGGCGTACTTGGTGACCGCGACGAGGAGGATGTCCCCGGCGGACCGGCCGGCCCGAGCCGCCGCCTCGGCGATCCGGGCGCGAACCTCGGCGTAGCTCGCGCTGAGCGTGTCGGGAGGGCTCACGCGCTCACAATAGCAAGCGGTCCGGCCCCGCGGCGCTCGTCGGCGTGCGGGGACCGGCCCGCCCCGCCGATCAGGCGGACCATCTACCATCGCGCGCCCCATGGCCCGCCCGCACCGTCTCGCCCCGGCCGACGTCGACGCCGCCTACACCGCGGCCCAGATGGTGGTCGAGACCCACCGCCGGCTGGTCGACTGGCTTCGGGTCGGCCGGAGCCTGGCCCAGGTCGACGAGTTCGTGGGCCTGACGCTGCGTGACCTGGGTTGTCGCTCCTGCTTCCTGGGCTACAAGGTGCCGCGCACGCCCGCCTTCCCCTCGCACGCCTGCCTCAGCGTCAACCACTGCGTGGTCCACGGGACCGCGACGTACTACCCGCGGCCCCTGGAGCGCGGCGACCTGCTGAAGGTCGATATCGGCGTCTGGCACCGCGGCTGGATCGGGGACGCCGCCTGGACCTACGCGCTCGGGGACTATCCCTCCGACCAGGCCCGCCAGCTCATGGCGTGCGGCAAGTCAGCGCTGGCCCGGGGCGTCACCCGCCTCCGCCCGGGCCGGCCCTACCTCGACTGGGCCCGGGAGGTGCAGGGGTGCGTCGAGGGCCTCGACGGCGTGCCGGGGTGCGGGTTCCACCTCATCCGCGGGCTGGGCGGGCACGGCTACGGGCGACGCCTCCACGAGCCTCCCTTCATCTCGAACGTCGTCCCCAAGTACCCCGCAGAGTGGCCCGAGGGCCTGCAGTTCTGCGAGGCGGGCACGCTGGTCGCCGTCGAGCCCATGGTCGCGGTCGGCACGGGCAAGATCGCCCAGAAGCCGCGGGAGTGGCCGATCTTCACCGCCGACGGATCGCTCGCGGTGCACTACGAGCACGACGTGCTCATCACCGAGCACGGCCCGCGCGTGCTGACGGAGGGCCTCGACCAGCTCCCCGATGTGGTCGGGTGACCGCGTGGCGGGGCGTCGCCCCGAGAGCTAGCGACAGCTCCGGACAGCTTGTCCCCAGGCGCCCGGGCCGCGCTTTGCAATCGCGGGCCGCCTTGCAACAATCCGCCAACCGCCCGCAACGTTCCGGGCCCCACCACGCGACCCGCTCGGCCCCCCCGCGGCCCGCGCCGGCCATCAGACCAGGACTTCTCCATGTCCGCAAACGGAACCCGTTCGAGCCACGTGCCGAGCACCCCGCGTCAGAGCGCCGTCGCCGCCGCCACCGCGTGGAACTTCAAGCCGGCCGCCGCGACCGCCGAGAGCAGCGGCCACCGCCACCTCGAGCAGCTCTTTGGCGCCGACGTCTTCTCCGAGCGCGTCATGCGCCAACGCCTGCCGGCGGACGTCTACAAGCGGCTGATCCGCACGCTCCATCACGGCGAGCGCCTCGACCCCCAGCTCGCCGACATCGTCGCCGCGGCCATGAAGGACTGGGCCATCGAGAACGGCGCCTCGCACTACACGCACTGGTTCCAGCCCCTCACCGGGCTCACCGCCGAGAAGCACGACGCGCTCACCATCCCCGACGGCCACGGGGGCGTGCTCTTTGCCTTCTCCGGCTCCGACCTGGTCTCGGGCGAGCCCGACGCCTCGAGCTTCCCGTCAGGGGGCCTCCGGGCCACGTTCGAGGCCCGCGGCTACACCGCCTGGGACCCCACCAGTCCCGCCTACCTCTCGCGCACCGACCACAACGTCACACTGTGCATCCCCACCGCGTTCGTCTCCTGGAACGGCGAGGCGCTCGACAAGAAGACCCCGCTCCTCCGCTCCATCGAGTCGCTCTCGGTCCAGGCGATGCGCATCCTGCGCATCTTCGGCACCGACGCCGGTGTCGGGCGCGTGCTCACCACCCTCGGCCCCGAGCAGGAGTATTTCCTGGTCGACCGCAATCTCTACTACGCCCGCCCGGACCTGGTCACGTGCGATCGCACGCTCTTCGGGGCCCGCCCCCCCAAGGGCCAGCAGCTCGAGGACCACTACTTCGGCTCCATCCCGCCCCGCGTGCTGGCCTACATGGCCGAGGTGGAGCGCGAGCTCTACCGCGTGGGCGTGCCCGTCAAGACCCGGCACAACGAGGTGGCCCCGGGTCAGTACGAGATCGCGCCCATGTTCGAGCACGCCAACGTGGCCTGCGACCATCAGATGGTGCTCATGGAGACGCTCAAGCGCATCGCCCCGCGCTTCGGGCTCCAGTGCATCCTCCACGAGAAGCCCTTCGCCGGCATCAACGGGTCCGGCAAGCACAACAACTGGTCGATGACCACGAACACCGGCGTCAACCTGCTCGACCCGCGCGACGAGACGCACACGAACATGCAGTTCCTCACGTTCCTGTGCGCCGTCATCCGGGCCGTCGACCTTCACGCCGATCTCCTCCGCGCCTCCATCGCCTCGGCCAGCAACGACCACCGGCTGGGCGCCAACGAGGCGCCCCCGGCGATCATCTCCATCTTCCTGGGCGACATGCTGACCGACATCGTCGAGCAGCTCGAGACCGGGACGCCCAAGCGCACCATCAAGGGCGGCACTCTGGACATCGGGGCCCGCACCTTCCCGCAGATCCCCCGGCACGCCGGCGACCGCAACCGCACCTCGCCGTTCGCCTTTACCGGCAACAAGTTCGAGTTCCGGGCCGTGGGCTCCTCGCAGACCTCCGCCTGGCCCAACACGGTGCTCAACACGATCGTCGCCGAGTCGCTGGACCACATCGCCACCGAGCTGGAGAAGTCCGTCGGCGAGCGCACCAGCGAGGCCAAGGTCCACGCCGCGGTGCGGGCGGTCCTCCAGAAGATCATCCGCGAGCACAAGCGCGTGATCTTCAACGGCGACAACTACTCGGAGCAGTGGCACGCCGAGGCGGCGCGCCGCGGGCTGTGCAACTTCCGCGACACCGTCGAGGCGCTCCCGGCCCTGCGCTCGCGGAAGGCCCTGGAGATCTTCAAGCGGTACAAGGTGCTGACCAAGCCCGAGCTGGACAGCCGGGCCCACATCCTGATCGAGAAGTTCGTCAAGCAGGTGACCATCGAGGCCGAGACCATGGCCACCATGGCCCGGACGCTCATCCTGCCGGCGGTGCTGGAGCACCAGGGCCGCCTGGCCGAGACCGTCGCCTCGACGCAGGCCGCGGGCGTGGACTGCGAGGAGCTGCGCCAGGGCCTGGAGCAGTTCGTGGACCTGGCGGGCCGCTTCCGCGCCGCCGCCGACGCGCTCGACCAGGCCGCCGGCCACCACGAGGCCGACCCGTGGGCCCACGCCAAGCAGATCAAGACCGTGGTCCGGCCCGCGATGGCCGACCTCCGCGAGCTGGCCGACGAGCTGGAGACCATGGTGGCGGCCGACCTGTGGCCGCTGCCCACCTACCGCGACCTGCTGTTCATCAAGTGATCGTCCGGGTGGCACGCACCGCCGGTGGCACCGATCTCCCGGTGGCACCGATCTCCAGATCGGCGCCCAGCCACGGACCTCCAAGGTGGTCCGGCTCACCCTCCCGGCGCCATCCGCGGGCACGCCGCAGGCCTCGGCCGTAACCTTGGACTGGCCGGCCCCGTAGCTCAGCGGTCCAGAGCAGGCGACTCATAATCGCTCGGTCCCCGGTTCGAATCCGGGCGGGGCCACTTGTCATCCAAGGGCTGTCGTGCAACCGGCGAGCGGCCGGGCGAGCCCGGGTAGCGCGATCCAGGCGGCCGATCAATCGCCGGTTGGGACGACGGTGGCCGGCTCGACCATCAGGACCACCGTGCGCTTGGGGGCGCGCGTGCGGTGGAGCACGCCGCGGGGGACCATGAGGCCCTGACCGGGAGCCAGCTCGACCGTGCGTCCCTCCAGGTCCAGATAGAGCGTGCCCTCGAGAACGAAGAAGAACTCATCCTCGCGGTCGTGCTTGTGCCAGTGGAACTGGCCCTCGAAGACGCCGACGCGGACGACGCTGTCGTTCACCGTGCAGAGGGACTGGTTCCACCACTTCGACGGCGCCTCGCGGGCGAGCTTCGCGGCCTCGACGACCTCCAGGGGGCGAAACTTGATGTCGGTGTGGATGTCGTACTGCATTCGAGGTTCCGCGACGGACCAACGCGCGGGGCCGGCGCGCCGGCCCTGGGGGCGGCCGACGGGTGACGGTAGGCTATCCAGAAGCGCGTGCGGCATGTTCGCGCGGCGAGTCCAGGCGGCCGGATCAAGGCCGCGCGCCGTCAGAGTCTGACGAATCAGATGTTCCGAGCGGTTCCGGGCGTCGTCCGAGCGGACCCCACTCACCAGGCCAGGAGATAGCGCTTCTCGAACCCCACGAGAATCACGATGAGCGAGACGCACGCGCAGATGACCCACGCCGCCACGGCGATTCCCCAGGCGTGCGGCAGGCGCAGATAGCGCCGGCACGCCAGCGCCATGCCGAGCGTCATCCAGCCGCCAACGATCAGCCAGACCGAGGGGGGCGCCGACAGCCAGGCATGCCACGCGGGCGGCCGCCGCAGCGGGAACAGCACCAGCAGGTGGCGCAGGACGGCGAACCCCCAGAGAACCGCGGGCAGGGCGGCCGCGGTGTAGATCCAGACCCGCCAGATATGCTCGGGCAGGACCTGGCCCTCTCGCATGGTGTGCCGGAGCAGCCCGAGGGGGAGCGGGAAGAGCGTCACCACGACGACGGCGGCCATCTGCCACATGACCGCCGACTGGCTTCCCCACCAGCCGAGGCCGTGAAACGGGTAGGCCGCAAACATGAGCAGGGACGGGAAGGGATTGCCGTAACCCTCCCAAGCCAGCCACTGCGCCAGCGCGACGAGCGCCAGCACGCACGCTCCCAGGAACCAGCCCGACAGCATCGCCATCAGGCAGAAGCAACCGGCCCGCACCGGCCGGACGCGGTGGAACATCGCCAGCTCCCGCCAGAAGCGCCACGGGCGGAGCGTCATGAGCGCCGTCCGGAAGAGGGCCCGTGCGGGCCGGCGCGGCGCGTGTTCGAACGACCAACCCGGGGGCCGGAGCCTCCCCCGCAGCGCGTCGCCCCAGCGCAGGGCCAGCCCG
>Ga0196963_10002147_pt1 | contig 12179 bp, 14 predicted proteins | sample S1_5metaG_FD_148600 | JGI IMG/M metagenome (GOLD analysis project Ga0196963, IMG submission 148600) | Soil microbial communities from Anza Borrego desert, Southern California, United States - S1_5 | ecosystem: Environmental > Terrestrial > Soil > Desert | place: USA: California | collected... | reverse complement strand
GGCCGCGCAGCAGGCCGTTGACCGCCGCCGCGACCGCCTGCACGGCCGGGTCGAAGCCGGGATCGACGCGGCTGCCGCGCCTCGGCGCCGCCGGGCCGGCGACGGCGCCGTCATAGGCGCTGACGGCCAGCGCCTCCGCCTCCAGCAATTCGTCCGCCACCAGCCCGGCCGACAGCCGGCCGCGGCGCTCCCGCACCGAATCCTCCGGCAGGCCGGTCAGCCGGGCCAGCCGCGCCAGCACCGCGTCCGGGGGCTCCGGCGCCGCCAGGGCGGTGAGGTATTCGCCGAGCGCGAAGCGCTCCACCGCCTCCAGATCGTCGTTCTCCGCCCCCTTGCCGTGCCGCCGCGCCACCGCCGCGATGGAGGGCAGGCGCAGGGCGTCGGGCAGCAGCAGGGTGCCGTCGCCGCGGGCGATGGTGGCGAAATCGACCACCGGGGAGACCAGCACCAGCCCGGCGAGGCCGATCCCGTGCTCGTCGTAGAGATGGGCGGCGAGCTTGGCGGCGCGGAAGCCGCCATAGCTCTCCCCCACCAAATACTTGGGCGAGGGCCAGCGGCCCTGGCGGGTGAGCCACAGCCGCAGGGCGGCGCCGGCGGCGCGGATGTCGCCCTCCACCGACCAGAAGCCCTTGCCGTCCTCGCCCAGCGGCCGGCTGAGGCCGGTGCCGACGGGGTCGACGAAGACGAGGTCGCTCCAGGCGAGCCAGCTATGGGGATTGTCGATCAGCCGGCCGTCCGCGCCTTGCGGCCGCCCGTCCTCGGTGGTGGCGAGCACCTTCGGCCCCAGCCCGCCCAGATTGAGGAAGGCCGAGGCGGCGCCCGGCCCGCCGTTGAAGAAGAAGGTGACCGGCCGCTCCGCCGACGCGTCGGCCAGGCGGTAGCTGATGGTCGAGACCTCGGCCAGCGGCTTGCCCGCGTCGTCCGACAGGGTATAGGCCTCGACCGTCGCGTCATAGGCGAGGCGGCGGTCGGGCAGGGCGAGTTCGTGGCGGGTGGTGACGGGCGCCGGCAGGGGCGGGCGCTGGGCCTGCTCCTGGCCCGGCCCGCGCTCCTGGGCGAGGCCGGCCGGCGCCGCCAGGGCGATCAGGCCGGCGAGAACGTATCGATCCAAGCGCACGGCGGCCCCCTCCCGGTACGGTGACCGGGATTGAGGTGGGGCCGGGCCGGGCGGCGGCGAGTCGGAAAGCCCCCTCCCGCCGGAACGGGAGAGGGCGCCGGGCTCAGGCCGGCACGCCCTGGCCGAACAGGCCGCGGCTCTCCAGCCAGGCGCGCAGCTCGGCCGCCACGGCGGTGTCGTGGCCCAGCTCGCTCTCCTCGCGCAGCTCCTCCAGCAGGTCGGCGCCGCGGCGGAAGGCGTCCTGGGCCACCGGCGTCAGCCCGCCGTCGCGCAGCACCTCGGCCACCAGCACCCGCAGCGTGGCGGCGAAGCGGCGCTCGCCGGCGCGGCCCTGGGCGGCCTCGAAGGCGTCGGCCTCGCGCACCAGCCGGCGGCGCAGATGCTCGCGCTCGCCGCCGGTCAGCCCGGCCATGCCCTCGGCCACCACGGCGTGGAAGCTCTCGCACAGCGCCGGCGGCGCGGCCACGGCGCGGCACAGCCGCACCAGCAGGACGGCCAGGACCCCGCGGTCCAGCCGGGCGCGGCGGGCCTCCGTCGAAACGGTCAGGGGGCGCTCCCCCGCGATGCGGGCCGCGGCCCGGTCAGCATGCTCCATGGCAAATTCCTTCCCTGCGATGACCCCGTCCGGTCTCGCCGCAACGGCCTGGCTTTCTGCGGGGACCGCACTGGATCGCACCGGCCCCCACCGGTGCGGCTGGCGGTTCTTCGGCCGCACCGGGCCTCTCCGGTGCGGGCAGCAGGTCTTGGGCCGAATGGAGGCGCCTGCGCGGGACAGGCGACCGGAACCCTGATGCAAGGAGTAACAGGGCGCAGGCGCCGCGGTTCCGCCGCCTGTTCCATTTTCGCGAATGGCGGCGAACAAGCCCGGCCGCGGCGGGCGGATCAGGCCGGAACCTGGCCCTGCCAGCGGTGGTACAGATGCACCAGGGCGACGGTGCCGATCACCGGCGCCACGAGGTTGACGAAGGGCACGGTCAGCAGCAGCGCCACCAGGGCGCCGGCCGCCAGCAGCCCGCCGCGGCGGGCCCGGCGCAGGGCCGCCACCTCGGCGCGGGGCAGGCGGCGGCGGGCGATCGTTTCGATGTATTCGCGGGAGATCAGATAGCCGTTCACCAGATAGAACAGCGGCAGGTAGAGCGGCGGCACCAGCAGCAGCGGCAGCAGCAGCAGGTTCAGCAGCAGGGTCAGGCCCAGCAGCCGCAGCGCATCGGCGAGCTGGAGGGCGAATGGGATCTCCCGCGCCGGGCCGAGGCGGGGATAGTGCCGCCGCTCCACCGCGTCGACGATCTGGTCGAGGCACAGCGAGACGACGGCGATCACCACGCCGGGGAAGAGCAGCGCCGGCAGCACGACGGCGGCGACCGAGCCCAGCACGTCGACCGCCGTGTCGAGCAGCGGCACGGCGAAGAACTGGCTGTGGAACAGCAGCCAGGCGGTGCCGGCGATCAGCGCCGCCCACAGCGCCACGGTCAGGAGGATGCTGAGCAGCACCCAGCGGCGGATGCCCGGTTCGGGCAGTTCGGTCAGGGCGCGCAGGAAGGACTGGATCATGGCGGCTTCATGTGGCCCGTCGCCGCAGCGCTGTCCAGGGGCGCGTCATCTGCTAGACTGCAGCCGGACCGGCGCCTGAGCCCGGTCGCAGGGGAGGGACCGATGGTGCGCGGCTTCATGGAACCGATGCGGGTGCTGGTGATCGGCGCCGACGGCGCGGAGCAGCCGGCGCTGGCGGGGCTGCTGGCCGGCTCCGACATCGCGCTCGACTTCGCGGCGGATTACGACGCCGCCCTGGCAGCCGCGGCCGAGGCGGAATACCAGGTGGCGGTGCTGTCAGGCTCCGGCGGCGGACTGCCGGTGCTGCGCCGCGCCGTGGCGGAGGAGCGCCTGGGCCCGGTGCTGTGGCTGGTGCCGGAGGACGACGCCGCCCTGGTGGAGGCCGGCCTGAGCGCCGGGGCCGCCGACGCCCTGCCGCGCCCGGCGCTGACGCCGCTGCTGTTCGACCGCGCCCTGCGCTACGCCGCCGAGCGCCGGCGCAGCGATTCCGTGCTGCGCGACCTCGCCATGTTCGACGCGGATACCGGGCTCGCCAAGGCCGAGCTGTTCTGGGTGATCCTGTCGCTGGCGGTGCGCCGCGCCCAGCGCAACCGCGACCATCTGGCCGTGCTGCTGATGTCGGTGCAGCCGGACGGCGGCGAGCCGCTGGCCGATGCCGAGCAGCGGCTGGTGCAGCGCACCATCGCCCGCCGCCTGACCGGCCTGCTGCGCAGCACCGACACCGTCGCCCGCTTCGACGCCCACCACATGGTGGCCCTGGTCGAGAGCATGCCGCGGCTGGAGGACATCCAGGTGGTGGCGGAGAAGCTGATCGCCGAGACGACCAAGCCGGTGGCCGTGCCCGGCCGCAGCGTCGGGCTGACCGTGGCGGTGGGCATCTCGCTCTACCCGGCCGGCGCCACCCAGCCGGAGGCGCTGATCGGCAACGCCACGCGGGCGATGGCGCGGGCGCAGGAGCGCGGCCCCAACCAGTTCCAGTTCGACTGACGGCGCAGGCGCCGCCGCGCTCGCCAAGCGCCGCGGCGGTGCTATCCTCCCGGACGGAGCCGCCCGGCCAACGGGCGCCGGCGGAACAGGGAGGAGCGCATGACCATCGGGCACACCATCCATGGCAGCGGCGGCGAGGGCGTGATCGTCCTCCACGGCTGGTTCGGCGACCACACCGCCTTCGCGCCGATGCTGCCCTATCTCGACACCGACACCTTCGCCTACGCCTTCCTCGACTATCGCGGCTACGGCCGGTCGCGGAACATGGCGGGCGAGCACACCATGGCCGAGATCGCGGCCGACGCCCTGGCGTTGGCCGACCGGCTGGGCTGGCGGCGCTTCCACCTGATCGGCCATTCCATGGGCGGCATGGCGGTGCAGCGCGTGGCGGTCGATGCCCGCGACCGGGTGAAGTCGCTCATCGGCCTCACCCCCGTCCCGGCCTCCGGCGTGCCGTTCGACGATCAGGGCTGGGCGCTGTTCTCCGGCGCGGCGGCGAACGACGCCAACCGCGCCCAGATCATCGACTACACCACCGGCAGCCGCCTCTCGAAGCACTGGGTGGACTACATGGTCCGCCGTTCGCGCGAGACGACGACGGAGCAGGCCTTCGCCGACTACCTCGTCGCCTGGGCGAAGACGGATTTCCGCGCCGAGGCCGAGGGGCTCGACACGCCGATGCTGGTGCTGCCGGGGGAGCACGACCCGGCGCTCGGCCGGGCGGCGATGGAGGGTAGCTTCCTGCAATGGTATCCGCGCTGCGAGATGACGGTGGTGCCAAATGCCGGCCACTACCCGATGCAGGAGACGCCGGTCTTCCTCGCCACGGTGACGGAGGAGTTCATGCGGCGGCATCGGTAGGGGCGGTTCGGGGGCCGGGCCCTCGCGGCGCGCCCGGTGCGGCGGGCAAACCTCGAATACTGCACGGAAATCCCGGCTAGCGCCCCCTCTCCCGCTTCAGCGGGAGAGGGTCGGGGTGAGGGATGGGCCCGGTGCCTCAGCCCGACAGCGCCCAGGTGGAGGCACCCCCTCACCCCAGCCCTCCCCCGCGAGGGGGGAGGGGGCGCCAGCGGCGCCGGCGGTGCAACAGGCGTAGACCTCGATGGCTGCACGGTAGGTCCAGTAAGCGCCCCCTCTCCCCTTGCGGGAGAGGGTCGGGGTGAGGGGTGGGCCCGGTGCATGAACCCGGCATTTCCCGAGTGGCGCCACCCCCTCACCCCAGCCCTCCCCCACGAGGGGGGAGGGGGCGCTAGGCGCGCCGCCAGTGCCAGCCAGCACGGCCTCGATTGCTGCACGGAAAGCCCAGCAGGCGCCCCCTCTCCCCTTGTGGGAGAGGGTTGGGGTGAGGGGTGAGCCAGCGAAGCTGGCTTCGGGCCCGGTCTCGAATTAAGGGGCAGCGGTGTAACCGCCGTTACACCTCCATCACCCCGAGGATCCACCCCTCCTCGCCCTCCACCGCCGCCCGCTCGGCCGGCGTCAGGTCGGACGGCCCGGCCAGCCAGCGCGCCAGCTCGCCGGAGGCGCCGGCCGCCCGCAGCCGCTCGGCCAGGGCCAGCACCTGCCGGGCATCCTTCACCGGATGCTCCACCGCGCGGTCGTCGATGAGCGAGGGATAGACCGGGGCGAGGACGACGCGGCCGGGCGGCAGGTCGGGCGCGGCGAGGCCGGTCTCGAACGGCCAGACGGTCGCCCGGCCGGCCAAGCGCTCGCGCAGGGCGGCGATGCGGGGGATGCCGGTTAGCGCCTGCCCGCCGACCGAGCCGGTGGTGTAGAGCTTCCATAGCCCCTGGGTCCGCGGCACCCGCAACTCGCACAGCCGCCGGGCCGCCGGCTCGCCCGGCCCGTGGGGGCGGGGCCGCCGCGGGCCGAGGAAGGGCCCCAGCGCGGCGGGCGGGCCGCCCCAGAACGGGAAGGCCCCGCCGGAGAGGCGCCGGTTGAGGTCGGCCGCCACGGCGAAGCGGTTGTTGGCGTTGGTCGCATCGTCGTCCCGCACCAGCGAGGACAGCAGCCGCCACATCGCCCGCCACGGCGCGCCCTCCAGCCCGAGCGCGGCGGCGGTGCCGGCGGGATAGCCGAAGGGGAAGTCGCAGCCCAGCAGCACCCGCGCCGCCGGATGCCCGCCGATCAGCGCGGCCAGGCGCTCGATGGCGGCGCCGCGCGTCGGCGGGTTCTCCCAGGCGAGGCGGGTCCCGTCCGCCGCCAGGGCGGCGAACCAGATGCTGTCCGGCCCCTGGCGCGGCACGGCGGCGGCGCTCCAGTCCAGCACGATGCACAGGTTGAACATGCCGCCTCCCGCCGCCGCCCCGGCCACGCTATGGTGGCGCGTCCCCAACCCATCACGACGCGCGACGCCCGCCGGGCGTTCCGCCGGAGCGGGCCGTGAGCCACGCCGAACCCTTCCTGCTGCTGCTGCTGGCCCTGGCGCTCGACGCCGCCTTCGGCCATCTCGCCCCGTTCCGCCCGCTGCGCTGGCCGGTGCTGCTGGCGCGGCGGCTGACGGCGGCGCTCGACCGCCGCCTCAACCGGCTCGCCCGCGGCCAGCGCGCCGTGACCCTGCGCGGCGCCCTGGTGGCGCTGCTGCTGGCCCTCGCGGCGCTGGGCCTCGGCGCCGCCATCGCCCTGGCGGCGCGCAGCCTGCCCGGCGGCGCCGCGCTGGAGCTGCTGGCGGTGCTGGGCTGCCTCGGCGCCCGGCCGGTCTGGGCGGGGGCGGCGGCGCTGGGCCGCGCCGTCGAGCGCCGCGACGCCAAGGCCGCCCGCTTCGCCCTGCAGGCCCTGGCCGGCCGCGCGCCGGAGCGGCTGGACGAGCCGGGCGCCCTGCGCCTCGCCATCGCCGCCTCGGCCAAGGCGGTGGCGCAGCGGGTGGCGGCGCCGCTGTTCTGGTACGGGCTGTTCGGCCTGCCGGGGCTGTTCCTCGCCACCGCCGCCGACGCGATGGATGCCGAGATCGGCCACGACACGGCGCTGCACGGCTGGTTCGGCGCCACGGCGGCGCGGCTCGACACGGCGCTCGGCTGGCTGCCCGCCCGCCTCGCCGCCGGGCTGATCGCGCTGGCCGCCCTGTTCCTCCCCGGCGCCGAGCCGCGCGCCGCCTGGCGGGCGTTGGCCGCGGCCGGGCGCCACCCGGCCGGCAACGCCGCGCCGCCGCTCGCCGCCACGGCGGGCGCGCTGGGCCTCGCCCTGGCGGGGGACATGCCGGGCGGGCATTGGCTCGGCACCGGCCGCGCCCGCGTCGGCCCCGCCGATCTCCGCCGCGCCATCGCCCTGCACGGCCTCGCCGCGCTGCTGGCCGCCATGCTGCCGGCGCTGCTGGTGGTGGGGCTGCTAGCCGGCTAGGCGCGGCCCCTTAGGGCGCGGCTTCGGGGACGACGAATTGGTAGCCGAACCAGCGCCAGCGCCCCTCCCCGGCCGGCAGGGTGCAGTTGAGGCGGCTGCGGCCGGGCGGCAGGGGCTCGTTCAGGCGGACCTCGATGCGGCTGTCCAGCCGGTCGACCTCCACCCGGCCCTGGCCGCTGACGAAGCAGGCGAGGCCTTCCAGCGACTCCAGCGCCGGGTCCACGGTGAAGCCGACCGGCGGCGGGTTGGCGGCGCGGATGACCGGGTCCTCCGGCGTCACCTCCGACACCGGCAGGGGCAGGCTGTCGGCGGCGAGGCGGAAGCGCTCGATGCTGCCGAAGGCCTCGTTCAGGGCGAAGCGCGGCAGCATGTAGGGGTCGGCGCCGGGATGGACGACGCCGCTCTGCTCGCCGAAGGCCGCCTTCAGCCCGAGGATCGCCACCGCCGCCCGCACCGCCGGCGTGACCTCGCCATAGGGGTAGGCGAAGAGGGTGGGGCGGGTGCCGGTCTCGGCCTGGATGCGGGCGAGCGAGCGGTCGACATCGGCGGCGTATTGCTCCGGCGTCAGCGCCAGCACATGCGGGTGGGAGGCGCCGAGGCTGCCGATGGTGGCGCCGGCCTGGGCCATCGCCCGGATCTCCCGCCAGCCCAGCGCGCTGGGGCCGCCGCCATCGACGAAGTCGCTGGCGATGAACAGGGTGAAGGGCAGCCCGGCCTTCTGCAGGCGGGGGAAGGCCTCGTCGTAGACCGAGCGGTGGTTGCCGCCGATGGTCAGCGCCACGGCGCGGTCGGGCAGGGGGCGGCGGGCCGCCACGGCCTCGACGATCTCCGGCAGGGGCAGCACGGTGTAGCCGCCGGTCGTCAGCTCCTCCAGATGCGCCTCGAACTGCTCCAGCCGGATGCTGGTGGCGGGGAACTGGTCGTCGCCGAAGCGCTGATAGGTGAAGACGATGGCGGAGGGTCCGAAATCCGGCCCGTGGACGTCGGCACGCGCGGTCGTGCCGAACAGGCCCAGCACCGCCGCGAAGACGGCGGCCGTGGCCCGACGGCAAAGGTTGTCGCGGCGCGCGCTCGGCATCATACCTGTGTCCAGGATCGCCGCGGCATGGCCGCGGCCAGGGTGGGCGGCGCCGGGCCGAACGGCCGGCGCGCGCCGCCAATCTCGCACAAACCAGCGCGGAGAGTCACCACCGTGAACAGCCCGGCCGACCGGCCCGCCCTCGATGCAGGCGCCCTCGACACCCTCTTCCTGGCGGCGCGCACCCACCGCCACTGGCAGGACCGCCCGGTGCCGGACGCCCTGCTGTCCCGCGCCTACGAACTGGCCCGCATGGCCCCCACCAGCGCCAATTGCTCGCCGCTGCGGGTGGTGTTCGTGCGCACGGCGGAGGGCAAGGCGAAGCTGGAGCCCTGCCTGAGCGCCGGCAATGTCCGCCAGACGATGGCGGCGCCCGTCACCGCCATCTTCGCCCATGACCGCCGCTTCTTCGAACTGATGCCGCGCCTAGCGCCGCATTCGCCCGATGCGCGGTCGTGGTTCGAAGGCGATCCGGCGGCCGAATTCGCGCACGCCCTGCGCAACGGTTCGCTCCAGGCGGCCTATATGATTCTCGCGCTGCGGGGGCTGGGGCTTGACTGCGGGCCGATGGGCGGCTTCGATGCGGCGAAGCTCGACGCCGCCTTCTTTCCGGACGGCCGCTGGGCGAGCAATTTCCTCTGCAACATCGGCTACGGCCTGCCCGAACGGCTCCATCCGCGGGCGCCGCGGCTGTCGGCCGATGAAGCCTGCCGGTTCGAATAGGAGGTCCGCGATGTCCGATCTGCACAAACGCGCCATGGCGGCGGTGCTCGAAGCCGCCGAACACGACATCGCCGACACGCTCAAGGAGCAGGGCATCCGCGACCGCCACAGCGAGGACGCGGACGACGTGGTGTTCGACGTGGCGATCCTGCACGCCTACCGCATCTTCGTGCGCATCTGCGAGAAGGAGGGGCTGAGCGTCGATGCCGGCCTGTTCTCCGACCTCGCCGCCGACCTCGCCGAGGACATGGCGCAGGAGGAGGGGGAGTGAGGCGGCGCCCCTCCCCGGACGGGAGGGGCGCCCGCTACATGATGCCGTTGGCCAGCGCGCTGTCGGCGAGCAGCGGGAAGCGCTTCGGATCGGGCAGGCCGTAATGCCACCATTCCGTCGGCTCGTGCTGCCAGCCGGCCGCCGTCATCACGCCCAGCAGCAGGGCGCGGTGGCGCTGCGCCGCGGCCGGGATGTCGGTGCGGCCGTGGAAGGAGCGCTCGGTCATCTCGTCGAAGCCGGTCCCCATGTCGAGCGGCCGGCCCTCCGCATCCTCCAGCGTCAGATCCACCGCCACGCCGCGGCCGTGGCTGGAGCCCTGGCGCGGATCGGCGATGAAGCGCGGATCGGGCACGATCTCCCACAGCTTCCATTGCGCCTCGGCCGGGCGGAAGGCGTCGAAGACGCGCAGCCGCAGGCCGAGCCCGGCCGCCAGCTCGACCGCCCGGCGCAGGGCCGCCGCCGCCTCCGGCCGCAGCAGGCAGCCGGCGCGGCGGTAGATCGGCCGGCCGGTCAGGTTGTCGGCGGTGGCGTAGCGCAGATCGAGGGTGACGTCGAATTGCGGCGGCGCGATCTCGACGAGAGGCATGGCGGGGCGGGGGCTCCTGGTCTAGAACCGGGCGTGCTTAGCATGGGCCAACCGCCATGAACATCCTGGCGCTCGACACCGCCACCACCGCCTGCTCCGTCGCCGTCCTCGCCGGCGACCGCCTGGCCGCCGCCCGCAGCGCCGCCATGCCGCGCGGCCATGCCGAGGCGCTCCTGCCGATGGTCGAGGCCGCCATGGCCGAGGCCGGCCTCGCCTACGATGCGCTGGGGGCCGTCGCCGTGACGGTGGGGCCGGGCGCCTTCACCGGGCTGCGGGTGGGGCTGGCGGCGGCACGCGGCCTGGCCCTGGCGCTCTCCGTGCCGGCGGTGGGGATCACCACGTTGCGCGCCTTCGCCGCCGCGGCGCCGGAGGACGGCCTGCCGGTGCTGGCCGCCGTCGAATCGCGCCGCGACGACGTCTTCGTCCAGCTCTTCGCGCCGGACCGCCGGCCGCTGGGCGAGCCGCGGGCGGTCGCCCCCGCCGCCGTGGCCGCCCTGCTGCCGGCCGGCCCCGTCCGGCTGGTCGGCGACGCCGCGGCGCGGCTGCTGCCGCTGCTGGCCGGCAGCGGCGCCCTGCCGTCCGACGCGCCTGAGGTGCCGCAGGCCGAGCTGGTGGCCCGGCTCGCCGCGGCCGACCTCGCCGCGGGCATCGCCGCGCCGGCCGCGCCGCTCTATCTGCGCCCGCCCGACGTCACCCTGCCCGCGCCGCGGGGCTGAGCCCGATGGGCCTTCTGATCGAACCGGTCGGCCCCGCCCATGCGGCGCTGCTGGCCGCCCTCCATGCCGCCTGCTTCGCCGCGCCCGACGACGAGCGCTGGGACGCCGCCGCCTTCGCCGGGCTGCTCGGCCCGGCCGGCGGCTTCGCGCTGGTGGCGTTCGAAAACGCGGCGTTCGAAAACGGGGCGCAGGACGGCGCCGATCCGGCGGGGCTGGCGGTGGCGCGGGTGCTGTTCGAGGATGCGGAGCTGCTGACCATCGGCACCGTGCCCGCGGCCCGGCGCCGCGGGATCGGCGCGGCCCTGCTGGACGCCGTCGAGGCGGCGGTGCGCGCGGCCGGCGCCACGCGCCTGCTGCTGGAGGTCGCCGAGGACAACGGCGCCGCCCAGGCCCTCTACGCCGCCCACGGTTATACAACTGCCGGTCGCCGGCCGGGCTATTACCGCAGCGGTCGCGTCGCCGCGCTGGTCTTGGCGAAAGACTTGAGACCTTAGGACTTTCGGATGACGATCCTGTGCGGGCCGGCCGGATCGGCGGGGTCCTCCGCCGCGATCGAGACCACCTCGTGCCCGTGCTCGCGTGCCGACCGGGGCACGTTTCGAAGAGCTTCGCCAGCTTTCAGGCGAATTTCGCAGGCTTCGCCGCTTGGCATACTTTCGAGGAGGAGCTTCACCCGCACAAACGTCAGGGGACAGACATCAGTGCTGACATCGATAAAATAAAGAGCGCCTTTACCACGAACCACAGCGACTCCTTGCTACATTAGAAAACCCCATTGCGCCGCGCAGATGCCGCATTTATATCTTAGCCAGCCCTGCGCTTTGGAGAAAGCATATATGAGCGATCAGAACTCCGCCAAAGACCTGCTGTCTCTCACCAGCGAGATCGTCGCGGCCCATGTCTCGAACAATACAGTGGCCCTTTCCGATCTCCCCGCAGTCATCCAGCAAGTCTACAAGTCTCTGGCCAATCTCGGGGGCGTCGAGGCGGCCCCGGCTCCGGAGCGCCCGGTCCCCGCAGTCCCGGTCAAGAAATCCGTGACGCCGGAATTCATCATCTGCCTGGAAGACGGCAAGAAGCTCAAGATGCTGAAGCGTCACCTCAAGACGGCTTACAATATGAGCCCTGAGGAATACCGCGACCGCTGGGGCCTTCCGGCCGATTATCCGATGGTCGCTCCGAACTATGCTCGCCAGCGCAGCCGCCTGGCCAAGCAGATCGGCCTCGGCACCCGTGCCCGCCGCGGTGGTGGCGCCGACGCCGAGGAGTGAGACAACCCACGCGCGGGTGCTCTCCGACGGCCGGGCCCCAAACGGGCCCGGCCGATTTCTATTGGGAATACTTGGCCCGCGGCGAAAACCTGACCGTTCGTCCAGGTTCAACTGCAACGGGCGACATTGCGGGCTGGGCCGGACTTAACAAACATCAAGTCTAGAGCCGGTTGCGTTTGGCGGCGGCCCGCGAATTTTGCGATTTTATTTCATTTAGGTTACAATGGCGTCGTGGGGCCGCCATCACCATGTCATGCGGCCGGGCTAGGATGCGTCCGCGCCGGCGGGGCGCCGAGTCGCCCGCCGCGGCAGCACGACAACAAGGCCAGCATGCGCCCGGCGCATGCGCAGGAACGGGCAAGGGAATGGATTTCGAACTCCGCAGCGGCAATCTGGAAATTCGCCTGGCGACCGGCCCGGCCGAGGTCGAGGCGGCGCAGGCCCTGCGCTACCGGGTCTTCTACGAGGAGATGGCGGCCCGCCCGACCGAGACCATGGCGGCGCTGCGCCGCGACTTCGACGCCTACGACGCCGTCGCCGACCATC
>Ga0196963_10002146_pt1 | contig 12185 bp, 9 predicted proteins | sample S1_5metaG_FD_148600 | JGI IMG/M metagenome (GOLD analysis project Ga0196963, IMG submission 148600) | Soil microbial communities from Anza Borrego desert, Southern California, United States - S1_5 | ecosystem: Environmental > Terrestrial > Soil > Desert | place: USA: California | collected... | reverse complement strand
CCCTCTACTGGATCGGCGGCGCGCGGCGGGAGGAGCTGGAGCACCGCCGGGCGGTCGAGGACATCATCGACTTCCTGGAGATCCAGCACGTCCGCAAGGCGACGGCCGGCACCCTCTCCTACGGCCTGCGCAAGCGGGTGGAGCTGGCGCGCGCCGTGGCGCTGAAGCCTGACCTGCTGCTGCTCGACGAGCCGATGGCCGGCATGAACCTCGAGGAGAAGGAGGACATGGCCCGCTTCATCCTCGACCTCAACGAGGAATGGGGCATGACCATCGTCATGATCGAGCACGACATGGGCGTGGTGATGGACATCTCCCACCGGGTGATGGTGCTGGATTTCGGCCGCAAGCTGGCCGAGGGCCTGCCCGAGGAGATCATGGCCAACGCCCATGTGAAGCGCGCCTATCTGGGCGAGGCCTATGAGGAGCCCGCCCCGCCGGCCGGAGAGGCGGCATGACGGGCGCGGCCTTCACCCCGCCCGACATCGCCACGCTCGACACCCTGCCGAAGCTGCTGGCCCACAATGCCCGCAACTGGCCGGCCGACGTGGCGCTGCGCGAGAAGGATTTCGGCATCTGGCGCACGGTCACCTGGGCGGAGTACCACCAGCGGGTCCAGGCCATGGCGGCGGCGCTGCACGCCATCGGCGTCGGCCGCGGCGACATCGTCGGCCTGATCGGCGACAACCGGCCGGAATGGCTGATGGGCGAGTTGGCCGCCCATGCGGTGGGGGCCATCAGCCTCGGCATTTACCGCGACGCGCTGGACGAGGAGGTCGCCTATCTCGTCACCTATGCCGAGGCGAAGCTGATCTTCGCCGAGGACGAGGAGCAGGTGGACAAGCTGGTCGGGCTGGGCGACCGCATCCCCTCCGTCCGCCACATCGTCTATGCCGATCCGCGCGGCATGCGGAAATACGACGACCCGCGGCTGATCGAGCTGTCCGCCTTCCTGGCCCGCGGGGCGGAGGCGCTGGCGAAGGAGCCGGGCCTGGTGGACCGGCTGACCGCCGCCGGCCGCGGCGACGAGGTCGCCATCCTCTGCACCACATCGGGCACGACGGCGCATCCGAAGCTGGCGATGCTCAGCAGCGCCGCCCTGATCGGCCACACCGCCGCCTATCTCGCCGCCGATCCGAAGGGGCCGGATGACGAATACGTCTCCGTCCTGCCCCTGCCCTGGATCATGGAGCAGATCTACGCGGTGGCGAAGTCGCTGCTGTGCCGGATGAAGGTCAACTTCGTCGAGGAGCCGGAGACCCAGACCCACGACCTGCGCGAGATCGGCCCCTCCTTCCTGCTGCTGCCGCCGCGCGCCTGGGAGAGCATGGCCGCCGATGTGCGCTCGCGCATGATGGATGCCAGCCGCTTCAAGAACTGGATGTTCGACCTGGGGATGAAGCTCGGCATGCAGGCGCTGGACCGCGGCCGCCGGTCCTGGCTGGCCGACCGCATCCTGTTCCGCGCCCTGCGCGACCGGCTGGGCCTGTCGAACTTGGCCTCAGCCGCCACCGGCGGCGCGGCGCTGGGGCCGGACACCTTCCGCTTCTTCCAGGCGATGGGCGTGCCGCTGCGCCAGCTCTACGGCCAGACGGAGCTGCTGGGCGCCTACACCCTGCACCGGCCGGGCGAGGTGGATTTCGACACGGTCGGGGTGCCGTTCAACGACGGGGTGGAGGTGCGGATCGTCGACCCCGACCCCAACGGCGTCGGCGAGATCGTGACCCGGCACCCGCACATGTTCCTCGGCTACTACCGCAACGAGGAGGCCAGCCGCGCCGACATCAAGGACGGCTGGATGCACACCGGCGACGCCGGCTATTTCAACAAGTCCGGCCAGCTCGTGGTGATCGACCGCATCAAGGACCTGGCCGTCACCAGCCGGGGCGACCGCTTCAGCCCGCAATTCATCGAGAACAAGCTGAAGTTCTCGCCCTTCGTGGCCGAGGCGGTGATCCTCGGCCATCAGCGGCCCTATCTGAGCGCGATGATCTGCATCCGCTTCCCCATCGTCTCGAAATGGGCGGAGAAGAACCGGATCGCCTTCACCACCTATTCCGACCTCTCGGCCAAGGCGGAGGTGTACGAGCTGATCCGCGCCGAGGTGGAGAAGGTCAACCGCACCCTGCCGGAGCCGCAGCGCATCGCCAAGTTCCTGCTGCTCTACAAGGAGCTGGACGCCGACGACGGCGAGCTGACCCGCACCCGCAAGGTGCGGCGCGGCGTGATCGGCGAGAAGTACGGCGAGATCATCGACGCCGTCTACGGCGGCAGCCGGGCCATCCCGGTCGACACCACCATCACCTTCCAGGACGGCACCCGGCAGCGCATCCGCACGACGCTGACGGTGGTCGACCTGCTGCCCGCCGGCGACGCCCCGCGCGTCGCCGCGGCCTGAGAGGCGGCGCCATGGACACCTTCCTCCTCCAGCTCCTGCTCAACGGGCTCATCATCGGCGCGCTCTACGGCGTCGTCGCCATGAGCTTCGTGCTGATCTACAAGGCGAGCCAGGTGGTGAACTTCGCCCAGGGCGAATTCCTGCTGATCGGCGCCTGGGTGTGCTGGGCCCTGCTGGCGCAGTGGCAGCTCCCCTTCTACGCCGCCTTCTTCTTCACCCTCATCTTCATGATGGCCTTCGGCATCCTGCTGCAGGTGGTGGTGCTGAGGCCGCTGATCGGCGAGCCGATCATCTCGGTCATCATGGTGACGATCGGCCTGTCGATCTTCTTCCAGGCCCTGCTGAAGTGGATCTTCGGCGTCTCGGCCCAGCCCTTCCCGCCGATCTTCGCCTCGGCGACGATCAACGTCTTCGGCCTGCCGGTGCAGACCGTCTACATCATGAGCCTCGCCGTCTCGCTGGCGATCATGGGGGCCTTCGCCTGGTTCTTCAAATACAGCCGCATGGGCCTCGCCATGCGGGCCACGGCGTCGAACCAGCAGGCCGCCCAGTCGCTCGGCATCTCGATCCGCCAGGTCTTCGCCATGGCCTGGGCGATCTCCGCCATGGTCTCGGCGGTGGCGGGGGTGGTGGTCGGGGTGGTGAACGGCGTCTCCAGCGCCCTGTCGGTCTTCGGCATCAAGGTGTTCCCCGCCGTCATCCTGGGCGGGCTCGACAGCATCGTCGGGGCGATCCTCGGCGGGCTCATCATCGGCGTGCTGGAGAACCTGGCCCACTACTTCGACACCAAGTGGCTGCACTTCGGCAACATGATCGGCATCGCGCCCTTCTACGTCCTCATCGTCATCCTGATGATCAAGCCCTACGGCTTGTTCGGCACCAAGAACATCGAACGGGTCTGAGGAGGCGGGGATGGCTTCGATTTCGATGCGGCCCTGCGGCGACTTCCGCACCCGCTACGCCGACGACACCACGATCTTCCCCGACCGCGCCGGGCGCAACTGGGTGATCGTCGGGCTGGCCCTGGCGGCGGCGGCGCCGCTGTTCCTGGACGCCTACTGGCTCGAGCTGCTGATCCGCATCGGCTATTACGGCATCGCGGCGCTGGGGCTGAACATCCTGGTCGGCTTCACCGGCCAGATCTCCATCGGCCATGCCGTGTTCTTCGGCTTCGGCGCCTTCGCCAGCGGCTACCTGTCGCGCGAATGGGCGGTGCCGGTCTGGGCGGCGATCCCGCTGGCCGGGGCGTGGACGGCGGCTGTGGGGCTGATCTTCGGCCTGCCCGCCGCCCGCATCAAGGGCCTCTACCTCGCCATCGCCACCTTGGCGGCGCAGTTCATCCTGGAGGATTTCTTCGCCCGCGCCGAGTGGTTCACCGGCGGCGTCGCCGGCTCGATGGCGGCGCCGTTCGAGGTGGCGGGCTTCGCCCTCGACACGCCGGAGCGCTTCTTCTACCTCGTGCTCGGCTATGTCGTGGTGCTCTACCTCGCCGCCACCAACATCATGCGCACCCGCGACGGCCGCGCCCTGGTGGCGGTGCGCGACCACTACCTGTCGGCCGAGATCATGGGCGTGAACCTCACCAAATACCGGGTGATGTCGTTCGGCCTGTCCTCCTTCTACGCCGGCATCGGCGGCGCGCTCTACGGCCACTATCTCGGCTTCGTCTCGGTCGAGGCCTTCACCATCCTCCTGTCGATCCAGTTCCTCGCCATGGTGATCATCGGCGGACTGGGCTCGATCATGGGCACGCTGATGGGCACCGCCTTCATGGTGCTGCTGCCCGAGGCGATGGACGGCATCGCCCGCGGCATCGAGGGCTCGCCGATCTACGAGGCGCTCAACCTCCAGGTCGGGCTGAACTTCCTCAAGGAGATGGCGATCGGCGCCGCCATCATCCTGTTCCTCATCTTCGAACCGGACGGCCTGGCCCATCGCTGGCGCCAGATCAAGGCCTACTGGAAGCTCTACCCGTTCTCCTACTAGGGCGGACGGCAACGAACGGCACCGCGGCAAAGCGGGCCGGCAGAATAGGGAGAGAGACGATGAAGACGACGCTGCTGCTGAGCGCCACCTGCGCCCTGGCCCTCACCTCGGGCCTCGCCGCCGCCCAGGACAAGGGCGTGCCGATCGGCCACATCGCCGACCTGACGGGCGCCACCGCCTCCATCGGCAAGGCCTATGCCGAGGGCGTGGCCGATGCGCTGAAATACGTGAACTCGACCGGCGGGACCAAGCTCGCCCACGAGACCGTCGACTACGCCTACGACGCGCCGCGCGCCGTGGCGACCTATCGGCGCTGGATGTCGTCGTTGAAGCCGGTCGCCATCCAGGGCTGGGGCACGGCCGACACCGAGGCGCTGGTCGACACCGTGACCAAGGACCAGGTGCCCTATTTCTCGGCCTCCTATTCGGGCGCGCTGACCGACCCGAACAAGAAGGGCCCGAAATCCACCAAGGCGGCGCCCTACAACTTCTTCTACGGCCCGTCCTATTCCGACGCCTGCCGGGCGCTGGCCCAATGGTCGGCCGAGGATTGGAAGAAGAAGGGCGGCCAGGGCAAGCCGAAATGGGTGCATATGGGGGCCAACCACCCCTATCCGAACGCGCCCAAGGTGGCGTGCTCGGAATACGCCCAGGAGCTGGGCTTCGACGTGGCCGAGCCGATCACCTATTCGATGGGCCCCGGCGACTTCACGGCGCAGTGCCTGACGCTGAAGGAGCTGGGCGTCAACTACGCCTATGTCGCCAACATCGCCGGCTCCACCACGGCGCTGCTCAACGCCTGCCAGACCGTGGGCGCCAAGGTGCAGTTCGTCGCCAATGTCTGGGGCTATGACGAGAACGTCATGAAGGCCGCCGGCCAGGCGGCGGACGGCGTGGTGGTGGCGGTGCGCACCGGCTCGATCTGGACCGACAACAACCCCGGCATGGAGACGGTCCGCAAGATCTCCGCCATGTCGGACCCGAGCGGCAAGACCTACCGCCAGCTCAGCTACATCACCGGCATCTGCTCCGCCGCCTATATGGCGGAGGCGGTGGATTGGGCGGCCAAGAACGGCGGCATCACCGGCCCGAACATCAAGCAGGCGATGTACCAGACCGCCAATTGGGTGCCGAAGGGGCTTGAGGGCGTCTGCCTGCCCTCGACCTGGACCCCGGACGACCATCGCGGCCTGCTGCGCGTGATGATCTACCAGGGCAAGGTGACCGGGCCGACCGACGCCAAGGACGTCAGCACCCTGATGTCGGATGGCACCATGTCGCTGAACAAGGTGGCGGAGATCGAGCTGCCGCGCCGCGCCGAGTGGATCGGCTACTGATCGGCTGAGGAGAGGGGGCGGCCCCGACCGGGCCGCCCCGCCCGCCCGGAGGGAGAGATGAGCGACACCGCGGTGCTCGACGCGCCGAAGCCCGCCGCCGGGGCCAAGCCGGCCCTGCTGGCGGTCAACAACATCGAGGTCGTCTACAACGACGTGATCCTGGTGCTGCGCGGCCTGAGCCTGGAGGTGCCGGAGGGCGAGATCATCGCCCTGCTGGGCGCCAACGGCGCCGGCAAATCGACGACGCTGAAGGCGGTCTCGGGCCTGCTCAAGACCGAGGACGGCGAGGTGACGCGCGGCTCGGTCACCTATCGCGGCGAGGCGATCAACGGCCTCGACCCCGGCGACATCGTGCGCCGCGGCATCTTCCAGGTGATGGAGGGCCGCGCCGTCATCCAGGACATGACCCCGCACGAGAACCTCCTGCTCGGGGCCCATACCCGGCGCGACCGCGGCGAGATCGCCGCCGACATCGACCGCGTCTACGGCTATTTCCCCCGGCTGAAGGAGCGCACCGGCCTGGCCGGCTACCTGTCGGGCGGCGAGCAGCAGATGCTGGCCATCGGCCGGGCGCTGATGGCGAAGCCGAAGCTGATCCTGATGGACGAGCCCTCGATGGGCCTGTCGCCCCTGCTGGTGAAGGAGGTGTTCGGCATCATCCGCCGCCTCAACCGCGAGCTGGGCATCACCATCCTGCTCGTCGAGCAGAACGCCAACATGGCCCTCTCCGTCGCCAGCTACGGCTACATCATGGAAAGCGGCAAGGTGGTGCTGGACGGCACGGCCGAGGCCCTGCGCTCCAACGAGGACGTGAAGGAGTTCTACCTCGGCGGCGGCGGCGAGGCGCGGCGGAGCTTCAAGAACCTGAAGAGCTTCAAGCGCCGCAAGCGCTGGATTTGAAACCCGCCCCTCGCCCGCCGGAGCGGCCGAGGGGGCAGGCAGGACCCATGACCCAGCCCTATTACGACGATTTGGAAATCCGCGACCCCGCCGAGCGCGAGGCGGATCTGATGCGGCGGCTGCGGGCCCATCTCGCCCATGCCAAGGCCCACGCCCCCGCCTATGCCGAGGCCCTGGCCGGTATCGACCCGGCGGGGATCGATGGCCGCGCGGCGCTGGCCCGGCTGCCGGTCATCCGGAAATCCGACCTGCCGGAGCGCCAGCGCGCCCGGCCGCCCTTCGCCGGCCTCGCCGCCGTGGCGCCGGGGGCCATGCTGCGCCTCTACGCCTCGCCCGGCCCGATCTACGACGCCGAGGGCGGCGGGCCGGACTATTGGCGCACCGCCCGCGCCCTGCACGCCACCGGCTTCCGCCCCGGCGACGTGGTTCACAACTGCTTCAGCTACCACTTCACCCCGGCCGGGGCGATGTTCGAGACCGGCGCCCATGCGCTGGGCTGCGCCGTCGTCCCGGCCGGCCCCGGCAATACGGAGATCCAGGCCCGCGCCATCGCCGACATCCGCCCGGCCGGCTATGTCGGCACACCGGATTTCCTCAAGACCATCCTGGAGAAGGCGGACGAGCTAGGCCTCGACGCCGGCAGCCTCCGCCGCGCCCATGTCACCGGCGGCCCCTACCTGCCGCCGCTGCGCAGCTTCTACGAGGGCCGCGGCATCGAGGTCTATCAGAGCTACGGCACCGCCGATCTCGGCCTCATCGCCTATGAGACCGCCGGCCGCGAGGGGCTGGTGGTGGCGGAGGATGTGATCGTCGAGATCGTCCGCCCCGGCACCGGCGATCCCGTGCCGGAGGGCGAGGTCGGCGAGGTGGTGGTGACCGGCTTCTCCGCCGTCTATCCGCTGATCCGCTTCGCCACGGGCGACCTCTCGGCCGTGCTGCCGGGCCGCAGCCCCTGCGGCCGCACCAATATGCGGATCAGGGGCTGGATGGGCCGCGCCGACCAGACCACCAAGGTCAAGGGCATGTTCGTCCACCCCGGCCAGATCGCCGAGGTGCTGCGCCGCCACGGCCTCGCCCGCGGCCGGCTGACGGTGGAGAGCGCCGAGGGCCAGGACCGCATGGTGCTGACCGTCGAATCCCCCACCCCCGACCCCGCCCTCGCCGCCGCCGTGGCGGCGACGCTGCAATCGGTGACGAAGCTGCGCGGCACGGTCGAACACGCCGCCCCCGGCAGCCTGCCCAACGACGGCAAGGTGATCGACGACCGCCGCAGCATGAGCTGAAGCCTTAGCGATTGTCATAGGCGGAAATTTTATGAGTTAAGGTTGTACTTCGTCGCTTGGTGCGATCAGCACCGACGGTATCGATGGGAATCGATGCGCTGAATGCGCGAAGTTTAATACAAACTTCACGCGATAGATGGCATACTCCCCTATGAAACAGAGGGGGAGTTCCATGAGCGACAGCCTTTCCTTCGCGTTGGGGGTGGGGACCGGGGGCCTGCCCCTCACCGACCAGGTTCTGCAGGATCTCCAAGCCGCGTTGAAGGGCGGCGACGCCACGGCGACCTACATCAACGATCAGCGCGTCCTCCAGAACTTCTATTCCTGGCTCGCCGGCCAACCCAACAACCAGGCTTGGACGGCCTCCACCGACACCCAGGGAAACCCGGTCCTCTTCGCGGCGCAAGCGAGCGGCGAATCGCAGATCGCCCTGGTGATCCGCCCGGTCATCGACCAGGAGGTGATCGGCGGCGCGAAGCCGGCCAGCGTCATCACCGTCAACGGCGCGGCCTACAACGTCGTCGGCGCGTTCACCGTTTCGCTCGAATACGACGAGACGCCGGCCTGGGTGATCAAGACCCCGCTCGGCCTCGCCGACCACATCGCGCTCGACCTTCTGCTCCACGCCTCATGGCCCGATCTGCTGAAGCCGATGATCGCCGGCTTCGGCCGGGCGGTGCAGTCCTGCTTCAACAGCATCCCGAACGTCGCCGACATGACGGATGCGCAGCGCGCCGCCTACGACGCCATGAGCGATGCCGAGCGTGCCGCCTACGACGCGGCGGCGGAGGGCGCGGTCGAAACGAGCGCGCTCAGCCTCGTGGTCGGCGCCGGAGCGGCCATCGGCCTGATGGGCCTGCTGCTGCTGCCCGCCGTGATCGACATCCTCAGCCACACCACCTGCCAGTCCGTTCAGGTCTACAACCTGACGCCCTATGACGTGACCTGGGACCTCGCCTATGTGGACCACGGCGCGATGTGCCTGGCGCCGGCCGACGCCAGCGGCGACCAGAACACGCTGATCCCCGCCACCTGGACCGACACCCAGGCGGATGGCAGCACGGTGACCGTGGCGAGCCAGGCGAATTTCGGATTCACGAGCAGTTCCGAACTCGCTGGCATCGGCTATGTCCTGACCTTCACCCTCACCGATCCGGCCTCGGGCGCGGCGATCGACACCGCCGCGGCGATGTTCGACATCCCGCTCGACGGCAGCAATTCGCTCGCCGCCGCCACCGGACCGCTGGCATCGGCGTCCGATTGGTATTCGGACAATGCCGGGTCGAACAAAGTGACCCAGATGGTGCAGACCGGGAAAGGTTACACCATCACCATCACCTACGACTACCTCACCGGCCAGCATGAAGGACCCGATGGTGAAGTCATGTTCTGGTACAACTCGCTGATAGCCTTCACGCCGACCAGCTAGACGTCAAAATATATTTCTCATCTGTTCTCTGGAGCAAGTTATGGCGACCAGCATGCCCTTCGCCTTGGGTCCGATGACCCAGGGAACGCCCCTCTCCGGCCTGATGCAGCCACTCATCCAGGCCGCGACGGCCGGGGGCCCGGCCACCAAGGCCCTGTTCAACCAGCAGAACGAGCTTTCGGGCTTCTACACCTGGCTGAAGTCGCAGCCGCAATCGGCCTGGACACAGGGCACGGACGCTGCCGGCAACCCGACCTACAGCATAGCCCAGGGTGCCTGCGCCGTGCAGGTCGCCTCCGTCGTCAACCCGCCTGCCGGCGGCTCGTCCGGCTCCGGCTCAGCCCCCGCCGCATCGGGGCAGTTCCAATGGAACGGCGGCTCCTACAACGTCGTCGGCACCCTGACCACGACGATCACCTACAACGAGGCGCCGGTCTGGCACATCGAGGCACCGCTCGGCCTCGCCACCGCCTATCCGATCATCCAACTGGGCGGCGTCGTCTGGTCGAGCCTGCTGCGCCCGATCCTGACCGGCTTCCTGAACGGCGTGCGGAGCTGCTTCTCCAGCGCCGCCTCCGTGACCTCCGAGGCCGAGGCGGCCGAGGCGGCGGAAACCGCGGCCGACGAGGCCGCGGTCGAGGGCGAGGTCGTCGCGGATGCCGAGGTCTCCCTGGTCGCCGGGCCGGCGGCGCTGGTCGGGCTCGTCCTGCTGGTGGCCCTCCCCTTCATCGTCGGGGCCCTCATCCATCCGAGCTACCACAACCTCGCGATATACAACCTGACGCCCTACAACATCACCTGGACCCTGTACCTGCAGGAAGGCGCGATCAGCGCCGCCCCCACGACCGCGAGCGGATCGAACAGCTACAACACGTCGATACCGGCGATGTCCAACTTCGCACCGCCCGGCATCACCCCGGTCCCGGTCGCGCACCAAGCCTCCTTCAGCTTCGCCAGCACAAGCGAGGTCAAGGGCCTGGGCTATGTCATCGGCTTCCAGCTGACCGATGCGCAGGGCGCCGAGGTGCAGACCGGGGCGATGGCGTTCGATGTGCCGTTCTGGGGCGACAACTCGCTGATGGCCAGCTTCGGCCCGATCGGCGATCCCTCCGACTACTACAGCGCCATGGAAGGCGAGCACACCCAGCTCTCGCTGGGCGCGGCGGCCGCCACGCCCGGAGGCGTCCTGAACCTCACCGTCACATACGACGCGCTGAGCGGCGAGCAGACCATGCCCAACGGCCAGAGCGGCTACCTCTACAACTCGGTCGCCGTCTTTTCGATGGTCTGACCCCGCCCTTCACCCGCCCCATCCGCTATCCCGAACAGGAGGCCAGCATGGCTGACAGCACTTCCATTCCCTTGGGCATTGGCCAGCAGAAGTCCGGCGTGCCGATGACCGCCGACAACAAATCGGCCCTGGTGGCCGCCCTCCAGGGCGGCACCGCCACCAGCACCTTCTTCCAGAACCAGAACGTCGGCCAGAACTTCACCAACTATGTCGGCACGGCCGGGCAGAGCGCCTGGATCGCCTCGACCGACGAAACCACCGGCAACCCGGTCTATTTCGCGGCGCAGCAGAGCGGCGCCAATTCGCAGGCGATGGTGGTTCAGGCGAATATCGACCAGAACGCCATCTCCTCCAACACGCCTTCCGGCTCGTTCAGCTACAACGGCCAGAACTACAACATCCTCGGCTCGCTGGAGATGACGATCTCCTACAACACGACGCCGCAATGGTACTTCCAGGCGCCGCTGGCTGTCGCCGAGGCCTATCCTTTCATGAAGCTCACCGGCATCGCCTGGTCGAGCCTGCTGAAGCCGCTGCTGCAGCGGGCCGCCAACGGCGTGTCCAGCCTGTTCGGCAACCGCAACGTGCCCGAGAACGGCGGCGACATCGCCAATGCGGGCGACGATGCGGCGGGCGACATTGCGGGCGACGGCATCCAGGCCGGCGAGGGCATCACCATCGACATCGCTGCCGGGCTCGGCGCCCTGGGGGGCATGGCCGTGCTGGTCGGCCTGCCCGTCCTGCTGGAGGCCCTCGCCCATTCGACCACGCATAACCTCCAGGTCTACAACCTCACGCCCTACAACATCACTTGGTCCATCGCCGCCCAGCCGCACGGCACCAACAACCTGGCCCCGACCTCGTCCGCCAGCGCCACGACGCCGGACTATGTCATCGCCGGGGCGCATTCCTACGCGCCGCCGGGCATCACGCCGGTGCCCTGCGCGGTCAATGCCGCCTTCGGCTTCGTCAGCCAAAGCGGCTATACCGGCATCGCCTATGTCATGACCTTCGTCCTCACCGATCCGACCACCAAACAGCAGATCGACTCCTTTGCGGTCATGTTCGACATCCCCTTCACCGGCGACAACTCGGTCTCGGTGATGAGCGGCACGCCGAGCGACGCCGGCGATTGGTACGACGACCAGGCCGGCAAGAACACCGTTACCAGCGCTTCGGCCACCGGCAACACCACCACCATGGCCGCCACCTACGACTATCTGGACGGCCAGCATCCGGGCCCGGGCGGCCAGAACCAGTACATCTACAACTCGCTGCTGGTCTTCGACATGAAGACGGCCTGACAGATCGGCCGGCCCACGGGCCCGCTGCCCGCCCGGCATCCAACCGCGCAGGCCGCGCCACCGCGGCCCTCACCCTTCCCGCTCCGCGGGCCCCTTCCCTCTCCCGCCGAAGCGGGAGAGGGAGTTCACCGCCCCATCCTCTGCTGAGCCAGCGGTAGAGAGAGTCCGCCGCCCACACCCTCTACCGCTTCAGCGGGAGAGGGGAGGGGCCCGCCGCGAAGCGGTGGGAGGGGTGAGGGCCTGGAGCCGCCCTTTCG
>Ga0196963_10002145_pt1 | contig 12190 bp, 7 predicted proteins | sample S1_5metaG_FD_148600 | JGI IMG/M metagenome (GOLD analysis project Ga0196963, IMG submission 148600) | Soil microbial communities from Anza Borrego desert, Southern California, United States - S1_5 | ecosystem: Environmental > Terrestrial > Soil > Desert | place: USA: California | collected... | reverse complement strand
GGGCGGCTAGCCTCAGGTCGGTGATCAGCTGCTGCAGGGCCTTGTCGCGGTCCCGTTCCTCCGGCATGCGGAGGATCGCCGAGGGGTGGAAGGTGACGAGGCCGCGGCAGCCTTCAGCCAGGTGGAGCACATGCCCGCGCTCGCGGCTGAGAACGACGGTCCGGTTCATGACCGACCGCGCCGCCGTGGCGCCGAGGGCGACGATCAGCTTCGGCTTGACCACCGCGAGTTCGAGCTTGAACCACCAGCGGCAGGCCTTCACCTCGCCCATATTGGGCTTGCGGTGGAGGCGGCGCTTGCCGCGGAGCTCATGCTTGAAGTGCTTGACCGCGTTGGTCAGGTAGACCGTGCTGCGATCGAGGCCGGCGGCCTCCAGGGCCCCATCGAGGATGCGCCCGGCCGGTCCGACGAAGGGGCGGCCGATCTTGTCCTCCTGGTCGCCTGGCTGCTCGCCGACGAGCATCAGGTCGGCCGGAGCGGGCCCTTCGCCGAAAACCACCTGGGTGCCGATCTTGTAAAGATGGCAGCGCTCGCAGTGCTCCGCTTCGGCGGCGAGGTCCGTGATGGAGGAGGGAGAGCGCGGACGTAATCCCGCCTTGCCCTGATCGCCCCCGATGTCGACCGAAGACCGCATGTGTGCATCAACGAGTTAGGCGCGATCAGGTTCCCGCGCCGCAGCCCCCTCCCAAGCGGAACGGATCAGGCCCGGACCCCGTTATCCGGCGAAGAAACGGAGTTCCCCCCGTGAAGATCCGGCAGATCAGCAAATCCGGCCCGCATCGCAGCTATTCCGTCCTCCTGGAAGCGGGCGATGAGGTTATGGCGGCGCTCGCAGCTTTCGCCAAAGACGTCCATCTGGATTCCGCCGAGGTCACCGGCATCGGCACTTTCAGCGACGCGTGTCTCCAGTATTTCTGTACGAAATCAAAGAAGTACGTGGAAATTCCGGTCGGTGAGCCCGTCGAGGTCGCGGCCGTCGTAGGCGACCTCGAGGTTTCCGAGCGTGGCGGCGCGGCGGCGCATCTGCATGTCTTTCTCGGAGCGCGGGACGGCGCGGCGATGGCCGGGCAGCTGAGCCAGGCGCATGTCGGATCGAAGCTCGAGCTGAACATTACCGAAGCGCCGGCCTATCTCCGGCGGTCTTTCGCCGGGGCGGACCTGCTCCCGGTCTGAGGGGCGAGCGCCGGCGGAACCGGCCGCCCTAGGCGTCGTTTGTCGATCCGAGGGCAAGGAGAACATCATGGCCAGCACGCACGCCGATCTCGACAGCGACCTCCGTCGCCCGCCGCCCTCGTTCAAGAGCTTCATCGCGGGGCAGCCAAGGTGGGCTCTCATTCTCCGCGGCATCTCCGGCATTCTGTTCGGCCTCGTCGCCTTCCTCATGCCGGGCATAACCTTCCTCATGCTGATCGCGATGTTCGCCGCCTATCTGATGCTGGATGGCGTGCTCGCGATCGTTGCCGGCTGGAAGGCCGGGCGGCAGGGCAAACGCTGGTGGCCATTCATTCTCGAGGGCATCGCCAATATCGCGGTCGCCATCCTCGCCTTGGCCTGGCCTGGCGCGACGGCGCTGGCGCTGGTCTATCTCGTCGCGATCTGGTCGATCTTCACCGGCGTGATGCTGATCCTGCCCAATCCGGAGCAGACTATGCGCTCCAAGATCCTGCTCGGCCTTGCCGGCTTGGCCTCAGTGCTGCTCGGCATCGCTATGATCACCCAGCCGGTCGCCGGCTCCCTCGCGGTGGTCTGGCTCACCGGAGCCTACGGCCTGGTCTTCGGCAGCTTGCTGCTTGGCGCGGGAATCAGAGGTGCGGGCACGACCAAAGCGCAGGCTCTCTCGTAGCTTACTCCGACGAGACCATAATAAAGCTGGAATGAGCGCTCGCCGGAGCAGGGACCTTGCTACGCATCATCACCTACAACGTGCACCGCTGCATCGGTGTCGACGGTCGCCTGTCCCCTAAGCGCGTCGCTGAGGCGATCGCCTTCCTCGAGCCCGACATCGTTGCGCTGCAGGAGCTCGATGTCGGCCGGGCGCGCACCGGCGGCGTCGACCAGGCCGAGATCATCGCCCGTGAGCTCGGCATGCAGATGCATTTCCATCCCGCCCTCAAGGTGATGGAAGAACTTTACGGAGACGCCATCCTGACCGCCTTGCCGTCGCGGCTGGTTCGCGCCGGGCCACTCCCAGGGCTGCGTGGCTGGCGCGTGCTCGAGCCGCGCGGTGCGCTTTGGGCGGAGCTCGATATCGGCGGAACCCGGCTTCAGGTCATCAACACGCATCTCGGCGTCGTGCCGCGCGAATCCGCGATCCAGATGAAGTGGCTGTTGGGGCCTGAATGGATGGGTCATCCCGACTGCAGCGATCCGCTGATCGTCGCCGGCGACTTCAACGCCGTGCCGGGCACGCGCACCTATCGCCGGATCTCGCAGCACCTTCGCGACGTGCAGCTCTGTCAGGGCATGCCGTCGCCGCGACCGACCTTTCCGGTTCGCCTGCCGGTTCTCAGGCTCGATCATGTCTTCGTCAGCCCTTCGGTCGAGGTCCTGAGGACTGAGGTCGTGCGCACACCGCTGACGCGTGTGGCTGCCGATCACCTGCCGGTGCTCGTGGAGTTCAAGATCCGCACGCAGAGCCGCGTCGCATCGAGCATCGACAGCATGTCGATGGCCCAGGCCGGGTCGACGTGACCATCTCGTCGGCAGGCCGAAAGTCCTCAGGCTGGCGTCGCCTGGGCAAGGTATTGCTGACAGTCGCCGCCTTGTGTCTTGCGGGGTATCTGCTGCATCGCACCTTCCGCGGCTATGACGCGCGCGAGATCATCGACTCGATCAAGGCGATTTCGCTGCCTCGGCTGGCGGGTGTCGCCGGCTTCGCCTTTGCCAGCTATCTCTGCCTCACCGGCTTCGATGCGCTTGGCGTGCGCTACGCCGGCGCCTCGCTGTCCTACTGGCGGGTCGCCTTGACCTCGATGACCAGCCTATCCATCGGCCACAGCATCGGCTTCGCGGCTCTCAGCAGCGGTGCCATCCGCTATCGCTTCTATTCGCGCTATGGCCTCAGCATGGAGCAGATCGCCAAGGTAATCCTGCTCTGCGCGGCGACCGTCGGTCTCGGCCTGGCGACCGGGCTCAGCATCGGCTTGCTGACGCAGCCGGAAATTGCTGAGCGCATCGGCGGCCTGTCGTCCTCGGCGATCCTCGCGCTTGCGATGGTCGCAGGAGCGATCCCGCTCGCCTATCTTGCGCTGGCGGCGACAGTCCGCGGCAAGATTCGCCTCGGCTCCTGGCACCTGGAGATGCCGTCGTTCCGGATCGCGCTGGCGCAGGCGATCATCGGCCCGCTCAACCTCGCTTGCGTGGTCGGGTGCCTCTACATGGCGCTGTCGACGCGCTCGTCGGTGCAGTATCTCGACGTGCTTGCCGTCTACGCGATCGCGAATGGCGCTGGCCTGCTCACGCATGTGCCGGGTGGCGTCGGCGTCATCGAGGCCGTGGTCTCGGCGCTGCTGCCTGGAGCCGACGTGGTCGGCGCGCTCATCGTCTTCCGCGTCGCGTACTTTCTGATCCCGTTCATCCTGGGAACCGCGGGCTTCGCCGTTTCCGAACTCGCGCGCCGGCGGCAGCGCTCATCTCACGGGAGATCGGTCGGCAACGGCTTGCTGCGCGTCCGCCGGTGAAACCACAACGGGCCGAAAGGCCGGGATGGATCGAGCAGCCAGGTGCCGATGACCGGGCGGATCGGACCGCGCTTGTCGAGCTTGTCGAAGGGGCGCAGGCCGCGCTCATGGTGATTGAGGCGTTCGATCGCGGCGATGAACGACGGTGTCGCGGCGAAGACCGGCGCTGCAACTTCCTCCGGAACCCCGAGATGTTCGGCTAGCAGCCGCTCGCGAAGATTGGCGATCGCCCGGCGGTGGTCGACCGAGGCCGCCTCGATCGCCAGATCGCATTCGGTATCGAGCCCCATCGAACGGTTGTTGAGGTTCGCCGAGCCGACGCGGAGGAAGGAATCGTCGACGATGATCAGCTTTGAATGAATGAGGACGTCGCAGTCCTTCTCGCCATCCGGAACGACTGGATAGAAGACGCGAAGCCGGTCGAAGCGGTCGGCGCGCTTCAGGCGCCGGAGCAGGCGATCGCGATTGTTGCCCATGACCCATTGCTCGATCGGGCTGCGTGATGCGCGGGTGACGACGATGACGATCTCTGGTCCCTGCGGGCGCGATAGGCTCTCCTCCAGCAGGTCGCCAACGAAGGCGGCGGCCAGATACTGCGCCTCGATATAGATCGATTGCCGAGCCGCCTTGAGCGCATCGACGGTGAGGGCAGCCACCTCGTGCACGCCAGGATGGCCATCCCAAGCCGGCCTTGTCCGCGAGATGCCGACATAGATGTCTTTGAATTCCGCGGCGAGATCCTCGGGCCAGCGGCTCTCGGTGTTGTCGATGGGCGGAAGAACCTCGCCGGTCGCGTCGTGCCACCGTTCGCGCGCGAGGTCGGCAATGGCCTTGGCGGCGTCGCCGTCGACTGCCATCTGGATGTCATGTACGCCGGGGTAGATGCTGCCGTCGGCGCATCGCCGCACCGGATCGTTGGCGGCGTGCCGCGTCGAGTCCCAGCGTTCGACGGTGAGATCGATGCCGCCGACGAAGGCCAAAGTGTCATCGACGACGACGATCTTCTGGTGGTGAGCGGCATACAGCGGGTGATGCGTGTCCAACTCGACCCGGATGCGCGGATGCTCCTGCCACGCGGCGCCCAGCAGCGCCGGCAGGGGCGCGCTCGGCGCATGCACGACCGACAGGCTCCAGACCAGGACTTTGACCTCGAGTTCGCTCTCCTGCTCGACCAGGTTCCTCAGGTAGTCGCCAAGCGACGCGCAGTCGTCGCGGTCGGGGCTGAGCGGGATGCTCGCATCGAAGTCCCAGCCGATGATCATGATCGAGCGTTTTGCCACGTAGAAAGCCTGCTCGAGGCGGCGGAAATACGGTCCGGCGTCGACGAGCGCCGCGACGCGCTGCGCGCGCGCGAGCTGCCAGCAATTGCGCCCCGGCTGCAGGATCGTCGAGTGAAGCGGTACCGAGTCGGAAATCAGGCTCCCAGCCGGCGTGCGCAGGAAGCTCGGTGCGGAACGCCTCCTGCGGCGCGCGCGCATCCGGTCCTTAACCTGCGCGAAGCGATTCGGGCCGGCTTGGCGGCGCAAGGTCATGCCGACGCTCCGTCTCGACTGGAAACCCCGAGTTCGGGGTGTTTCTGGCACACCTACGCCTCCTCGGGATGGCACCAGGATAGGCGTAGAACTAACCCTCGCTGCGTGGACCGGTTCCCGCGCCGGCAAGCTCGAAAGCCGCTACCGGCCGCGCGGTTCGGGCTCGCGGTCGTCGAGTTTCGAGAGGCTGCGCAGGCGCCGGATGTTCTCGACCGAGACGGCACCGCTCTTGTCGGCCCTGACGCCGATCGTTCTGAGATGTGCAAAGGCGCGCGACAGGCTCTCGGGAGTCATGCCAAGCAGCGCCGCGAGGACAGGCCGTTCATCGCGCAGCGTGACAGTCGTCGATCCGGTGGTAGCTGCGGTCATCGACAGGAGATGTCGGGCGAGCCGCTGGATCGTCGTCAGCAGCTTCAGGTCGCGTACATGACGCGTCAAAGTGAGATTCGCATTGGCGAAGGCGCGCGACGTCACCGCCGCGGTCGCCGCATCCGCGGAGACGATGTCGCGGAACCTGCCGATCTGGATCATCATGATTCGTCCGCCCTCGATTAGGCGCGCGCCGCTGCCGTAAGGCGTGCCGAGGAGGGTAGCGGGGTCGAGGATCACCTCGCCGCTTTCGCGGATGGTGATGATGGTTTCGCGATCGCCGATGCCGCTGGTGATCGCGACGCGCCCGGAAAGCACGACGTGCAGGAACTGTGCATGTCCGCCCTGGTCGAACAGGGTCGTGCCCTTGGGCAGGCCCTGAACGAACGCGTCCTGGGTCAGCTGCGCGAGGACCTTGTCGGGTAGATCGGAAAGCAGCTGAACATTGAGCAGCAGCTGCTGGTCCTTCTGGCCGATGAGCATCCGACCGTCACTCCGACCTTCGACGCCTTGGTCGCCCGTTCGTGTCGCACGACTGCGGCGCCGGCATCGACCTCCAAAGAGAGAAGCAGGCGCCCGCACGAGGTGAAGGCGCCTTGGGTAATCCCAAGTCCGTGGGAAGGCAACGCTTTTTCTTCGAACTCTCGGGCGCTTGGAGAAATCGCCAAGGAATGGGCGAAAAACCTCAATGAAGCGCGTGCGAAACTTCCACGTAAGGCTGACGCTAATACTTTGAATTCCAGTGACGTTTGAAAGACGTTCGCCTGCGTAGCCGGAAAGCCGCCAAGACGGCTCCCGCGCCAGCGCTACTCGGCCAGGGCGCGTGCCGGAAGGGCACCGATTTCGGACGGAGGCTGCGGCGGGGTCAGACTCGCCTCCTCGCCGAGAACACCCTCAAGGGCGCGTTGCAGCGTCTGCTCGTCGACCGGCTTCTGCAGCAGCGGGACCTCGGCGTAACGACGATCGATGACGCCGCGGTCATAGCCGGTCAGGAAGACGAACGGGATCGAACGCGAGGTCAGCTCGTCTGCGACCGGATAGGTCGTCTCGCCGCGCAGATTGAGGTCGAGGACGGCGCCATCGATCTCGGCCTTGCGGGCGGCGGCCAGGGCGCTCGCGCGGTCCCCGACGGGACCAACCACGGAGAAGCCGAGCTCGGTCAGCATGTCGCGCATCATGATCGCGACCAGCGCCTCATCCTCGACCAGGAGGATGCGGCGTCCGGCCGGCGTGGTCAGGGGTGGCTCGGCCGAGGCGACCGGCTGCAGTCGCGGCGCTTCGCGACGCGCTGGCGTGGTCTCGGCGACGAGGCTCCGCGGCACCGAGAGGGTGCACTTCAGGCCCTCAGCCTGCCAGGCGAACATCGCGTGGCCGCCGAGATCCTGCTCGATGTTGGCGACCACGACGCGCGTGCCGAACCCGCGCTTGGTCGGCGGGCTCGCCGCGGGCCCTCCCGCCTCTGCCCATTGCAGGACGAGGAAATCGCCGCGCAGCTCCCAGGTGACGGAGACGTTGCCGCTCAGCACTGAGAGCGCGCCGTATTTCGCGGCGTTCGTTGCGAGCTCGTGGAGCGCCAGCGCCAGGGCCTGCGCGAGCGTCGGGCGCAGCACCACGGTCGGACCCTGCATCACCACGCGATCGGAATTCTCATCGCGATACGGGTCCATCTCCTCGGCGACCAAGCGGCCAAGATCCGCGCCTTGCCAGCGCGAGCTCGAGAGCAGCGTATGCGCGCGTGCCAGGGCGCGGATGCGCCCGTCGAGCGCGGTCACCATGTCGCTGACGGAGTCGGCGCGCGTCAGGCGTAGGATGGATTGTACGACCGCCAGCATGTTGCGCGCGCGGTGATCGACCTCGAGCGCCAGCAGCGTTTGCTTCTGCTCGGCTTCCTTGCGCTCGGTGATGTCGAGTGTGACGCCGCTGGCGCGGAGCGGCCGGCCATCCGCCGAAAGGGTCGCCGCAAAGGAGACCGCACACCAGCGCATCTCGCCATCGGGACGGATGATACGGAACTCGGTCTGGCCCGAGCGGCCTTCCGTGATCACCTTGAGCCCGAAGTCGCGCAGGGATTCCCAGTCCTCGGGATGGATGAGCGGCTTGAGGTCATCCAGCGTCGCTTGGAACTCCGGGCCGGGAAGGCCGAAGATCCGGCACTGGCCTTCGTCCCAGGTGGCGATGCCGGTGACGAGGTTGGCCTCGCAGGAGCCCATCTGCGCGGCTGCCAGGGCGAGGCTTCGACGCTCTTCGCTCTGCCGCAGCCTTTCGGTCGACGCCTCCAGCTCCGCCGTGCGGTCGGCGACGCGGCGCTCGAGCTCGGCGTTCAGCTTCTCAAGCGCCCGCGACTTCCGATGTAGTTCGACGAAGATCCGTACCTTGGCCCTCAGGACCTCGGGCACGACCGGCACCGGGACGTAGTCGACGGCGCCGACTTCGTAGCCGCGGAGCCGGTCGGCCTCCGCCACCTGGATCGCCGAAATGAAGATGATCGGGATCTTCCGGAAGCGCGGATGGTCGCGGATCATCGTGGCGAGCTCGAAGCCGTCCTGGTCTGGCATGCAGACATCGACCAGGATGAGGGCGATGTCGGTCTTGAGCAGATGCTCGAGCGCCTCCCGGGCCGAGTTGGCCTTGACGAGAGTCTCGCCGAGATCCTTGAGGATGACCTCGTAGCTCAGCAACTTCGCCGGCTGGTCGTCGACGACTAGGATATTGACGCTGTCGTGCGCAGCCATGTTGGATTCCTACCTACCGGTGGAGCCACATGCGCAGAGCCGACAGTAGCTGCTCGGTATTCACCGGCTTTGCCAGGTAGTCGGATGCGCCGGCCTCCAGGCACTTCTCGCGGTCGCCCTTCATCGCCTTCGCGGTAAGCGCGATGATCGGCAGACGGCGGAACTCGGCGTTTGAGCGGATCGCTTGCATCGTCTGATAGCCGTCCATTTCCGGCATCATGATGTCCATGAGCACGATCGCCAGCTCCGGCGTCGACTCGACGATGCTGATCGCCTCGCGCCCCGTGGTCGCCGTCAGCACTTTCATGCCGCGGCGTTCGAGAACGCTCGAGAGCGCGAAGATGTTGCGTGCATCGTCGTCGACCAGCAGCACTGAGCGCCCGATCAGGTGCTCGTCGGAGCTGTGGAGACGCTCGATCATCGCCTGCTTCTCGCGCGGCAGGTCATGAACGACCCGATGCAGGAACAGCGCCGTCTCGTCGAGCAGCCGCTCCGGCGACTCGACGCCTTTCACCACGATGCTGCGAGCCATGGTGTGGAGCTGCGCGTCCTCGTCCGCCGACAGCTCGCGGCCGGTGAAGACCACGACCGGGATGTCGGAGAGCGAGGAGTCGGCGCGGATCTTCTCCAGGATCTCGAAGCCCGACATGTCGGGCAGGCGGAGGTCGAGGACGACGCAGTCGTAGGGCTCGTCCTTCAGCGCCTTCAGCGCCTCGCTGCCGGTGCCGGCCGTGGCGATCAGGATGTCGTCATGGCCGAGCAGCTCGGTGATGCCCATCTGTTCGGCCGGATTGTCCTCGACCACCAGGAGCTTCTTCCGCCGCGGCTTAGCGAACTCGCGGATCTTGGCCAGGGCCGAGCCCAGGCCCTCGGTCGAGGTCGGCTTGTTCATGAACGAGAAGGCGCCGCGCGCGAGGCCGTGCTGGCGGTCTTCATCCAGCGTAATGATCTGGACCGGGATGTGGCGGGTCGACGGGTCCTGCTTCAGCTGGGTCAGCACCGTCCAGCCAAGCATATCGGGCAGGAAGACATCGAGCGAGATGGCCGTCGGCCGGTATTCGCGCGCAAGGTCGAGCGCGTCCTTGCCGCGCATGGCGACGAGAACCTTGAAGTTCTTGTCATGCGCGAGATCGATCATGACCCGCGCATAGTGCGGATCGTCCTCGACAATCAGCAGCACCGTGTCGTCGGGTTGGAGATCGAGGCGGTCGTCGAGGACCTGCTCGGTCGGCCGCTCGATCGCCGTCGGCAGCTGCAGGGCAGGCAGAGGCGGGCGCGACAGGGACTCGCTCGGCGTCGACCGCACCGCAAGCGTCGGGCCGGCGTAGCGGACCGGCAGATAGAGGGTGAAGACCGAGCCCTTGCCCGGTGAGCTGCGCAGCTGGATCTCGCCGCCGAGCAGGTTGGCGAGCTCGCGGCTGATCGCCAGGCCTAGGCCGGTGCCGCCGTATTTGCGGCTGGTCGAAGCGTCGGCCTGCTGGAAGGCCTCGAAGATGATGCGCTGCTTGTCGAGCGGGATGCCGATGCCGGTATCGGCGACCTCGAAGCTGACAACCGCGGGGGCCTGGTTGAGCACCGGGTGGTCCGAGCTCCAGCCGCTGATGACCGCCGTCGCGGAAAGCCGCACGCCGCCGTTCTCAGTGAACTTGAAGGCGTTGGACAGCAGGTTCTTGAGCACCTGCTGCAGGCGCTTGGCGTCCGTCGTCAGGCTGCGGCCCAGCTGCGGGTCGATCTGGACATCGAAGTTGAGGTTGCGGTTGTCGGCCTCATGCCGGAACGGCCGCGCCACCATCTCGATGAGGTTCGAGAAGTAGATCTCCTCGGCGTTCACCGTGACGGTACCGGACTCGATCTTCGACAGGTCGAGAATGTCGCTGATGAGGTTGAGGAGGTCGGTGCCGGCGCCGTGGATGGTACGCGCGAACTCGACCTGCTTGCTCGTCAGGTTGCCGTCCGGGTTGTCGCTGAGCTGCTGGCCCAGGATCAGGATCGAGTTGAGCGGCGTCCGCAGCTCGTGGCTCATATTCGCGAGGAACTCGGATTTGTACTTCGAGGTCAGCGCCAGCTCCGTCGCCTTCTCTTCGAGAGCGCGGCGGGCCTGCTCGATTTCCTGGTTCTTGCGTTCGACTTCGACATTACGTTCGGCCAGCTGCTGCGCCTTGAGCTCGAGCTGCTCGTTGGTCTGCTGAAGCTCGGTCTGCTGCGCCTGCAGCTCGGCGGCGAGCTGCTGCGATTGCTTGAGGAAGCCTTCGGTCTGCATCGTCGCTTCGATCGAGTTCAAGACGATGCCGATGCTGGCCGTCAGCTGCTCTAGGAAGGCGATCTGCAGCGTGGTGAAGCTGCCGAGCGAGGCGAGCTCGATCACAGCCTTGACTTGGCCTTCGAAGAGCACCGGCAGGACGATGATGTTCTGCGGGATGGCGCGGAACAGGCCCGAGGTGATCGGCACCACGTTCGACGGCATCTCGCTCAGGAGGATGCGTCGGCGGTCGGCCGCGCATTGGCCGATCAGGCCTTCGCCGATCCGGATCTCCGGCGGGTGGCCCCATTCGACGTCGTCGGCATAGGCGGAGACCAGCTTCAGCTTGGGCGCGTCGCCGGTCTCCATCTGGTAGATGACGCCCTGGTTGGCGTTGACCAGCGGCGTCAGCTCCGAGAGCAGCATGCGGCCGACGATGCCGAGGTCGCGCTGACCCTGGAGCATGTTGGTGAAGCGCGCCAGGTTGGTCTTGAGCCAGTCCTGCTCGGTGTTGCGGTCCGTGGTGAGCCGCAGATTGTCGATCATCGTGTTGATGTTGTCTTTGAGCTCGGCGACCTCGCCGCGCGCATCGACCTGGATCGACCGGGTCAAGTCGCCCTTGGTGACGGCGGTCGCCACCTCGGCGATCGCGCGCACCTGGGTGGTCAGGTTCGCGGCCAGCAGGTTCACGTTGCCGGTCAGGTCCTTCCAGGTGCCGGCGGCGCCGGGCACGTTCGCTTGGCCGCCGAGGCGGCCTTCGACGCCGACCTCGCGTGCGACGGTCGTCACCTGATCGGCAAAGGTCGCCAGCGTGTCGGTCATGTTGTTGATGGTCTCGGCCAAGGCCGCGACCTCGCCCTTCGACTTCACCGTCAGGTTCTGCTTGAGGTCGCCGTTGGCGACCGCGGTCACCACCTTGACGATGCCGCGCACCTGCTCGGTCAGGTTGGCGGCCATGACGTTCACGGTGTCGGTCAAGTCCTTCCAGGTGCCGGCGACGCCGGGCACCTGCGCCTGGCCGCCGAGCTTGCCTTCGGTGCCGACCTCGCGCGCGACGCGCGTCACTTCCGAGGCGAAGCCGTTCAGCTGGTCCACCATCGTGTTGATGGTGTTCTTGAGCTCGAGAATCTCGCCCTTCACGTCGACGGTGATCTTGCGGCTCAAGTCGCCGCGCGCCACCGCGGTGGTCACCTCGGCGATGTTTCGCACCTGCGTCGTCAGGTTCGCCGCCAGCAGGTTCACGTTGTCGGTCAAGTCCTTCCAGGTGCCGCCGACGCCGGGCACCACCGCCTGGCCGCCGAGGCGTCCGTCTGTGCCGACCTCGCGCGCGACGCGCGTCACCTCGGCCGCGAAGGAGCGGAGCTGCTCGACCATCGTGTTCAGCGTCTCCTTGAGCAGGAGAATCTCGCCGCGCACGTCGACGGTGATCTTCTTCGACAAGTCGCCATTGGCGATCGCGGTCGCGACCTCGGCGATGTTTCGCACCTGCGCCGTCAGGTTGCCGGCCATGAAGTTGACGTTGTCGGTCAAGTCCTTCCAGGTGCCGGCGACGCCGGGCACCTGCGCCTGGCCGCCGAGCTTGCCTTCGGTGCCGACCTCGCGCGCGACGCGCGTCACTTCCGAGGCGAAGGAGTTGAG
>Ga0196963_10002144_pt1 | contig 12194 bp, 11 predicted proteins | sample S1_5metaG_FD_148600 | JGI IMG/M metagenome (GOLD analysis project Ga0196963, IMG submission 148600) | Soil microbial communities from Anza Borrego desert, Southern California, United States - S1_5 | ecosystem: Environmental > Terrestrial > Soil > Desert | place: USA: California | collected... | reverse complement strand
ACGCTCGACGAAGATGGTCTGCTCGATGCGGACCGAGCCGTCCCGCTTCTCCTCGAACGAGGTGGTCTCGACGCTGGCCGCGTAGGGCAGCTCCTCATGGACGCGCAGGTAGAGCTTCTCGCGGGTGATCTCGGCGGCCAGCAGGCGGGCGGGGATGTCCGCGGTCTGGTCCTCGGGATAGAGCCAGGGCCCCTCCGGCATCAGTTCGGCCAGGCGGGCGCGCAGGTCCTCGACGCCGGAGCCGTCGGCGGCGCTGATCATGAACACCTCGCTGTAGACCCCGGTCTCGAACAGGCGCTGGGCCACGGCCAGCAGACGGTCGCGCTTGACCCCGTCGATCTTGTTGAGGCCGAGGATTACCTGTTTGCCGGCGTTCTTCAGATTGTCGATGATGGTCTCGACGTCCTGGACGCCGCGCTTGTCGGCGGCCTTGGCCGTGCCGTCCTGCACCGCCAGCTCGCCCTGGACATCGACCAGGTGGACCACGGCGTCGGCGTCCTCGGCCCCGGCCCAGGCGCTGCGCACCATGGCCCGGTCGAGGCGGCGGCGGGGATTGAAGATGCCCGGGGTGTCGATGAGCACGATCTGGGCCTCGCCGGCCATGGCGACCCCGCGGATCGGAAACCGGGTGGTCTGCACCTTCTGGGTGACGATCGACACCTTGGCCCCGACCAGGCGGTTGGTCAGGGTCGACTTGCCGGCGTTGGGGGCGCCGATCACGGCGACGAAGCCGGCTCTGGTGGTCATTGTTGGCCTTCCTGTTTCAGCAGCATGATCAAGGCCGCCGCCTTCTCCGCTTCGCGCCGGGAGCTCCCCTCCCCCCGCTCGCTCTCATAGCCCTTCACCGAGACCTCGACGACAAACCTTGGAGCGTGGTCGGGGCCGGTCTGTTCCACCACCCGGTAGGCCGGGACCGGCAGGCGACGGCCCATAGCCCATTCCTGCAGCCGGGTCTTGGAATCCTTGGCGCGGGGTTCTTCCAGCCGGTCGAACTCGTCGGACCAGGCCTCGAGGAAGAAGGCGCGGGCGGTCTCCAGGCCGCCGTCGATGTAGATGGCGGCCATCAGCGCCTCGACGGCGTCGCCCAGCGCCCCGTCGTTGTCCCGCACGCCGATCTTGGTGGCCGAGCCGCTCATCCGCAGGGCGGCGCCGAGCTCCAGCCGCCGGCCGACGCGGGCGCAGGCCTTGCCGTTGACGAGGTTGGCCAGGCGCGGCGACAGCTCGCCCTCCTTGGCCTCGGGATAGAGGGCCAGCAGGCGTTCGGAGGCGAGCAGGCCGAGCACCCGGTCGCCGAGGAACTCCAGCCGCTCGTTGTGGCGCACCTTGATGGCGCCGTCGCCGACGCTGGCGTGGGTCAGGGCCCGCTCCAACAGGGCGCGGTCGGCGAAGCTGTGACCGATGCGGCGTTCGAGCGACTCTACGGCAAGCGCTCGGGCGTTCATTTCAGCAGGTTGAAGAACCGGCTGGGCCGGGCCTCGGTGAACCAGGTCCAGGGTTTGAACAGGGAGACGCCCTCGCGGACCTTGCCCTTCTCGTCCGTGACCGGGCCGCGGTCGCGGCTGGGCGCGGGATACCAGGACAGCAGGATGATCTCCGCCTTGCCGACCAGGTTCTCGGCCGGCATGAAGCCGACGCCGCCCGCGCGGGGGGCCGCGTAGTTGGGCTCGAAGCGGCTATCGAGGCTGTTGTCGCGGTTATCGCCCATGGCGAAGTAGTGCTTCTGGGGCACCAGGAAGACGCCGGTGTTGTTGGGGTAGCCGTACTCGGCGCCGGCGTAGGTGACGTAGGTCTTGCCGTCGAGCGAGGTTTCCTGGCGGCGGACGCCCCGCAACTCGTCGATGTCCTTGCGGGCCAGCTGGACGTGAGGCAGGGCCTTTTCGTTGACGTAGAGCACGCCGCCCCGGACCTGCACCCGGTCGCCCGGCAGGCCGATGATCCGCTTGATGTAGTCGGTCTTGTTGTCCGCCGGCAGCTTGAACACCACGATGTCGCCGCGCTTGGGCGACGACCCGAAGATGCGGCCTTTGAACAGCGGCGGGCTGAGCGGGATGGAGTGCCTGGAGTAGCCGTAGGACCACTTGTTGACGATGATGTAGTCGCCCGCCAGCAGGTTCGGCTCCATGGAGTCCGAGGGGATGGTGAAGGGCTGGAACAGGAAGATCCGCAGCACCAGGGCGATCAGCAGGGCGTAGAACACCGTCTTGCCGATCTCGACCACCTCCTGGACGAAGGTGGGCTTCTCTTCCGGAACGTCGTGCGGTTCGTCGGACTCTTGGGCGACGGCGTCGGTCATCGGCGCGGGATTCTCTTCGAAACTTGGGGGCGAAACGCCCAGCGGGTCTGGTTAGCGGGGGAATACCCCGGGCGCAACGTCTGCGCCCGTTACTTCGCCTTCATGGCGTAACTTGGGGCGGCCCATGTTGCTTGGGGAGGGCCTCGATGATCACGAAGGCCTGGGCATAGGGGTGGTCGTCGGTCAGGGTGACGTGGATTCGGGCTTCCATGCCGTCCGGGAGGATCGCGGCGAGACGATCCGCCGCGCCGCCGGTCAGGGCCATGGTCGGGGCGCCGGACCGCAGGTTGATCACCCCCATGTCGCGCCAGTGGACCCCGCGGCGGGGAACGCCCGTGCCCAGCGCCTTGGCGCAGGCCTCCTTGGCGGCGAAGCGCTTGGCGTAGCTGGCGGCGCGGTCCTTGCGGCGGTCGGACTTGGCCTGCTCGACCTCGGTGAACAGCCGCTGGACGAAGCGGTCGCCGAACCGGTCCAGGGTCTTGTCGATGCGGCGGATGTCGCAGAGGTCGGAGCCGAGACCGATGATCACGCGGCCTGCTCCGCCTGCGCCCGGGCGGCGTCCATCAGCCGGCGCATGCGGAGGATGGCTTCGCTGAGGCCCACGAAGATGGCCTCCCCGATCAGGAAGTGGCCGATGTTGAGTTCGGACAGTTCCGGAATGGCGGCGATGGGGCCGACCGTGGCGTAGTCGATGCCGTGGCCGGCGTGGACCTCCAGCCCCAGCTGCTGGGCCTGGGCCGCGGCGGCGGTGAGGCGGGCCAGGATGGCGGCGGCCCGCTCGGTCTCCCCGGCCCGGGCGGCGTCGCAGTAGGCGCCGGTGTGCAGCTCCACGACCTGGGCGCCGGCCTCGGCGGAGGCGGCGATCTGGGCCGGGTCGGCCTCGACGAACAGGGAGACGCGGCTGCCGGCGGCGCGCAGGGACTGGACCGCGTCGCGAACCCGGTTGGCGCCGCGGACCACGTCGAGACCGCCCTCGGTCGTGACCTCCTCGCGCCGCTCGGGGACCAGGCAGGTCGCGTGGGGCCTGTGGGCCAGGGCGATGGCGACCATGTCGTCGGTGACCGCCATCTCGAAGTTCAGCGGCTTGCCCCGCTTGCGGCAGAGGTCGGCCAGGGCGTCGATGTCGGCGTCGGAGATGTGCCGGCGGTCCTCGCGCAGGTGGGCGGTGATGCCGTCGGCCCCGGCCAGCAGGGCGATCTCGGCCGCGCGGGTCGGCTCGGGATAGCTGGCGCCCCGCGCGTTGCGAATGGTGGCGACGTGGTCGATGTTGACGCCGAGGCGCAGGGTCATGGCGGGGTCCATCCGTGGAACTTACGTACTTAGGGCGCGGCGGCCGCGGACGAAAGTCACGGTCGGTTCCAGGTTTTTTCACGGGCGCTGTCGGGACGGCGGCATTCGCGGCGTCCTTGGGGACCAACGGTCAGGCGCGTAGGGCGTAAAGACCGCGAGCAGACGAAGGACAACGCCATGAAGGTCACCCAGCATCTCTGGTACGAGAAGGACATGGAGGCGGCGATCCGCTTCTACACCTCGCTGATCCCCAACTCGCGGATCGAGGACGTCTCGGCGGTGATGGGCGAGAGCCCCGCCGGGCCGGCCGGCAGCGTGACGATCATCAGCTTCGTCCTGGGCGGCCAGAACTACATGGCCATCGAGGCGGGGCCGCTGGATCCGTTCAACCACAGCTTCTCGATCATGGTCGAACCGGAGACGCAGGAGGACCTGGACCGCCTGTGGGACGCACTGAGCGAAGGCGGCAGCATCGAGCAGTGCGGCTGGCTGAAGGACCGCTGGGGCCTGTGCTGGCAGATCGCGCCCAAGCGCCTGCGGGAGCTGATGGACAGCCCCGACAAGGCGGTGGTGAAGCGGGTGACCGAGCAGATGCTGAAGATGGTCAAGCTCGACAAACCCCCGCTGGAGGCGGCGGCGGCGGGGTAAATCCCTGTCCTTTCCGCTTCGGCTGTCATCCTTCGGCCGCAAGCGGACCGGAGGACCCACTTGTCCGCTTGGCGCCTGGCGTTGGTGGATCAGTGCGGCCGTCGATGACGGCCCGCCGGCTCCAGGCGGTTCCCCATCCACCGTGGGTCCTCCGGTCCGCGCTACGCGCGGCCGGAGGATGACAGAGTAGGGTTTAGGCCGTCCGGAGCGCGAGACCGCGCCGCGCGATCAGCATGCCGCCGACAACGCAGGCGGTGAACAGCAGGCCCTCGACGGCGCCGGTGATCGCCTGGCTGACCGGTCCGAAGCCAGGCTCGCCGAACAGGCCGCCGATCCGGTCCAGCTGGAGGCGGGAATTGGGGAAGTGGCTGGCCAGCAGGTCGAGGCTGCCGCCCATCAGCCGGCCGCCGACCAGGGGGATCGCGGCGCCGACGGCGGCGCCCAGCAGTCCGGCCGCGGCCAGCGCCCGGCGGGGCGACAGGCGGCCCGACGCCCAGACGGCGAGACCCACCGCCGCGCCCAGCAGGCCCCCCTCCCCGCCGCCGGTGATCTCTCCGGGGGTTTGGCCGAACAGCAGGTTGAAGGCGTCGACGCCGAGCAGCTTGACCGTGGCGCCCACCAGCAGGCCGCCGGCCGTCGCCGCGAAGACGCTCCAGGCCCAGGAGGGACGCGGCGCAAGGCGGGCGGCGGCCACCCCGAAGCTGACTCCCGCGCCGCCGAGCAAGCCGACGAGGATGGTCAGGCAGACCAGGACCAGCAGCACCGAGGCGCCGCCCATGCCGGGCGAAGACGGCTGGATGACCAGGCCGTAAAGCAGCCCGCCGATCCCGCCGGCGACGCCGCCGCCGGCCGTGCCGGCCAGGCCGACCTGCAGGATGTCGCGCAGAAGGGTGTCCCGCGGCCCGGTCGCGGAACGGGGCGCCGGGGCTTCGTTGTCGGCTTCGACGGGAGCAATGAAGCGGTAGCCGTGCTTGGGCACCGTCTCGATGAAGCGCGGGCGGGCGGCGTCGTCCCCGAGCTGGCGGCGCAGGGTGCGGATGCACTGCGTCAGCGCCTCGTCGGTGACCGGCGTCCCGCGCCAGACCTCCTCGAGGAAACGATCCTTGGAGACCAGCCGGCCCTGCTCGGCGACCAGCAGCGCCAGGGCGTCCAGGTAGCGGGCGTTGAGCTCGACCGGCGCCCCGTCGAGCGTCAGCAGGCGGTCACGCGGATCGAGACGGAAGCGGTCGAATCGAAAGGCGCCCAACGCCGGCCCAGTCCTTGCGGTTGCGGCGCGAACCTCACCCATGCGGCCGCGGCTGGCAAATGGAAAACCGGCGCAGGGGGAGATCGCACATGGCCCTGTCCCCAAGCTCGCCCGTCATCCCGGCCGTAGCGCGTAGCGCGGAGAGCCGGGACCCAGGGGGTGCATGATCTGGGCTATGGAAGGCTGCTTTGCGGGCGGTGCGGTGCGGCCCCTGGGTCCCGGATCAGCCCTACGGGCTGTCCGGGATGACGGGTTTTGCTCGGGACGAGTTGGGTTGCTCAGCCCTTGGCCAGGCGGCGGCTTCCCGGATCCTCGATGGGAATGGCGGCCAGCTCGGGCGGCAGGGCGTCGGCCGGGTACGCCGGCACGTCGAGCGTCGCCAGGGCGATCAGCGGGACGCCGACGTCGGCCTTGCCGCCGGAACGGTCGACGATGCAGGCGGCGGCGATCACCTCGCCCCCGGCGGCCTGGATGGCGGCGATGCATTCTCGGCTGGAGAGGCCGGTGGTGACGATGTCCTCGACCATGACGACCCGGGCGCCGGGCTCGACCTGGAATCCGCGGCGCAGCTTGAACTGGCCGCCCTCGCGCTCGACGTAGAGGGAGGTGACGCCGAGCTGGCGGGCCGTCTCGTAGCCTGGGATGATGCCCCCGACGGCCGGGGAGATGCAGAGGTCGGGCTTGCCCACGGCGGCGATGATGCGGGCGGCCAGGGCGGCGCAGAGGCGCTCGCAGCGGTCGGGCTGGGCGAAGACCAGGTTCTTCTGCAGGAACACCGGGCTGTGCAGGCCGCTGGACAGCACGAAATGGCCTTCCCGCAGGGCGCCAGCGCCGCGGAATTCCTCGAGGACGTCATCGCTGGTCATGGAGGTGGTGTAGCGAGTTGAGCGAGGCGGCGGAAGCGGGTTGCGTCCTTCGACACGCGGCCTGCGGCCGCTACTCAGGATGACGAACTGGGGAGGGCCGCTCACCCTCTTCGTCATCCTGAGTAGCCCGCGCAGCGGGCGTGTCGAAGGACGCACGAAGCTAGATGCCCAGCCGATACACCCGCGCCGCCGTGCCGCTGAACAACGCCGTCTTCTCCTCGGCCGAACAGCCGGCCGCGAAGTGTTTGAACGCGTTCCACAGGGTCGCGTAGCTGCAGCTGAGGATGTCGACCGGGAAGTTGCTCTCGAACATGCAGCGGTCCGGGCCGAAGGCCTCGATGCAGGTCTCCAGGTAGGGACGCCATTCGGCGGCCAGCTGGGTCGAAGGAGCCGGGGTTTCGGAGAGGCAGGAGGGGAAGGCGGGGAAGACCATGGCCAGGCCGCCGAGCTTGACGGTGACGTTCGGGCATTCGGCGAGCTGGCGGATGGCGCCCCGCCAGGTGTCGAAGCGCTCCTCGCGGCGGCCCGCGTAGCTGGCGATGCCGAGCGGGGTGCCGACGTGGTCGAGGACGATGGGGGTCCCGGGGAAGGCGCGGGCGAGGTCGATGAGGTCGGGGAGCTGGGGTTCGAGGAGCCAGGCGTCGAAGGACAGGTTCAGCGGCGCGAGCTGGGCGAAGCCCTCGCGGAATGCGGGGTCACGGTAGAGGCCGGTCGGCATGCGGACCAGGGGGCCGAGGACGGCGCTGTCGGGGTCGTGGCTGGCGCTGTGGCGGATGCCGCGGAAGCGGTGGCTGGCGGCGATCTGGGCCTCCAGCGTCTCGCGGACCGCGGCGCCGCGGGTCAGGTTGGCATGGCCGACGATGCCGGCGCAGGGCTTGGCGGACCCGTAGACGCCACTGTCGGCGATGGCGGCAAGGCCATTGACCGCCTCGACCTCGCCGACCGGCTTGAGGTGGTCGGGACCGCCGGGGCGGTAAAACGCGCCGCATTCCAGGTAGACGGTCGCGACGACGTTGTGGCCGCTGTTCAGGTCGGCGAGGAGCTCGTCGAGCAGGTAGCGGGGGACCCGGCGGATGATCTGCTCGAAGCCATGGGTGGGCGGGGAGAGATGGGGGAGCAGGGCGGTGCGATCCCACAGGTGGTGGTGGGGATCGACGATGGGGAGGTCCGGATCGAGGATGGGTTCGGGCATCTGCATCTCCGTCATCCCGGCCGGAGCGCTAAGCGCGGAGCGCCGGGACCCAGGGGTTCAAGCACGGTACGGGCGGCGGCGAGGACAGCCCCTGCCCTCCTGGGTCCCGGATCAGGCCTGCGGCCTGTCCGGGATGACGGCAATTAGAGGATATCCCCGCCCGCTGCGGCCGCCGTGGTGCCGTCGCGTTCGAAGGCCTTGATGACGTTGCGGCCGACGGTCCAGCGGTGGACCTCGTCCGGACCGTCGACCAGGCGTTGCGAACGGATATGGGTGTACCAGCGGGCCAGGGGGGTATCCATCGAATAGCCCAGGGCGCCGTGCAGCTGGATGGCGGTGTCGACCACCTTGTGGACCATGTGGGCCAGGAACACCTTGGCGATGGAGTTCTCCTGGCGAAGATCCATGCCCTTTTCGGCCTTGTAGGCGATGTGGATCAGCATCAGCCGGGCCATGTAGAGCTCGCTGGCGCAGTCGGCGAGCATCCACTGGACGCCCTGGCGGTCCTTCAGCTTGCGGCCGAACGTCTCCCGCTTGACGACGTGCTCGGTGGCCATGTCGAGGGCCCGTTGGGCCATGGCGACGTTGTGCATGCCGTGGCGCAGCCGCCCGTAGGCCAACCGGTGCTGGCCCATGTTGAAGCCGTTACCCTCGCCGCCCAGCAGGTTCTCGGCAGGGACCACCAGGTCCTTGATCTCGATCTCGCTGTGGCCGCCGCCCATGATGTGGCTGAGCGGGCCCTCGGCGGCCATGGTCGGGATATCGCGGAGGATCCTGTAGCCAGGGTTGGGCAGCTCGACGATGAAAGTGGAGAACTGCTGGTGGCGCGGGGCGTCCGGGTCGGTGCGGGCCATGACCAGGGCCAGGTCGGCGGCGCTGGCGGCCGAGCTGAACCACTTCTCGCCGTTGAGGATGTAGTTCTCGTTGCCGTCCTTGACCGCGGTGGTGCGCATGCCGGTGGCGTCGGCGCCGGCCGCCTTCTCGGTCATCGAGTAGCAGACCCGCTTCTCGCCGTTCAGCAGGGGCTTGAGGAACTTCTCCTTCTGATACTCGGTGCCGTGGGCCAGCAGGGTGAGGATGGTGGCGTCGTCGGGGCCCTGACTGTTCATGCTGAGGGCGCCCAGGTGGCTCTTGCCGAGCTCCATCTGCACGAGGGCGTTGGCGAGGGGCCCCAGGCCCATGCCGCCGTACTCCTTGGGCACGAAGGGCATCCAGAGATCCCGTTCGCGGGCCTTCCTGCGGAGGTCGGCGAGGACGGTCTGGTAGCTCTCCTTGTCGTGGATCAGCTTCTCCGCCGGGATGCACTCGTCATTGACCCACTGCCGGACCTTCTCGCGCACGGCCTTGGCTTCGGGGGGAATTTCGAAATCGATGGCCATGGTCGCGTTTCCTCGGTCAATTGTTCTGGGACTTGAGTCAAACAGTCGTTCGAAAGCAGGGTACGGCGCAAGCTGGAAATACGTTTCCGTCAGGTCCGGGACCCCCTCTTTGTAGGTGGCCTTCCGGCAGCCTTTGGCCGACGCTCACGGAAACCGGAGTTTTCTCGATGCCTCTTCGCCTCTGCGTCTTCGCCGCCGCCGTCGCCTGCGCCGTGGCGGGTCCCGCCCTCGCCCAGGGCGGGCCAATGTCGGTCGGGTTGCCCACCGATCCCAAGGACATTTCCATGCATTGCGCGGCGGCGGTGGCGACCGAACTCTACCTCTCCGAGGAGGGAGGCAAGGCGTCCAGCTTCGACAAGGGCAAGCTGGGCGGAGGCATGGTGGCCTGGATGGAGGACGCGGCAGCCAAGCACGGCACCGACTTCGAAGGCCTGACTGAGAACAAGGTGTTCCTGGCCCTGGCCGAGAACAAGGCCGGGAACGACGTGGTGCGCGGTCATCAGGTGCGCTGGTGCCTGGAGCGGACGCCGACGTCCTAAGTCAGTCGGGCAAGGACCGCCCGGACTCGGTCGACCGGAGCGGCCGGCGCTATGTCGACGAGTCCAAATCCCAGCGATCCATAGGTTTCGCGGTGCAGGTCGCCGAACCGGCGAGCGCTGTCCAGCTCGATGCGGCGGGCATCGGTGTTCACGATGAAATCCAGGCCTTCGACGAAGAAGACCTCGCGGGCGTAGGCGTCGCGGGCCGCCTCGGCGGCCGCGATCAGGGCCGGCGAAGCTTGATGGCCAAGGAAGCGGGCCAAGGTCAGGGTGCAGACTGGGGAGCGGTCGAAGATGACGGGCCCCGGCCCCGCCCGGGCCTGGCGGGCCAGCTGCAGGCTGAGAATGTCGTCGGTGAAGGCGGGGTGGGCCCAAGGCTCGGCGACGCCCTGGGCCTGGCGCCAGGCGATGAGGTCAGTGGCCGCCTCCTCGATGACGGCGAGGCCGGCCTGTTCGAGGCCGCGGAGGATGATGGTCTTTCCGGCCCCGGGGGCGCCGGTGAGGATGTGGCGCATGGGTTCCTCAAGTTCCTTTCCATCGTCATCCCGGCCGAATCGAAGCGGAGAGCCGGGACCCAGGAGTGCGTGATCTCGCCATCGAACGCAGCGTTCCAGGCTGGTGCGCTGCAACCCCCGGGTCCCGGATAACCGCTACGCGGCTTCCGGGATGACGGAGGTGAGGGGTCGCGCCCTACCCCAGCGGCCGCTCGGCGTTCTCGACGCTCGGGCAGGCGCGCAACGCCGCCACCAGGTTGGTGATGTGGCGGCTATCGTGGACGTCGAGGTCGATGTCGACGTCGAAGACGTTTTCCTGGCGCGGGGTCATGCGCAGGCCGACGATGTTGCCGCCGGCCTCGCCGATGATGGTGCAGACCTCGCCCAGCACGCCAGGTGTGTTGACGATGGTGACCCGCAGCCGGGCGCGGGAGAGGGTGTTGCGCTCGGCCTCGGGGGTCCAGGTCAGGTCGCGCCAGCGGTCGCCCTGGTCCTCGTACTGGGCGAGGTTGGGGCAGTCGATGGTGTGGACCGTCATCTGCTCCGGCCCGTCGATGATGCCGACGATGCGGTCGCCGGGAACCGGCGTGCAGCAGCGGCCGAAGTGGAGCTCGCAGCCGGACTCGATCGCGCCGCGGACGAACAGGCGCGCGCCCTTGCCGTCCTCGATATGGCGGCGGGCGACGATGGCGGCCTTCTCGCTGTCCTTCAGGCCCGGGAAGACGATGTCGATCACCTGCATCGGGGTGGCGCGGCCGCGGCCGATGGCGTCGTAGAGGTCATCGTCGGTCTTGAAGTTCAGCTGCTCCAGGGCCGGGCGGAGGGAGACGCCGGTGCGGCTCTTGCCGACCCGCTCGAAGGCCTGGAACAGGGCCGCCTTGCCGAGGCGCAGGGACTCTTCCTTCTCGGTCTGGCGGATGTGGCGGCGGATGGCGCTGCGGGCCTTGCCGGTGACGGTCAGGCTGCTCCAGTCGGGCGGCACGGCTGGCTTCGCGCCCTTGATGATCTCGACCACGTCGCCGTTCTGCAACGGGGTGCGCAGGGGCTTGAGCTCGCCGTTGATCTTGGCCCCGATGGTGCTGTCGCCGATGTCGGTGTGGACGGCGTAGGCGAAGTCCAGGGGCATCGCGCCCCGCGGCAGGGTGACCAGCTTGCCCTTGGGGGTAAAGGCGAAGGTCTGGTCGAGAAACAGCTCCAGCTTGGCGTGCTCGACAAGGTCCTCGGCGTCGCCGCCGTGTTCGAGCACCTGGACCAGCTGGCGCAGGTTGGCGAGGGGATCGCGGCCGCCCTCGGCCTCCATGTGTTCGGCGTCGAAGCCGTAGGAGTGGTTCTTGTAGCGCCAATGGGCGGCGACCCCGTCCTCGGCGACGCGGTCCATGGCCTCCGTGCGGATCTGCATCTCGATGCGCATGCCGCGAGGGCCGATGACCGTGGTGTGGATCGAGCGGTAGTTGTTGCGCTTCGGCGTCGAGATGAAGTCCTTGAACCGCTCGGGCATGCAGGGCCAGGCGCGGTGGATGAGACCCAGCGCCCGGTAGCAGTCGGCTTCGGTGTCGACGATCACCCGGAAGGCGTAGATGTCCGACAGGGCCGAGAAGCCGATCGACTTGCGCTGGAGTTTCCGCCAGATCGAGAAGGGATGCTTCTCGCGGCCGAAGACGCGGCTGGGGATGCCGCTCTCCTGCAGGATGCGGGCGATTTCGCCGCTGACCGTGCTGACCGCCTTGCCCTGCTCGCCGCGCAGCACCTCGAGGCGGCGGATGATGGCGTTGCGGGCCATCGGGTTGAGCTGTTCGAAGGCCAGCTCCTCCAGCTCGGAACAGATGCGGTGGCAGCCGATGTTCCGGGCCAGCGGGGCGTAGATGTCGAGGGTCTCGCGGGCGATCCGCTCGCGCTTGGCCGGGGTCTTGATGAAGCCGATGGTCCGCATGTTGTGCAGCCGGTCGGCGAGCTTGACCAGGAGGACCCGGACGTCCTTGGAGATGGCCAGGATGAACTTGCGCAGGTTCTCGGCCTGCCGGACGTGCTCGGCCTGGAGCTCCAGCCGGGACAGCTTGGTGACGCCCTCGACCAGCTCGGAAATCTCGGCTCCGAAAAGTCGGGCGATGTCGTCCTTGCTGACCGGGGTGTCCTCGATGACGTCGTGCAGCAGGGCGGTGACGATGGCGGCGGTGTCGAGCCGGTACTCGGTCAGGATGCCGGCGACTTCGATCGGGTGCGCGAAATAGGGATCGCCGGAGGCGCGCA
>Ga0196963_10002143_pt1 | contig 12194 bp, 4 predicted proteins | sample S1_5metaG_FD_148600 | JGI IMG/M metagenome (GOLD analysis project Ga0196963, IMG submission 148600) | Soil microbial communities from Anza Borrego desert, Southern California, United States - S1_5 | ecosystem: Environmental > Terrestrial > Soil > Desert | place: USA: California | collected... | reverse complement strand
CCCAGGTCTACGGCATTGAGGATGGCGCATTGGTCATGGAACTCGTCGATGGCGAGGACCTGTCGCAGCGCATCGCTCGAGGCCCACTCCCGCTCGACGAGGCGTTGCCCATCGCCAGGCAGATTGCCGAAGCGCTGGAAGCGGCGCACGACTCGGGCATCGTGCATCGCGATCTCAAGCCCGCCAACATCAAGGTGCGCGACGACGGCACGGTCAAGGTGCTCGACTTCGGCCTCGCCAAGGCGATCGAGGCGACGAGCGGCGCCGCGCCGGCAAGCGTCTCGAGGTCGCCGACGTTGACGGCTGGGACGGCGCTCGGCGTCATTCTCGGCACTGCGGCGTACATGTCACCGGAGCAGGCGCGCGGCAAGACGGTCGATCGACGCGCCGACATCTGGGCATTCGGCTGCGTGGTGTTCGAGATGCTGGCAGGAACGGCGCCGTTTCCCGGCGAAGATATCGCCGAGACGCTGGGTGCGGTGATACACAAGGAGCCGGCGTGGGGCGCGGTTCCGGACGGCATCCCGGACGGCATTCGCCGCGCCTTGCGCAGGTGCTTGCAAAAGGATCCGAAGCAACGCGCACGGCATATCGGCGACGTCTGGCTCGACATTGACGAGGCCGCGTACGCCCCACCGGAAGCCGGCGGCGCTAATGCGAATCGCCAAGCGTCGCAGCGAAGCCGGTTCGCGTTGTCAGGGTGGGCAGCCGCGGCGCTGGCCGCGATCGTCGCTGCGGCGACTGGTTTCGTTCATTTCGGCGAGATCCCTCGATCGGCGCCCGGCGTTGTGCGTTTTGGCATCGCGCCGCCGGACAACACCCGGTTTGCGGTCGGCACCCCGGTCGTATCGCCGGACGGCCAGCACATTGCCGTCCACGTGCGTGGCCAGGACGGACAGACGATGATTTGGGTCCGCGCGCTGGATTCCCTAGAGGCGCGGCCGCTCGCGGGAACCGAGGGGCCCTCGCGCGGCGTGATGTTCTGGTCACCCGACAGCCGCTACGTCGTGTTTGCGTCCGGTCCGGCGGCCGGCGGCCAGACGTTGAAAAAAGTCGATGTCTCCGGCGGACCGGCGGAATCGATTTGCGAAGCGGGCCTTTACCGGGGCGGCGCGTGGAGCTCGAGCGGGGTCATCGTCTTCGGCGGCGGTGCCGGCCTGATGCAGGTTCCTGCCGCCGGCGGCACGCCCGCGCCCCTGACAACCACGAGCGCGCCGGGTGAGTTTCACGGCTGGCCGACCTTCCTGCCGGACGGCCGGCGTTTTCTGTACCTGCGCGCATCCGAGGCGAATGGGCGCGGTCTGTTCAGCGCCGGTTTGCACGTCGGGTCGCTCGACGCCGCGTCTGATCGCCAGGACTCGAAACGGTTGATGGCGGTCGAGTCCATGGTCTGGTACGTGCCCGCGGCCGAGACGAATGCGGGCTACCTTCTTTTTGACCGGCAAGGCCAAATGATGGCGCAAGCCTTTGACCCGGACCGCCTGGAAACGACCGGCGATCCCTTCCCGCTGTCCGACAGCGTGTCCGAGTCGACGCACCCGATCCGAGAGCCTGGACAGGGTTTCGCTTACTCCGCGTCGCCCTCCGGCGTGCTGGTCTTTCGCAGCATCGGCAGCGCGGACGATTCGCAACTCGTCTGGTTCGACCCAGCCGGCAGGGAACTCGCCCGAATCGGACCGCCCGGGCGATACTTCGACGTCGATGTCTCGCATGACGCCACGAGGCTCGCAGTCGATCGGATGGATCCGCAAACACGCGAGACGCATGTCTGGACGGTCGACTTGCGCCGGAGCGTTTTCTCCCGTCTTAATCCCGGGATCGCGCAGGATCTCGCGCCGCAGATCGCGCGCGACGGCCGCGTTGCGTTCACGGTCATCGACGGACGTACAACGGGCGATCTTTACGTACGCCATGCCAGCGGTGCCGGCGAGCCGGAACTGTTGGTCACATCCGGCACGGTTAAGCACGCCAACGACTGGTCGCCGGATGCGCGGTTCCTGGTCTACGACGACCACCACCCGAAAAACCAGCAGGACCTCTGGATGGTGGCCACTTCGGGAGACCGCAAACCGATTCCACTGGTCACCACGCCGGCTGACGAAGCGGCGGCCGCCTTCTCTCCGGACGGCAGATTGATCGCGTACGGATCGAACGAGTCGGGCCGGCGCGAAGTCTACGTCCGGGATTTTGCTCCAGACCGCGTGCCGGCGACCGGTCCGGGAAAGTGGCAAATCTCGATCGCGGGCGGCGACAAACCGCGATGGAGCCGCGATGGAAAACAGATTTATTACATCGCGTCGGATCGCAAGCTGATGCGGGTGCCGATCCAAACCGCGCCTGGATTCGAGCCGGGCCGGCCGGAGCCGTTGTTCGACACGAATGTGACGGGATTCTTCCCGTACGACGTCGCTCCCGATGGCCGCTTTCTGATCAATACCGTTCCGGATCCGGCCACACTGCCATCGCCGCCGATCACGGTCGTCCTGAACTGGATGAATGAGCTCGCTAGCGCGGCGGGCCGGCGAGGCCGGTGACGATCAAATTGACATCGTGCCTTTTGCCACTCGTTTTGTTGGCGGCCGACGTCCCTGCGAGTCAGGTTCACGACGCGACGTTGATCACGTTGCAGAACGAAATCGCCCGCGCCATCGTCACCCGGGATCTGGCCACGCTCGAGCGGCTGTATGCGCCGGAATTCATCTTCATTACGGGCGCTGGCGAAATGAAGACGCGTGATCAGGTGCTGGCAGAGACTCGGCAGGGGGATACACGCTTTCACGAGTTGGAGTATTTCGATGTCACCGCCGCACGCTACGGGGAGACCAGCGTCGTAACGGGCCGGGGGCGGGGCCTCTATACCGTCGGCAGTGAGCGCTTTGACACGCCGGTGCGCTTCACCCGCGTCCACGTGCTTCGGAACGGTGTCTGGCAGGTGGTTTTGTACCAGGTCACGCGAGTTCCGCCGCCGTAGGGCGCCGAGGCCGCCGAGTCGGGTTGGTGAAGTAGAATCCGATTCCTGATGAGCTTGACCGCGGGCCGGCTCGGTCCCTACGCGCTCCAATCGCCGCTCGGGGTCGAAACGGGCGACGTGTATCGTGCACGTGGTACGCGGGTCGATCGTCTGATCGCCGGCAAACTGCTGCCTCCCTGCACGGCCACTGAGGCGACGACATGATTGGGCAGAAATTTGGCCCGTATGAGGTCGTCGCAATACTCGGCGCCGGCGGCATGGGCGAGGTGTATCGCGCACGCGATACACGGCTCAATCGCGACGTCGCGCTCAAAGTGCTTCCCGAATTACTTGCCTCCGATGCCGATCGCGTCGCCCGCTTCTCGCGCGAAGCGCAGACGCTCGCCGCGCTCAATCATCCTTACATCGCACAGATTTACGGGGCCGAGGACGCGGACCGCGGCGACGGCTCCGCCGGCTGCCGCGCCATCGTCATGGAGCTGGTGGAGGGGGAAACGCTCGCGGAGCGCATTCGGCGCGGTCCGATTCCGTGCGATGACGCACTGCCGATCGCGCGGCAGATCGCGGAGGCCCTGGAAGCGGCGCACGAAGCTGGCATCATCCATCGCGATCTGAAACCGGCCAACATCAAGCTGCGCGGCGACGGCACGGTCAAGGTGCTCGACTTCGGCCTCGCCAAGGCGGTCGATCACAGCGGGGTGTCCGCACTGTCGACGCCCTCGCACTTGGCGATGTCGCCGACGATTACCAGTCCCGCGATGAGTGCCCTGGGCACGATCATCGGCACCGCGTCCTATATGGCGCCGGAACAGGCGAAGGGCCGGCGTGTCGACAAACGTGCCGACATGTGGGGTTATGGCTGCGTGCTATATGAGATGCTCACCGGGCGCCGCGCCTTCGATGGCGAGGACGTGTCCGATGTGCTCGCAACGGTGTTGAAGGGCGAGCCCGACTGGTCGCTGATCCCCCGCGAGCTCCCGGAACAGGTTCGCTGGCTGCTGCGCGGCTGCCTCGAAAAGGATCCGCAGAAGCGCGTCGCCGACGCCGCGGTCGCCCGATTCGTGCTCGGCAGTCCGGCGATCTCGTCGCCGCCAGTCCCGGTGATCGGTAAATCACGACCACTGTGGGCGGCCATCGTGCTCTCGACACTGGTCGGCGTCGCCCTCATCGGCGTGGCCGGATGGTGGACCTTTTCGCAGCCGGCGACGCCACCTCGCCCCGTTCGTCTCGCGGTAGTGCCGCCATCGGCGGCGCCGTTCTCGATGCAGGGTTCGGATCGCGACGTCGTCATATCTGCGGATGATCGGTGGGTGGTCTATCGCACGGTCGTTGACGGCGTCGCGAAGCTAGCGGCTCGAGAGTTGAGCCAGTCCGAACCGACCATACTGCAAGGAACCGACAACGCACGCTCTCCGTTCTTCGCGCCAAACGGCCTGTCGGTGGGATTCTTCGCCGACAACCTGTTGAAGAAGGTATCGCTGCTTGGAGGGCCACCCGTCACGCTCTGCGCGACGGTCGGGTCGCCGCGGGGCGCCTCCTGGGCGGGCGACACCATTTACTTTGCGACGGCCAATAATTCATCCGGGTTGCTGGCCGTGCCGGCCGAGGGCGGTGAGGCGCAGGTGCTCACGCGCGTTAATAGCGACGCGAACGAAGTCGATCACCTGTTTCCGTCCGTGCTTCCGGACGGATCGATTCTCTTTACGATTTTTTCGCCCGCGGGCGATCTCGGGTCCGGGTCGTTCCAGGTTGCCCTCTACGACCCGCGCACGAAGAATTATCGAGCGCTGATCGCCGGGTCGCAACCGCATTACCTCGCGCCCGGCGTGCTGTTGTTCGCGGCCGCGGGCGTGCTGCGGGCTGTCGCATTCGATCCGGCCGACGGGCAGCTGACGGGAGAGCCCATTCCCGTGCTCGAAGCCGTCAGCATGGTCCCTAGTGGCGCCGCGCATTACACCATCTCGGATCGCGGCACGCTGGTGTACGTGCCTGGCGCGTTTTTCGCCTCCGGGGGGGCGAAAAGATCGCTCGTCTGGGTGCGGCGCGATGGCAGCGAAGAGCCGTTGCCCGGCGATCCGCGCGGGTTCGTCGATCCACGCCTGTCTCCGAACGAAGGGCACGTGACGGTCGAAGTGCCGGACGGCCCCGATGACGTTTGGACGCTGGACGTGAAGCGCGGCGCGCTGACGCGACAGAGCTTTGCGCCTGGCGAGGACGAAACGGCCGTATGGCTGCCGGACGGGAAAAGCATTGTCTACGCGTCCAGTCGCGCGGGCACGCCGCGCGCGCTGCATCGCCGGCGGGTGGATGGCGTGGGTGACGAAGAGGTGCTGTGGACCGGGCTGGACCATCTGCACGTCGACGCGGTCACCCCCGACGGGAGCGCGCTGGTCATCACCAAAGCCCCTAGCAATGGTGGCCCGAGTGACGTTGTGCTGCTGCCCCTCGACGGCAGCCGCGCACTGAAGCCACTGCTCACCTCTCCGTTTTCCGAACGCAACGCCCGGCTCTCGCGCGACGGCAGCTGGATTGTCTATACCTCGAACGAAACCGGCCGCGAGGAAGTGTTCGTGCGCGCGTTCCCGTCGCTCGAACGCAGAACGCAGGTGTCGACATCCGGCGGCGCCCACCCGGTGTGGTCGCACAACGGCGACGAGCTGTTCTTCATCAGCGCCGAAGCGATGATGGCGGTGCCCGTCACGGCACGGACCGAGGAGCTGGTCATCGGCACGGCGCGAAAGCTGTTTGCAGACCGCTATGTTATGAAGGGTCCGGGTCACACCGGGTATGACGTCTCACGAGACGGCAGGTTCCTGATGGTCAAGCCGGATACGACGGCGCCACCACCGGCCGCTCCGACCAGTTCAAGTCTGATGGTCGTGTTGAACTGGCTCGAAGAGGTGAGGTCGCGCCTCCAGTAAGGCCGCTGAGGCCGCTGCCGCGCCGTTCTGGCGTAAGATTCCGGCGACTCCCGGATGAGCTTCGCGGCAGTAATCCTTTCGGGCACCTCGGGCAGTCACATGACGCGCCGGCATGGGCTCAGCGCATTCTATACCCCACGAGCTCAGCTATAATCCGCCCACCTCCAGCAAGTGATGCTCCGATCCGGCACTCGCCTCGGCGCTTTTGAGATCGTCTCGCCCCTTGGCGCCGGCGGGCCCGCCTTCGCTCGCGCCGTCATGCCGCGCGAGCTTCGGCGAGGTCTCGCCGTAGCCAAGGAGGCGAGGACATGATCGGCCGGAGACTCGGTCCTTATGAAGTCCTCGCAAAACTTGGCGAAGGCGGAATGGGCGAGGTGTATCGGGCGCGGGATACGAAGCTAGATCGCGAGGTTGCGATCAAGATCCTGCCGGACGCATTTGCGACCGATGGAGATCGCGTCGCGCGATTCACGCGCGAGGCGCAGACGCTCGCGGCGCTGAATCACCCGCACATCGCGCACATCCACGGGCTGGAGGAATCATCAGGCGTCCGCGCGCTGGTGATGGAGCTCGTCGAAGGCGAGGACCTCGCGCAACGCATTACGCGTGGGCCGATCCCGATTGATGAAGCACTCGCGATCGCGAAACAGATCGCGGACGCGCTCGAAGCTGCACACGAGAAAGGCATCGTCCACCGCGATCTCAAGCCCGCTAACATCAAGCTGACGCCCGACGGCACCGTCAAGGTGCTCGACTTCGGTCTCGCGAAAGCGCTCGAGCCGACGAGCGGCGCTGTGCCCTCCAGCATCTCGATGTCACCGACCTTCACGGCTGGGACGCAGATGGGCGTGATTCTCGGCACCGCCGCGTACATGGCGCCCGAGCAGGCGCGCGGCAAGGCGGTCGACAAGCGCGCGGACATCTGGGCCTTCGGCTGCGTGCTGTATGAAATGCTCACGCGCCGCCGCGCGTTTGCAGGCGACGAGATCTCGGACACCCTCGCGTATGTCCTGACGAAAGAGATCGACTGGACCGCACTGCCCGCCGACGCGCCGCCGCATGTTCCCCGCCTGCTGCGCCGCTGCCTGGCAAAGGATCCAAAACGGCGGCTTGCTGATATCGCCGACGCTCGGCTGGAGATCGAAGAAGCGATCACTACACCGTCAACGGATGCGGCGGCCGCGTCTGAGCGGGCAACGCCCAACGGGTGGATGCGATCACTGCCGTGGGTGATGGCGTTGGTCGCCACCTCAGTCGCGGTCGCAATGGGGCTACGAAGCGGCAGTGCGGGCAGCGGCACGGCACCCGTGTACGTCTCGATCGAAGCGCCGGCAGAGACCGTACTCGGCGAAGACGACAGGTGGGTGTCGCTGCCGACGCGCACGCCGCTCGTGTTTACCAGCGACGGCCGCGCCCTGATCATCCAGGCGGCGCACGCGGGCAAGCCACAGTTGTTCCTCCGGCGCCTCGATCGGCCGGAGGCGCAACCGATCACCGGCACCACCGACGCACGCGCGCCGTTCGTCTCGCCCGACGGTCGATGGATCGGATTCTGGTCGATGAACGAGCTGCGCAAGGTCCCGATAGAAGGAGGGACACCGACGACCATTTGTGCGTTCCGTGCACCGCTCGGACCGAATGGCGCGTCCTGGGGGGCGGACGGCACCATCGTGTTCGGCGATCCAGACTCCGCACGGTTGATGCGAGTGTCCGCGAATGGAGGCACGCCCGCGGCTTTGAGCGCGCCGCCTGCACAGCTTCGGCAGCACGTGGCGTCCACGTTCCTGCCGGACGGCAAGCGCGTCATGTACTCGGACGTCTCGATCATCGACGCCAATGATTCGCGATTGCTCGTGCAGGACCTCGAGGGCGGTCCCCCGCGGCTGCTGGTGGACGGCGCCACCGATGGCCGCGTTCTGCCATCGGGTCAGCTTGCGTTCATGCGCCTTGGAACGCTGATGGTTGTGCCGTTCGATGCGGAACGGGCCGTGGCGACAGGCAGTCCTGTCGCCGCGCTGAGCGGCGTGATGCAGAGCGGCCTCCGCGGACGTGCCGGGGCGACGAACACCGGCCAGGGGATGTTCGCGGTTTCAAGTCTCGGCACCCTGGCGACGATTCAAGGGTCGCTGACAGGAGGCGATGAGAACGCGCTCATGTGGACGACGCCGGGTGGCACCTCCGTCGCAGAGCCGACCGCAGGAACGCCTAGCGGAACGCGTCTGGCGTCGCGTATTTCACCCGACGGATCGCGTGTCGCCGTCACCATCCATACGCCGATGCGCCGGGAAATGTGGTTCATCGACTGGACCCGTAACCTGTGGATCGCCTGCCCCGATTGCACTAGCAATGACCGCTCGGCGGCATGGTCGCCGGATGGCTCACGATTCCTTCTAGATAGCGGCAACACATTAGTCGCGCGGTCGTTCGATGGGGCGGCGCCCGAGCAAGTCGTGCTTCGAGAACCTGATCGCACGCTCTCCCCCACCGAATGGCTCTCCGACGGTCGGATTGTCTATTTGTCAACCCCGGACGGGACGAACTTTGAAATCAAACTATTAGAACCAGGGCAGAAAAGTGGTCGCCTGCTCGTCCCGCTCGGCGCTGGAATCGACGGCGACGTGTCGCCGGACGGCCACTGGCTCGCCTACTCCGCGGGCCAGTTTCCCGAACGGCGCGTTGTCGTGCAAGCGTTTCCGGGTCCCGGTCCTCGGATCCAAGTTTCGGGAGGTTATGGCCAGAATCCGTCCTGGTCGAAAGACGGCCGCACCCTCTATTACTTGGGTACCAGCCCACCGAACGAGCTGAACTCGAGCGTGTTTGCCGTTGACCTCAGGCTAACAGACAGAACGATCGCGGCGGGCACGCCGCGTGAACTGCTGCGAAGTCCCGTCTCGCAGGGCTGTTCGCCCCGCCGATGCTATGACGTCTCCGCCGACGGCCGATTTCTACTGTTTGATCGAGTCGCCGCCAAGCGTCAGTCAGTGACTCGAATCGATCTGGTGTTGAACTGGACCGACATGTTGGCGAAGGCGCGGTAGTCGGAAATGCTCGCGTCTGGCGCTCGCCTCGGCCCGTACGACATCCACATCCAGTCGCCCCTCGACGCCGGCAGCCCCGCGTTCGCTCCCGCTGCGATGCGTGGCCAGCTACGGCGAGGTCTCGCCGTAGCCAAGGAGGCGAGGACATGATCGGCCGGAGACTCGGTCCTTATGAAGTCCTCGCAAAACTTGGCGAAGGCGGCATGGGCGAGGTGTATCGCGCGCGCGATACGAGGCTGAATCGCGACGTTGCGATCAAGATTCTTCCCGATGCCTTTGCCAGCGACGCCGATCGCGTCGCACGGTTCGCCCGCGAAGCCCAGACGCTCGCGTCGCTCAATCATCCGCACATCGCGCACATTCACGGATTGGAAGAATCGTCCGGCGTCCGGGCATTGGTGATGGAGCTCGTCGAGGGAGAGGATCTCGCCGAGCGGATCGCGCGGGGCCCCATTCCGGTGGACGAAGCGCTCGCAATCGCCAGGCAGCTCGCTGACGGACTCGAGGCCGCGCACGAGAAAGGGATTATCCACCGCGATCTGAAACCCGCCAACATCAAGCTCACGCCGGACGGCACGGTCAAGGTGCTCGACTTCGGACTCGCAAAGGCATCTGAAATCGGCGAACGAGAACCAGGCCAGACCGGAGATCTCGCGAATTCGCCCACGATGGCTGCTCCGGCTATGACGCACGCGGGCATCATTCTGGGCACCGCCGCGTACATGTCGCCTGAACAAGCGCGCGGAAAGCCGGTCGACAAGCGTGCCGACATCTGGGCGTTCGGGTGCGTGCTCTACGAAATGCTCACCGGACGGCCACCCTTTCACGGCGAGACCGTCACCGACACACTTGCGTCCGTCGTCAAAGAGAGCGCCGATCTGGACCGGCTGCCGGCCGACACGCCGATTCACATCCAACGCCTCATCGAGCGCTGCCTGCAGAAGGACCCGCGCATGCGCCTGCGCGACATCGGCGACGCACGGCTCGATCTCGACGCGCGGATCCCCGAATCCGCCCCGGTCGCCGCTACGCTGTCACGCGCGCGCATGATGTCGGTCGGCGCCGCCGGCGTCATCATCGGCGCCAGTGTCGCCGCGGCGTCATCGTGGGCTCTGCTGCGTCAGGCGCCGGCACCTCTCCCGCTCGTCACGCGCTTCACGATCTCGCCGCCGCCCGGCGAGCGGCTGTACGCCAGCGCCTTCGATCGGGACATCGCGCTCTCCGCCGACGGCACCCGTGTCGCGTTCCGGTTTGGCACCGGCGGCCTCGCGATTCGTTCGATTGATCAACTCGAGCCGCAGATCGTGCCGGGCATTTTTGGACGCCAGCCGGTGTTTTCGCCCGACGGCCGCTGGATCGCGTTCGTGGAACAGAGCAGAGAGCTGAAGAAAGTGTCGATCGCCGGCGGGCCCGCAGTTTCGATTTGCCTGATGCCCGGAGTCGGTCCGCGCGGGGCGGCGTGGGGCCCGGACGAAATCATCATCTTCGCGACAAACGATCCGGCGACAGGATTGCTCAGCGTCCCGGCGGGCGGCGGCGATCCGAAGGTGTTGACGACGCCGAAGGTCAACAAAGATGCGGCACTCGCCGCAGGCGGCGTCACCGCGATCGGTGATCACCTGTTTCCCTCCCTGCTCCCCGACGGTCGTGGTGTGGTGTTCACCGTCTGGGAGGGTTCGATCGAGAAGGCGCAGATAGCGGTCCTCGATTTGAAGACTGGCCGCTGGAAGACCGTCCTGCACGGCGGCGCCGCGGCTGAATACGTCCCCAGTGGGCACCTTGTTTATGCCGGCGCGGGCACGCTGCGCGCTGTTCGCTTCGATCCGGATCTGATGGACGTGGTCGGCGATCCAGTGTCGTTGTCGGCGCGCGTGTCACTGATCGAGTCGACCGGCGCGGCAAACTTCGCCGTCTCCCCCAGTGGGACCGTGGCATACATGCCCGACGGAGCTGCCCGGGGTGCGCAACGGTCGCTCGTCTGGGTCGATCGACAGGGGCGCGAAGAGCCGGTTGGTGCGCCGCCTCGCACCTATCAGGTCGCGAGAATCGCCCCCGACGGCACTCGTATTGCGGTCAGCACGCTGGATCTGGAACGCGATATCTGGAACTGGGACACGACACGGCGGACGCTGACGCGTCTGACGTTCGGACCGACCCAGGACGACAGGCCCGTCTGGATGCCTGAGGGGCGGCACATCATTTTTGGTTCGAGCCGAATGAGCGCATCGGACCTGTTCTTGCGCGCCGCCGACGGCGCCGGCATCGACGAACCGCTCGCGTCGAGCGCCAATCCGAAGGCCGTCACCCAAGTGACGGACGACGGGCTGATCGCCATAGGCGTCGAGTTTCGTCCGGACACGGCCAACGACATCGTCCAATGGCGGATTGCCGGGCGCGGAAACAGGCCCTCCGAGCCTCTGCTGGCCACCACGTTTCAGGAAAGCAACCCTGCGATTTCACGCGATGGACGCTACCTCGCGTATCAGTCGGATGAATCGGGTCCCTTGGAAGTCTACGTTCGCCCGTACCCAAAGGTGAACGACGGCCGATGGCAGGTCTCGACAGCCGGCGGGACGCGGCCGCTGTGGTCGCCGAATGGCCGCGAGCTGTTTTATGTTGCCGCCGATGGTTCCCTGATGGTCGTCCCGGTGCACACGAGCGGCGCCACCTTCAAGCAGGGCAATCCCGAAAAGCTGATCGAGGGCAAGTACATCATGACGAGCGGCGACCGCCAGTACGACATTTCGCCCGACGGGAAGCGCTTCCTGATGATCAAGGACGCCGACGGCAAGGCCACGCCGGGGGGCCTCGTCGTCGTGCAGAACTTCAATGAAGAGCTGAAGCGCGCATTGCCGCCTGCCTCTCGTTGACATGACTCTGGCTGTGGGGACGCGCGTCGGAGCTTACGAGATCCTCTCGCCGCTTGGCGAAGGTGGGCCCGCCTTCGCTCGCGCCGTCATGCCGCGCGAGCTTCGGCGAGGTCTCGCCGTAGCCAAGGAGGCGAGGACATGATCGGCCGGAGACTCGGTCCTTATGAAGTCCTCGCAAAACTTGGCGAAGGCGGAATGGGCGAGGTGTATCGCGCGCGCGATTCGAAGCTGAAACGCGAGGTCGCGATCAAAGTGTTGCCGGCCGACGTCGCCAGCGATCGGGAGCGCCTCGCGCGCTTTCAGCGTGAAGCGGAAGTCCTGGCATCGCTGAACCATCCCAACATCGCCCAGGTCTACGGCATTGAGGATGGCGCATTGGTCATGGAACTCGTCG
>Ga0196963_10002142_pt1 | contig 12200 bp, 11 predicted proteins | sample S1_5metaG_FD_148600 | JGI IMG/M metagenome (GOLD analysis project Ga0196963, IMG submission 148600) | Soil microbial communities from Anza Borrego desert, Southern California, United States - S1_5 | ecosystem: Environmental > Terrestrial > Soil > Desert | place: USA: California | collected... | reverse complement strand
AGGCCACCAGGTCGTCATGAACGGCAACGAAGCATTGGCCTACGGCTTGATCGCTGGCGGCGTCCGCTTCGGAGCTGGTTACCCCATCACCCCATGGTCCGACATCATGGAGTTGCTGCGGCGCGAACTGCCCAAATACGGCGGCATGTTCATTCAGTGCGAGGACGAAATCGCTTCCGTTTCGATGGCCTTGGGCGGCAGCTATGCCGGCCGGGTATCTGTTACAGGTTCCAGCGGGCCTGGAATTTCCCTCAAGACCGAGGCGATTGGCTGGGGCGTGATGGCTGAAGTTCCCCTGGTCGTTGTTGACGTTCAACGCGGCGGGCCTTCCACAGGCATGCCGACGAACGTTGAACAGTCTGATCTCAACATCGCCATCAATGGCGGCCATGGTGACTCCCCACGCGTGGTTCTCGCGCCCTGCAATGTTGAAGATGCTTTCTACACCGCCATCGAAGCGGTGAACATTGCCCGTAACTATAACGTGCCGGTTTTCATCCTGACCGATCAAGCCATTGCGACACGCATCGAAGCCTTCGAGGAGCCAAAGCTGCAGGAGATCTGCCAGGATATTGGCCCGAGTTTCGCGCCACTGCCTGACCACAAGCCCTACGATCTCAGCACACCCAACGGCGTGAGCCCGCGTGTTGCTCCCGGCACCCCAATTCAAAGCGGCAAGTACCCGGTCATCACCGGCCTTGAGCATGATGAAATGGGCCATCCAACTGGCTCGCCCAAGCTGCATATGCAGATGACCGCAAAACGCCGCAAGAAGCTGCAGGCCTTGGCCGCTTCATTGCCGGTGCCGCAGGTCTATGGCAGCAGTGAAGGTGACGTCCTGCTCGTGGGTTGGGGATCAACTCAGGGGCCAATTCGCGAGGCCGTCGATCGCGCCCGCGCCGCTGGTGAGAAATATGCCTGCGTGAACCTCCGGCACTTAAACCCACTGCCACCGGGGTTAGACAAGATTTTTGCGGGCTTCAAGCATGTCTTCGTTGTGGAAATCAATGACGAGGGCCTGTACGGCTACGGCCAATTGGCCGCGATTCTTCGCGCTCGCTACTGCGATCCGAAAATCAAAGGCATTAACAAAACGGACGGGCTCACCTTCAAGGTGCGCGAGATCCTGGACGCTGCGAAAGCGCGGCTGGCCGAGAGCAACTAACTTTCCTGGAATTACGATTATGAGTCTTCCCACTGCTGAACCAATCCCAGCCAATCCGCTGGGCGCCACTGCGGTTATCCAGGCGCCCCCGGCTTTGGAGCGCAAAGGGCTCACGAAGAAGGAAATCGCTGCCGATCATCCGACCTGGTGCCCAGGATGCGGCGATTTCTCGGTGCTCGCGCTTTATTTTAAACTGATCGAGAAGCGCAAAATCTGGCACGAGAAGATCACCACCGTTGCCGGCATCGGCTGCTCGAGCCGCTTCCCTTACTTCGTGCAGGCGCACGGCGTGCATTTCATTCACGGCCGCGCTCTGCCTTTTGCGACGGGCGTGTCCCTTTCCCGCCCCGACCTGCATGTGTTCGTCTTCGGCGGCGATGGCGATGCCTTCTCCATCGGCGGCAACCACCTGAACCACACTGCGCGCAAGAACGTCAAGATGACCTACGTCATCATGGACAACTTTGTTTACGGCCTGACGAAGAAGCAGACTTCTCCGACCTCACCGCTCGGCTTCAAGAGCAAAACCGACACCTGGGGCGCGGTTGATAATCCAATCAACCCGATGAAGCAGTTGATCTCCGCTGGCGCAACTTTCGTGGCCCGGACCACTGCCTCAAATCCAAATCACGTTCTCCAAATGATGGAAGCGGCCATGGATCACGATGGCTTTAGCGTGATTGAGTGCTTGAGCGAATGCATCGAATTCTACGAAGGTGCGTTCGATGCGGCCAATCCGCGCAAAGGTGGCGTGTTCAACCTGGTTCCCGTGGACCATGACGTCTCTGATGAAGCTGCGGCTTACAAGCTCGCAGGCACCGCTTGGCCGGGTTACTTCGGGATCTTCTACAACAACAAGCAACGCCCCACCAAGAACGCGAATGAGCAGAAGATCATCGACGGCGCGCGCAGCAAGGTCGCTGGCGCTGCTGATTGGCAAATCCTGCAGAAAACCTTTGATCGGCTGAAGTAATTCCGCTCGCCCATACTTTAACGAAAGGGACTCTTCGGAGTCCCTTTTTCGTGCCCACGCCTCGGCGCCGTTTCATATTGATTGTTCCGCGCTCTTTTCCTGACTAGGTTGCTTCCAGATGCGAAAAACCAAGATCCTCATTTTCTGCATTTTGTTCATCGTGATGGCCTTCGGGATGGCGATGGGGTTTCTGATGGGCGCTCTGCCCGGCCGCGCTGCCAAGCCGCAGCAGATCAACACCTCAACCGTCATTCAGCAGGTTCAAACACTCTCCCAGCTCGTCACCGTGAAATACGTCATGGAGAAGGTGGTGATTTTGGAAGATGCGAAGTGGTACGGCCAGGATCGCCTGCTGATGCTCGCCCATGGGATCGTTAAGGCTGGCGTGAATTTGGATCAACTGCAGCCGGGTGACATCATTGTTGAAGGGAAGAAGGTGCGAATCATCCTGCCGCAGGAAACAATTACAGATGCCTACCTTGATGACACAAAGACTCAGGTCATCGAGCGGGAGACGGGAACTTTCCGGAAGCTGGAAAAGGATCTGGAGCAGAATGCCCGCCGCATCGCCGTGGACGATATCCGCCGGGCGGCGCGCTACGCCGGCATTTTGAAAGATGCGCGGGAAAGGGCTGAGATCCAGCTCAGAGGCTTTTTTGTGGCGCTCGGGTTCGAGCAGGTGGAGTTCGCGAGCAAGTAAGCTACTTCGCAATCCGTTTCGCGGCCATGAGCCGCCCATCTGGCGAGAAGGTCAGCCGCAAGTAGTTGTCCGGCCAGCGCACGGTGCGGTAATCAAATGGATCGTGGAAGTGCGCGAAGCCGCGATGATGCCGATAAAAATGCGGGCGAGTCGCGATTACTTGCGTGCCGCCTCGGACTCGCAGCCATTCGGCAACAACAGTTCCATCCGCCAGTTGCGCCTGTTTCTCCGGCGGTCCCAGCTCAGTGATTGCATCGTCCATCCGGTACACCCCAACGCGCTGCTCCCAATTCTGGGTGGTCGCACAGCCAACGAGCAGCAAAGCCAGAGCGCCCATGAGGAAGAGTTTCATCGCGAAATATCAATGTGAACTCTTCCACAGGCAAGGCGCAGTTCTCACGCGATCGGTTGCGCCCCAATCGTGCCGTGCAGATGCTCCAGGTATTGCGGCGAAGAAACCTTCTGCAGCTCCCGTTTTGCCTCTTCAAGGCGGTCTTGGATCGTGTCGAGATAATCGTGCTCCACGTAGTCAGCTTCTTCGACAAACCGCTGCAAGGAGGCAACATGCCTTTCCCAAAGCCGCACGTCCACGCGCTGCTTAGTCTCCAATCGTTGCCGGTACCAATCGCTGCCGAGAAGATGTTCCAGGGTGAAGAGTGAGCGAATGGCGGGATCGTTGAGCCCTTTCCCCTCGTAATGGCCATGCGCCATGATGTGCAGCAACGCCTTTAACGGCGGGCATGCCCATTCAATCGAGCCATCCTCGAAGTAGAGATCCGCAACGCGCTTTTGCGTGGTGACGATGTTGTCGATGCCGTCCACGAAGACCTCCATGTCCTGCAGCTCTGGCCGGAGCATTTCCGGCGTGAGGACGACGTGCGGATGGTTGAAGACCCGACCAAAAAAGATCACGGCGAATTGGGACGTGATGCGATAACCAATTCGGCTGGCAAGCACTTCCTTGCCGTTGTGCTTGAAGTCTCGGAGCTTTTCCAGGTAGCCGTGCTCAATCATGTATTTTGGATCACGCTCCTGCGGGCTCATGCGCGCCCATATCTCCGGCACGAGCAAGCTGATGTCGTGATCCACCCGCATGTACGGCCCGACATACCCCGCCGCGGTGACGAAGCCTTGGTGACCGTTCAGAAGGTAGGCAACCAACGCATTATTCAAATCGTAGATCGGGGGCAGGGCATTGAATGGCCCCTTCGTTAATGCCCCCTCAGAGCCGGCGCCCGTCGTCGATGGCGACTTCCCCGTCATGCTGCAGATGAACTCCATGAAGAGTTCCGGCAGCTCCATGTAATGAATCGGGTTATATACCGCGAGCGGGCGGATGCCCGAATCGGGCGGGTTGTTTCGGCGCCCGGGCAGAACCGCGCCAACCTGCCGATGCACCGCCTGGTGCAGTGGGAGCCGTCGATGCAGGCGCGTCGCCATCAATGCGAGGTAAGCATCCCGTTGGTTTACGAGGTCAGGCCGCGTTTGGAGGTAACGCGGGTTTTTCGATGGCTTGCCCCCAATAATGCGCGGCTGGCACGAGCTGACGAAGAATGTTGGGCCTCCATTCGTGGCAAAGTCACGAATCAGCCCCTGCATCGGCGCGGTGAATTGGTCAAAACCGATCGCGTCGTCCAAGTACTCCTGCGCCGCATCCTTTTTTAGCGGTTCAAAATTCGAGAAGAAGTTGTTGTTCCTCGAGAAGTCGGCCTCCGTCTGTTTGTCGTACCCCTTGTGAATCGCTTCGTCAGGCCGCTGGAACAGGCGATTCTCGCAGTTCAGCACGAACTTAACCGCAGGCGCGCTGCTTTCAGTGCGCGCTCCAGAGATCCGTTGGACCGGCACCGTGATCGAGGCTGTGATGTCGTCTTCCGCCTGAATCTTATCCGCAGGCTGGAAATCCTTGCGCAGCCCAAAGGTTCGCCACGCTCCATCCGCATCGTAGCCCACACGCAAATAACTGGTGACCACCTTGCGGTTCTCGTACTTCAACTCGTTGCCGGGCCTTCCATTGACGATATCCACCGAGAAATGGTCGCGCCAATTCGCGCCCCAGGTCGGGCGGTAATATCGCTTCACCACGAAGACCAGCTGCTTCACGTATTGAGGAATCGTGCTCAGCCAGTTGTTGTACTCCTGCGTGTACTCGGTCGTGGAGGGTGTTAGCAGTTTGATCACTGAACCGAGAGAGCGCTCCTCGCTCAGGATCGGCCGACTGTCCGTCTCCGTCTTGAACTCCGGCTTGAAACGGTCGGAGTAATCGCGCCGGAGCAGTTCATCCACGAGCGCGAAATCCTCCTGCAAATCCGCGACAAAGACCGGCCCCTGCAGGATAGCGTCACTGATCGACTTGGAGATTTCAGACTTCCCACCCCCCGAGACGGTGCAGGGCTTATGGCAGAGCGTCCCTTCCGCAACGCTCCCGATGAGCCGCCAGTTTTTGGTGCCCGGTGTCTTTACGAGGCGCACCTTGTAACCCGAAGGGCGCACATAGACGCGCTCGGCCATCAAGCGAATCGAATGCTCCCCCTGCGCGTCGGTCCAGCAGATCCGTTGGGCCAAGAGGTCAAAGTGCGCGTCATCCGGAACGTAGATGATGTCCGGGTAGTTTTTATCGACCGCATACCCTTCGGGTTTAACGTCCATGACGTCGCGATACAAAGAGACGACCTCGTGGAAAGAGTGGCCCAGGCGGCGCAAATGCATTTGGCCGCTGAACTCCTCACCCAGATCATAGCTCGGGTAAACGTAAGCGCCCCCCGCATGCTCCTCCTCGCATAAACCAAAGAGATTCGCGGCAAAACTGAGCTGGGTTTTAACCTCCTTTTTGCAGTAACCGAAATAGTTATCGGCAATGATCGTGACCATCACGCCTGAAGCGTCGCGGCAGGTGATCTTGAAGGCGTTGCCGTTGTTGTAGAGTTCGTCCTCCTCGCGCCAACACACCCCATCGCGCCGCTGCCGTTCGTTGGCTGCGCTGTAGTGAGGAAGTCCCAATTCCTTCTTCGTGAGCCGCACAAGGTGCGGCGCCAGAATCACACAGCCGGTGTGCCCGCTCCAATGCTCCACATCCAATGCTGCATCATTCTCTGGAAGGTTAGGGTCACCGCCGTTCCCGAAAATGCTCTCCACAAAGTCGAGATTGCTAACCAGGTTGCCAGGGGCGAAGAACCGCACCTCCATGGTTTTCTGCGAGGTGAAGCCTTCCACCGCAGGGCAGAGGATGGGCCGCAGGAGCAGGGAAACCCAGCAGCGCGCTTTCTGCGCCTGGTCAAAGGTGAACGGAAGCTCCAGCAACTCTGGCGGCGGTTGGAGCGCCTTCTCAAACAGGCGGGCAAAAACTTCCTTCGGAACTGCGGTTTTGTCCGCAGGCACCGGCAAGCCGCCCTCAGCGATATGGAAAATTCCCTGCGTCGTGCGCCGATCGCTCTTTGGATTGTGCAGAACCCCGTTCTTAACGCGGTACGAGCTGATGATGTCGGAGACGAACTCATCCTTTGTGAGGGGCAGTGAAAGTGTTCGCGCGAGCCCATACTCATCCAGAACGAATGTCCGCTCCGGCAGCTTCAATCCCGACAGGCCCAGGTAGCGCTCAAGGAATTTCTCCACCCGCTGGTCCACAGGCGGTTTCTTTCCCGCGCGATGCGACGACTCGCTTTCCCGCGCGAGAATTGCGCGGGCAATGTCATGCAGCTGCTCCTCTGTTTCCGCTTTGACCGTGGCAAAACCAAGTTCTGCCAGCTTGATATTGATCGCGTGAATCAACCGCGCTTCGTTGCCCGGCGTTTGTTCCAGCCCGATATCCGCTAAGGACTTCATGTTCGCTTTTCTGCCAAAAACCAAATCCGCAAGACCCTGCCGTCCCGGTGGGTAGATTTCAACTCTGCTTTCGATTTTGTTGGAGGCTGGCGCTCCGCGAGCGCTTCGCTAAACTGGCCGCTCAGCCATGATTCAATTCGATTTTACCGGCCGGGTTGCCGTCGTCACAGGAGGCGCCAGAGGGATAGGGCTTGCTGTGGTGAAGAAGCTGATGGCCGCCGGCGCCAGTTGCAGCATTTGGGACATCAACGAAGCCGACCTGGAGCGCCGGCGCTCTGAGCTGGATCAAGCGAAGCTGCATACGATCACGGTGGATCTCACAGATGTCGCTGCTGTTCACAACGCTGCCGAGAGCGTTCAAGCTCGCTTTGGCCGGCTCGATATTCTCGTGAACAATGCCGCGATTGCCGGGCCGACTGCAAAGCTCTGGGAATGTAATCCTGCGGACTGGCGCAAGGCGATTGATGTGGACCTGGTGAATGTTTTCAACTGCTGCCACGCAGTGGTGCCGCTCATGCTCGCCAACAAATACGGGCGCATCATCAGCATGGCCTCCATCGCTGGCAAGGAAGGCAACCCGAACGCCTCCGCCTACAGCGCCGCCAAGGCCGGAGTCATTGGCTTGACGAAGTCACTGGGCAAGGAACTCGCCCAAAGCGGCATCACGGTGCACGCCATCGCCCCTGCGGTGATTGAAACCGAGATGCTCCAGCAGACCACGCAGGAGCATATCAATTACATGGTTTCGAAAATCCCTATGGGGCGCATGGGGCAGGTGGAAGAGGTGGCGAATCTGATCTGCTGGTTAGCCTCGGAGGAATACTCCTTCAGCACAGCCGCCGTTCATGACATCTCTGGCGGGCGCGCCACGTATTAACAAAGCCAAGTCAGGCCCGGCTCCTGCTGATTCGCACAGCAATGAACCGGCAGTCCGACACAATAAACTTCCGAACCTCAACGCTTACGCGCGTCACGGAATAACGATCCAGGATCATTTCGGCTATATCCGCGGCGAGTTTCTCGATGAGCCTCCACTCCCGTCCGGCGCCAAAGGACTTAATCGCCTGCACCAACTCGAAATAATCGACGGTGTGCTTCAGATCATCGGTCGCAGCAGCGCGCGAGAGGTCTGCCTGCAGCTCAACCGTTAGGAGCAACCGTTGGCTGCGCGCCCGCTCAGCATCGGGAACGCCAACGTGAAAGCTGACCGCTAGGTCGTGGAGCGTGATGGTGTCCATTGCGCGGCAACAGCTTCCAGCAAGCGGCGAGTGGGGGTGTTCAAGTTCAGCTCCAACGCAGCCTCCACCGGCACCCAACGGTGTTCCTGCGCCTCATCATTAAGTCTCACGACTTGAGCGCCCCTTGCGCGCGCGGTGTAGTTCAAAAGCACAAAGTGCGCGGGCCGGTAAAATTCCGGGCTGTTGATGCAATCCTGGACGAGCACGAATTCGATGTCGTCCAATTCCAGTGCCGTCTCCTCGCGCGTCTCGCGGCGCAATGCATCCTCGCTGCTCTCCAGGTATCGCGTTTTACCACCGGGAATCCCCCACATGTTCGACCATTTGTGGGTGCGAAGCATCAAGACCTCATCCGCATCGTTGAAAATGAGCGCTCCAACTGTAACAACGGGGCGGGCGGAGGCGACCACGCTGAATGCCCCATCAGCTTGCTCGAGGAGTTCACGAAGCTCGCGGAGGTGCTCAACCACAAGGTCTGGCGAACTCGCGCGCAACTGTTCCAGGGAGTTGTACCCCGTCAGAACGGCTGCGGAGCGGGTTCCCCCAAACTTCGCCGTTTCCACATCATGCTGCATGTCGCCCACAAAGAGTGTTTCTTCAGGAGCGAGATCCTGTTCCTTCAGCAGGGTCGGAATGATCTTTCGCTTATCAACGGCGCCCGTGTACGCTTTCTCAAAGAAGTTTTCAAAACGCATCGTGCGCGCCTGGCGATCGAAATGCTCGCTCGGCACCGCCGTGAGCACAAACAGGCGCAGGTTCTTTTTCGCGCACCATTCCAGGAAGTCCCGCGCGTGCGGCAATTCCACAACCGCATCCTGAACTTCCCTAAAACGCCCATGGAACCATTGCTCCATTTGCGCCGGGGCAACGTGTGGCAGGTATTTGTCGTAAAACGGTTTGAATGGCAGGCAGAACTCCGCCCGGAACTTCTCGAGTGTTATCTCCGGAACACCAGCCTGGCGGAACACATGGTTGGTCGCTTCCCACACTGCCGGTAAATCGTCCACCAATGTCCCTGACCAATCGAAAATGATATTTTTGATCATCGAAATGCGCGGAACGGGCCGTTATTCGGCTTTGGCCCTTTTGAGGTCCTCCGCGAGAAATTGAGTGACCTCCTTAAACTTCGGTATATTGGCGGGATTGATTGCCATCAAAAGCTCATGAGCCTCAAGGCAAGCGCGGTTCAGCTCTTCCTTCGTCGCGGGCCGATTCTCCTCCGCCGGTTGAAACGCAGCTGAGGCAGTGGTTGTCGAGCAGATCTTGAAAAGATGGACTACCCCCAGATTTTCGAGCAAATCCGCCACACGGGGATTCGGATTGAGAAGTTGGAGGTCAATCCGCTGGTTTGCCGCGACATTCTCATTCCCGTGCAGCACGAGTCCGGCAAGCACACCCAGAAACGTGCTATCCATGGTGATGCACTCGGTTAAATCGAGGACGAATGTCTGTTGGCCACGCTGCCGAAGCTCATTGATGACCGTCTTAAAGTGAACGCTTGAATTGAAGTTGGCGCGCCCAACGACTTTAATGACCGTCGCTGTTTCGGCCACGGCGACGAAAATCATGGGCGAAGATTTGCTCGTCGGTGTGGCCATACCTTACGCGGCGCGCCTTGCTGCCGCCTGGCCGTCAGGGCGCTGCACGATTTTTACCAAAGTCTGCTGCAGCAAAGAGGCTTGCTCCTGGCCACTGGACACCATCAACAAATTGCAGCTCAGCAAGTGATCCATCGCGCGCACTAACTCCTCAATGGTGTAATTCTGCGCGTGTCCCATCGCCTGGAAAAGCACAAAGACATGCATGTCCAGCGGGTTGAAACGCTTGTCCGCAGGCAGTGACTCTCTGGGGATTGCCGCAATTTGAGACTTGAAGCGTGAGTAATCCGACCCTGCCTTCAACGACCCGCGCGCGACTAGTTCCTTGAGGAATATCATCGCGCGCACCTTGGAAATGATGCCGTAAAGAAGCCCGATCTCACTGCGGGAGCTATCGAGCCGCACCTCCCAAAGCTCCTCGTCCAATCGCTTGAGCAGTTTGGGCAGATTCCGTTCCCCAAGCGCATCGGCCAATGCAAAAGCACGGCTTTGTTTATTGCGAGTGACGATGCGCTCAACATCAGCGGCGGTGATTTTTGGCCGATCACCCACAGAAAGGCTTAACTTCTCCACTTCGTTGTGGAGTTGCCGCGAATTCGGCCCCACGTTGGCCACCAGCAGAGCCAAAGCTTCTTCGCTGATGTCTTTGCCCAGTTCCTTCAGATGACCTCTGGCCTGGAACTCCGCCTCGCTGTTCCATTCTTTGTCCTCAGCGGACCATCCCGAAAAGCCCTCTGCTTGTCCGAGTTTCTCCAGCGTTTTGTAGAAGGTTTTCCGGCGGTCCACTTTCCCGGCGCTGATGAGCAGTTTGACCCCATCCCACTTGAACGTCTTCAGCTCATCGGCAAGTGAACCGAGCGTTTCCGTGACCGCTGCCGTGGAAGCAGCGCGCTCCTCGCCCAAGAAGTTGCAGTTTTGGAACCAGATCACCTTCGCCCCGCCAAAGAAGGGCAATGTTTGCATCGCCTCGCGCAATTTGCGGAGCGCATTCAAGGCTTCACCACTGTTGGCGGCGCTCGCGTCGATGATCTCCTGATCCATCCCCGGAGACTCAGCGATCCAGGCATTAAATATCTGGCGCGCCTTCTGTTTGACGGCGAATTCGTCTTCGCCATGCACCAGGTGCAACGGGGCGGAACCTTTGGTGGGGGCAGGGGGCACTCGCTTATTCCTGCTCTTCGCCAGATTCGTTGATCCGCTCCAGCACTTCGGACATGTCCTCAACCTGCTCGAACAGCTCCGTTGAGACAAAAATCGGTTTCTTCTGCGCGGCGGCCAAGGCAAGGCAGTCACTCGGCCGGGCATCAATTTCCACCAGCTTCCGCCCCAGCTCATTTTGCTGCTGGAGGATCAATCGCGCGAAGTAAGTGGAGTTCTTAAGCTCCGTGATCACCACCCGTTCCACGTTGATGCCGAAGCCTTTAAAGATGTTGTTGATCAGGTCATGCGTTAAAGGCCGTTCCTTGGGGGTGTCGCGCAGAAACATGCCGATAATCGCGCCCATGTTGTGCTCGACCTGGATAACGAAGACCTTTTCATCGTTGCCCACGAAAATGGCGCAGCCGCTATTGGCCGGGAGAATCCCGCGGATCGCCACTGGCAACACATCCTTCTTCATGGAAGCACTTTACGGTTCGAGACCCAAAAAACAAGTCTGCGGGGAATAACTGGGCTTTTGGGCAACCACACGATTTGCCATTGAAACGAAGAGGAGCCTTGACATCCAAAAGAAATCATAGTGATATCACATCGATATTTATGAAAACCATACACCACGAACGACCGACGCATCACGAGATGCCCGCTAGAACCCTCAACGGCTGGGTCATGTTCACCATTCTGCTAGCGATCATCCTGGCGCTGGCCTGGTGGTTGGTGAGCGTTATCCGATCCGAAGAATTCACTGACCTCCAGAAAGCGGCTCGAATCATCGCTTGCTCCCTGAGCCTCACCACCATTTGCATCTGCTTTGCCGGCTTCTTCACTCTTCAACCAAACGAAGGAATGGTTTTGATCCTGTTCGGCTCATACAAAGGAACGGCGCGGGCGGACGGCTTTCACTGGGCAAACCCCTTCAACCGAAAGCAGCGCATTTCCCTTCGCGCGCGCAACCTCAACGGCGAGCGCCTGAAGGTGAACGATAAGCGCGGCAACCCAATCGAGATTGCGGCTGTCGTTGTCTGGCGTGTGCAAGACACGGCGCAGGCGGTTTTCGACGTCGATTCCTACGCTGAATATGTGCGTATCCAGAGCGAGTCTGCGGTGCGCCATCTGGCCGCGGTTTATCCGTACGATCACGGTGGGGATGATGAAGTCACTTTGTTGGGTGGACGCGAGGAAGTGGCTGCGGCGCTCACTGCGGAATTGCAGGAGCGTTTGGAAAAGGCCGGCGTGGTGGTAGAGGAGGCGCGTTTAACGCACCTCGCGTATGCTCCGGAGATTGCCAGCGTCATGCTGCGGCGCCAGCAGGCTGAAGCTGTGATTGCCGCGCGTTCCAAGATCGTGCATGGCGCCGTGACGATGGTCGAGATGGCGCTCAGCGATCTCGCCACTAAACAAGTGGTCCACCTGGATGATGAGCGCAAGGCGGCGATGGTCAGCAACCTCATGGTTGTGCTTTGCAGTGAAAGCGATGTGCATCCGGTAATTAACGCCGGCACCCTCTACAGCTAATCCAACAGGGGCCAGTTTGTTCAAACTGGCCCCA
>Ga0196963_10002141_pt1 | contig 12201 bp, 11 predicted proteins | sample S1_5metaG_FD_148600 | JGI IMG/M metagenome (GOLD analysis project Ga0196963, IMG submission 148600) | Soil microbial communities from Anza Borrego desert, Southern California, United States - S1_5 | ecosystem: Environmental > Terrestrial > Soil > Desert | place: USA: California | collected... | reverse complement strand
AAAATATAACGGCGAAAGGCTTCTATTAAAGCTAACAGCGGTTTGCGTTTGGGGTAATTGAGAGATCGTCCCACTTGTACAGAACTTGGCGCTGTACCAAACAAATCATCCGTATTAATTAGCAACACCACTCCTTGGGAATCAAAAGTGCCAAAGCGTTGCAAATAAGCCAATTCATTTCGGGGACTCCAGGAGTTAGCCGAAGCATTGAGAACTTCGACTTGAGAAAATGCGTTGCCGATCATCGGTTGCAACTCGCGCATCAGAAGTGATGACAGGATCTGCTTCTGATCTGTCCACCAGCCACCATTGGCAATTGAATCGCCGATTAACAGAATCCGGAGAGTAGAATTTGATCGACTTGCTGTGATCGCAGGACTTCGCATGGAATACTGATTAATTTCTATGCGGTTACCAAAGCGACGAGTCTGCTGATTGGGCGCTAATAAGTAACCAATCTCTTCATCCGGAAGATAAATCAGGGGATTACCAAAACCGAAGAACAGTCGTAATCCAATTTCTAATAACAACAGCAGTCCTACGATCACTGCCAACACGATCAAGGCAAGCTTCACAAATAATTCCCTCACAACACCAGCCTTGACTTAGTTTAGAAGCACTTTCTCCAGTTCAGATAGTTGTAGGGTTGCAGTCGGTTGCCCTCTACCAACAGAACTTTAGGAGGGTAAAGCTGCTAAAAACTGGTTTGACTTGAATAATATAGAGCGATCGCATAATTTTTCTGATTTGCCTGACAGAGTAATTAAGTGGACTTCCTGCATGAACAGTAATCTTGAAATCTCTCTTTCTTGATCCCTGAACCCTAACCTCTGATCCCTAATCTCTGATTCTTCTAGCCACAAAATGAACCCCTGAGATGATGGACGATCGCCCCTTTGGGGGCTACGCTAGTTTTGGAGTACCCTTAAAAGGGAAATCATTGGAGCGCTCGAACGGAGGTAATATTACAGCGCTATGTCAGATTTAAATCGTGGCATCATGAAGTTCAAAGGGGCAGATAGCCCAACAGCAGTCATCGTCTCATCAGTACTGGTTTTAGGTGGGATTGCGGGCTTAATCGTGTGGGCACTGCAAAGTGCATACGCTATAAATTAGCAAAGGTATGAGGTAGTGGTAGTAGGTGTTAGGTCAACTTAACCCTTTCTATAATCTCTCTAGCCCTGAGAAGGCTTGAGCTTTTAGAGATTAGTCTTAAGTTTTCCTCATACTGACCACCTACCACCTAGCTACTGGTACCCCGCCGCTTGCAAGCGGAACAGTCGCGCATAACGCCCTTCTGTATGCAACAATTCCTCATGTGTTCCCTGTTCTGTCAAGCTTCCGGCTTCTAGGACTGCAATCTTGTCAGCCATGCGTACTGTTGAGAAACGATGGGAGATGAGAATCGCCATCTGATTTTGAGTCATCACTCGAAAGTGATTAAATATTTGTACCTCAGCTTCTGCGTCCATTGCGGCTGTAGGTTCATCCAGAATTAAAATGTCTGCCCCTGTTCGCATAAAAGCGCGTGACAGGGCTATTTTTTGCCATTGTCCTCCAGAGAGTTCCCGCCCTCCTTTGAACCAACGCCCTAACTGAGTATGAAATCCGTCTGGCATTTCTTCAATAAAAGGTCGTGCCATTCCCTTTTCGGCTGCAGTTTCCCACCGGGGTTCGTCCTGTAGATGATCAACATCTCCAACGCCCACGTTTTCTCCTACCGTGAATTGGTAACGCACGAAGTTCTGAAAGATGACGCCGATGCGTCGCTGTAAAACTTCGATGTCCCATGCTTGCAAGTCCAAACCATCTAACAAGATGCGTCCAGTATCGGGTGTATATAGTCGAGTGAGGAGCTTAATTAGGGTCGTTTTCCCCGAACCATTCTCCCCTACCAGCGCTAGTTTTTCGCCCGGTTGTAGGTGCAGCGAGATGCCTTGCAAAGCAGGTTGTAGGTTGCCTGGGTAAGTGAATGAGACGTTCTCGAAACGGATGCCATCTCCGGGTAGTAGCCCTTGAGTAGCGCCTCCTTGGGGCTTGGGAATATCTTGTTCGAGGAATTCGTAGAGATTGGAGAGATAGAGACTATCTTCATACATCCCCCCTACAGCACTTAAGGCGGCGGAAAAGCTGGATTGTCCTTGGCGGAAGACGATGAGATACATGGTCATATCGCCTAAAGAAATCTTTCCTGCGATCGCCTCCACGATAATCCAAGCATAGGCAGCATAGAAGGCGGCAGTACTGAGTAGGCTGAGAAAGTAACTCCACACGCCCCGCCGAATGGTTAAATCACGGTCTTCACCGTAGAGGCGATTAAAAATAGAACGGTAACGTTCCAGCAAGGTTGCCCCTAACTGGTAGAGTTTCACCTCCATGGCAAAGTCTTCTCTAGCAATGAGGGTTTCTAGATAAGTTTGCTCTCGGGTTTCTGGAACTCGCCAACGAAATAAGCGGAAAGCTTCCCCGGCAAAGCGGGTTTCAGCCAGGAATGCAGGCACAGCGGCGATCGCTAGGACTACGACTGCCCAAAGAGAGAATCGCAGCAGCAATCCGCCGTAAGTGATGAGCGAGAGAGTGTCTTGCACTAAGCTAAAGGTGCGGCTGACAAAGCTGAGGGGACGAACGGACGCTTCCCGACGGGCGCGGGTCATTTTGTCGTAAAATTCTGAATCCTCGAAGTGGGCAAGATCTAGGGTTAGCGCTTTCTCTAAAATCAGGACGTTTACCTTCTGCCCCAGTAAAACGCGCAGCAAAGACTGGCAGATCGTTAAACCCTGCTTGCTGCCTGCAAGGAAGGCGACGATGATTGCTTCTAGTGCCAAGTAGAGTAAGGCAAAGGTGCGATCGCCCTCTAAACCAGAGCGAGAAGCCATAACCACCCCATCTACGATTAACTTCCCTACATAGGCAACCACGGCTGGTAATAGACCCGCCACTAGGGTTAGGATGGCAAAGATTACCGTCAGAGTGCGGCTTGTCGTCCATACCAAACGCACTGCCCGTCCGCTGTAACGGAAAACAGCTAGGGATTGGCGTAGACTCTGCCAGAGAAGCGGTAGTGTGATCAGTTTTCTGGAGTTCAACCAGTTAAAGGCTGTGTAAGAAACACTACGCGATCGCTTCAAGAATCGCCCAGTTCTATTCTCCTTTGGTGCCATGACACTTTCTCAACTATTTAACGGCGCAAACCTATTTGTATTACCCTTCTGGGCATTAATGATTTTTTTGCCTAATTGGGGGGTAACTAAACGAGTAATGGGGTCTTTTATCCCGTTTGTAGCGTTAGCAGGGGTATATTTATATTTATTTATTAGCAGCGTTACCCCAGAAACGGCTCAAGCATTATCCAATCCTCAGTTAGCAGATATTGCCCGATTTTTGGGCGAAGAAAAAGCCGCTGCCACAGGTTGGATTCACTTTTTAGTCATGGATTTATTTGTTGGTCGCTGGATTTACTGGCAAGGGCAACAAACAGGTATTTGGACAACTCACTCTCTGATATTGGGTTTATTTGCAGGGCCATTAGGGTTGCTGTCCCATATCGTTACCTATTGGATAACCCAGAAATTTACGTCTGCTTCAGCAGCAGAATCCACCCCAACTTCAACCAGCACATCCCAACTGTAACGAAATCAGTCAGGTAAAAGTTGTTTATGGATGATTTTATACTTCGCGATGGTTGGCAAGATTGGGTAGTTGTATTTAGCTATCTAGGTTTTACTGCTTTCATCGTTTGGGGTATTTTTAATGGTAAGCAAAAGTGAGATCGCTCCTATTTTAAGCAACCTACGATTCTTGCCCCTACGAGAATTGAGCCGCCGTTGTAAAGTGCGCTTGAGCCGCTTTAATCAACCCTGTAACTTCTTCCTCTTTGGTATCGAAGGCAGTTACTAAACGAACGGTTGTTAAATCTTCTCCCTGATTCCAGCGATAGAACTGAAAGCCTTCGGCCATTAATCCTGAAATCACCGTTTCTGGGAGTTGAATAAAGATTTCATTCGCATCCACAGGATGCAACAACTTCACCTCAGGTAAAGCAGTCAGTCCATTAGCTAACTTTGCTGCCATTTTGTTGGCATGGGTAGCATTTTTCAGCCACAAATCATCTTTGATGTAAGCTTCTAACTGCGCTGATAAAAACCGCATCTTAGAAAACAAATGCCCACTGCGCTTGCGACGATAGCGGAAGGTTTTGGCTAAATCTCGATTGAAAAAGACAACCGCTTCTGCTGCCATAGCCCCGTTTTTAGTGGCACCCAATGACAATACATCCACACCCGCACGCCAAGTCATCTCTGCTGGAGTACACCCTAAACTAGCGATCGCATTCGCAAACCGTGCCCCGTCTATGTGTAAGCTCAAATGATGACCATGAGCGACTTCAGCCAGTTGGCTAATTTCATCAAGGCTGTAAACGGTTCCTGCTTCAGTTGCTTGAGTCAAGCTAACGGCGGCTGGCTGCACATGATGGACAATACCAGCGCCTGCTTTTTCCAGCATAGTTGCTAAGTTAGCCGCTTTAATCTTGCCATGTTCACCTGCAAGCGGCACTAGTTTAGCTCCCCCTGTATAGAATTCTGGCGCACCACACTCATCAACGTTGATATGGGATTCAGCATGGCAATAAATCGCACCAAAGGGAGGTGTGATTACAGAAAGCGCGATCGCATTGGCGGCGGAACCTGTCGCCACGGGAAATACGGTAACATCGGTTTCAAATAATTCTGAAAACAGCGATTCCAGTCCCTGTGTATATTCGTCATCTCCATATGGCATTGCGGCACCTTCATTTGCGGCTACAATCGCTGCCATAATTTCTGGTGCTACACCCGTGACATTATCACTACAAAAGTTCATAATCTCAGGTCTGAATAACTTTCTGCCCGCACCATCAGTTTAGCGATCGCGAGCAATTAGTTCTGTAATGAACTGGAAATACTAGCTGTTTTATACCAAAAGGCTTAATTATTTAGCTCTCTCTTCCGATAGTCTCCGAGAAAACTAAATTTTCTCTAAAATTTTTTACCTTTTAAACTTTAATCGGCAATTCTCATCCCATTTTCTTGGGATTGCGCCTGCCAAGGGATAATGCGATCGCTTCAGACCGTAGCAGCACAAAAGTTCTACTAAAACTTAACCGAGAAAACTCATTAATGTCTAGTAAAAATCTTGGAAAATATTTACAATCTTTCTTCTTTGTTCTCAAACGTTTAGTCACCGAAAACCGATCCGCTCTCTTGCTCTTATTGGTAGGGGTTTTATTTCCCTTACAAATATTTGGCGATTTAGCAGAAGATATTTGGGAAGATCAAGGTGGGTTTGTTTGGGATGAGTCTATTCTCTTAGCAATTCGTTCAACTGCTCGACCGGAACTGGATTTTATCGCTACAAATTTGACCAAATTAGGAGTCTATTGGGGCGTATTTCCTGTATCCATTGCCCTCATGATATTTCTGTTAATTAAGCGGCAGTGGCACAAACTTACTTATCTCGTGATTACGTTAGGGGGAAGTGTAATTATTAATCGAACCGTAAAAGTATTATTACACCGAGTACGTCCTCATCTTTGGGAGTCCCCTGCTCCAGAATTTGACTATGGATTTCCTAGTGGTCATGCAATGTCTAGTATGACGTTTGTTGTCGCTTTAGTGATTCTGACTTGGGGAAGTCGTTGGTGTTGGTTAGTAATGATTTTTGGCAGTTTTTTTATCCTCGCTATCGGTTGGACAAGGCTTTATTTAGGAGTTCACTATCCTAGCGATATTTTGGCAGGTTGGGCTGCTTCTATTGCTTGGGCAACTGGAGTTAGTTTACTAATTAAGCCGCGTCCAACTCATCAAAAGCAAAATCCTGAATCTAGGCATAATAGTTAATTCCATTGATTGCAAATGTTTACCTTTGTTGAATATAAAAATAAAATTTTTATTGAGAAAATATCTTAATTATTGTTTGTATTAAATAATTCCGTGTCTAATAAAATAAGGGTTTGAGTTATCAAACCCTTACTAACAAAGACTTGAACAGAGCAGGGCAATCTTTAAGCTCCTCGCTTCAGAGCAGACTCCACTTGGGTAAATTCTTGTTCGAGGCGATCTTTCAGTTTTTGGGGCAATGGACGATTGGGATAGGAACTGTAATGAGCTGCCAAAGAATTTAAGGCAGTTCGCATGGTTGTGAAAGAGCTTAGCTTCGCTAAAGAATCATCTCGACGATAGCGAGAGGCAAAATCATTAATGTTCTGACGCGCTTGAGTTTGTGCAGTCGCCTTTTCTGGCGAATCATCTGGCAATTCTACCGCTGTTCTCAAACTCTGCAACAACGTCAAAGTATCTTGACGATAATCTCCAGTCATACCGAGCGAATTGCTTGAGGAACAGCCCACCAAGCCCACGACTACAACCAAAACCAGGGCGAGCAAACGTGACAAGTAGCGCTTCATAAACCTAATTCACAAAGGAAACAAAACTTTACAATTAAAGTCCATCCTATCTTGGATGAGTACTATTGCGCCAATATTAGTCATTCATCTGTACTAAGTCATGGGTCATAGGGAAGACCTATAACCCTGAGTTAGCTTCATCTCATTTTCTTTACCCAACAGGTTTGTTGGTTAAATGCTCAACCGTTGATAGATCTCATTTAAATGTCTGAGATGATGTTGAGGGTCAAAACAGCTTTCAATTTCTGCTGTTGATAGCGCCTGGGTAACACGAGGATCTTGAGCAATTAATGCGTGAAAATCACCGTCTGGTTTGTTCCACGCTTGATGCGCGCAAAATTGAACGATCCCATAGGCTTCTTCGCGGTTCATTCCCTTAGCTACTAAGGCGAGTAATACCCGTTGGCTAAAGACAACGCCACCGTAGCAATTCATATTCCGCTGCATGTTTTCGGGATAGACCAAAAGGTGCTTCACCAATTCGGTCATTTCCACGATCATGAAGTGGGTTAAGATGCAGGCGTCGGGAAAAACGACCCGCTCAACAGAACTGTGAGAAATATCCCGTTCGTGCCACAGAGCAACATTTTCGATCGCAGCAACAGCATGACCTCGGATGATCCGTGCCATTCCCGTTAGACGTTCTGAACGAATGGGATTGCGCTTGTGAGGCATGGCAGAGGAGCCTTTTTGACCCTTAGCAAAAAATTCCTCAACCTCTAAAACGTCGGTTCGTTGTAAGTTACGAATCTCTACTGAAAAGCGCTCCAGGGAAGCTACCACCAGCGCTAAGGTTTGGACATAATCGGCATGGCGATCGCGTGAGATGACCTGAGTTGAGGCGGTATCCGGCTCTAGTCCCAGTTTCTGACAGGCGATCGCTTCTATTCGTGGCTCAATATTGGCATAAGTTCCCACAGCACCCGAAATTTTGCCCACCGCAATATCACTGCGGAGACGCACCAAGCGATCGCGGTGTCGCAATACTTCCGCCAACCATCCTGCCAACTTAAACCCAAAGGTAATCGGTTCAGCGTGAATCCCATGCGAACGACCAATCATCACCGTATTGCGATGCTGCTGCGCTTGATAGCGAATCGCTTGAATTAAATCTTCCAGCCGTTCCAACAGCACATTAACACTCGCAACCAGTTGCAATGCTAAAGCAGTATCCAGAACATCAGAACTGGTCAATCCCAGGTGAATATAGCGCCCTGCATCGCCCACATACTCATTCACATTAGTGAGAAAGGCTATCATATCGTGGCGAACTTCCGCCTCAATTTCCAGCACCCGCTGGGGGTCAAAATTAGCCTTTGCCTTAATTTCCTCAACTGCCTCTGCTGGAATGTAACCCAGTTCAGCCTGAGCTTCACAAACCGCAATTTCAACCTGAAGCCATGTTTTTAGCTTATAAGTCTCAGTCCACAGATTGCCCATTTCAGGCAATGTATAGCGCTCAATCACCGTCTGCCACTAGATTACAACTGTCACATTTTACCGCCTATTTCTCAGGGAGAAATTTAAGGGTTAAAAATTGTATTGTAGTTTACAAGCATGACTGAGATAGAGGGCAGATAAGGGACATGAGGAGAAAATAAGCTTATTTTCTTTAATTCTGTTTTTTGGTAAATAGAAAATTCAAAACTTTTAATTCAGATGCACTTAAATTCCTCTCAATGGCTTTTAACTTTAACTCTCAGCCTAGGCTGGATGCTGGGAACCCCAGCCGCTTGGAGTCAATCCCAACCACCCACAACCCCTAACTCAGCAGCCGATGAGTTAGATCTGAGTCCCGAAATCATTGAAGGCAGTCCAGTATTGCAGCGCTGGCGGCGTCAAGTGCCGAATGTCCTAGAGGAAATTCGGAATGACCCCAGTTTTCGCACTCGTGCCAGACTGGGTTATTCTCAGTTTCCTTCCACAGGGCAAGCAGCGGGAGTGAATGTGGGGGTGGAAGATATCTTTATTGGTCGTACAGGCTTAACCCTAAGTGGAGATTATCAAGCTGCTTTTAATGGAAAACGCACAGCTTACGGGGCTGACTTACGTTACTATGTGCTTCCTTTAGGCAGTTATGTAAATATTGCGCCGGTTGTGGGTTATCGACATCTCGAAACGAATCGCTACTCAACAGATGGCGTGAATGTAGGGGCTAAGTTACTCCTCGTTTTATCTCGTACAGGTGCCGCCGATGTCTCTTTAACTCAAACCTGGGTGTCTCCAGGTAGCAGTGAAGAAGTTGGTTTGACAACCTTATCTGCGGGTTATGCCCTTACGCGCAACCTGCGCCTATCTACTGATATCCAAAAGCAGAATGCTCGGCAGCACAAAGATAGTCGAGTCGGAATTGTTTTAGAGTGGATGCCTTAAGCATTGGTTGATCAGTTGTTCAGCGTCAGCGATGCCTTGAGGCATTATATCTCCCAGATAAAAACCCTCCAGCATTGCTACCAGAGGGTTCTTTGCAGCTAATTTAAATTTATTTACCGACTAAAGCCAGATCCTTTTCGGGAGATGCAGTTTCTTCAAACGTAGGCACATAAAGAACTTCATCAGAAACTGCCTCAACAGCCACTTCTAGCTGTTCAGGGGTAGTCTCAGACACAATAGCGTCATGAGAACGACGTGCTTTATAAGCCATACCAGCGGCCAGCAAGCCTGCCAATGTAGCAATCCCGGCACCTGCCACACCGATTTGATTGAAGCCTAAGTTCTTGGTAACTAGGCTGGAGAAATTCCCTGAAGTCCCAACGTTCTTGGACTTGCTAAAAGGGCAGCCAGAGGCTGCTGTAGGATTGAGCGACGTTAGTAATAAACCACCTGTCAAGGCAGCCGTGGATAGTACAGTCGTCAGAGATAAAGGCTGTTTCATAATGCTCCTTGGGCTTGGAAGCTAGAGTTCCAAAGATTATTAGTCATGCTAACAGTCCCTACACGATAGCAATGCCAAAAATCTTCAAAATGTTACTTCCTGTACAAATCTGAGATGATTTCAAAAATTAGAGCATTTTAATCAGTTCTCGGCTGTCTCACTAGCTAGATACACGGGAGTAGATACAGAAAACCTGAAAACTTTTTGGCTTTCCTCTCTAGTCGTGGATAGGAGCTGATGTTTAATCATGTCTGTCTACGCTTAAGAAGCACAATTCCTCGAAATCCTTTAAGCATAAGGATTTTAGAATGTGTTCTTGAACTGTTTACTTATTGCTCACTAGGTTCTGGCGATAGAGACTCATCCTCTAAAAAGCCGTCAGACGAGCGACGTTCTTGCCAAATTTCCAGGCTAAAAATACAGGTTGTTAACCAAACGATTCCACCTGCGTATCCAGCTAGTACGTCAGTTGGCCAGTGGACGCCCAAATAAAGCCGACTCAGACCAATTATTGTGATTAACAAAACTGTTCCAATGATGGTTAATACTCTCCAACGCGGAAAACGCTTTACTAAAAAGTAGCCAATCATCCCATAGATGACCATCGAAATCATCGCGTGACCGCTCGGAAAGCTATATTGACCTACATCTAGGACTCGCTCCCATAAAGCAGGTCGTGCCCTACCAAACAATACTTTGAGCAAATAGTTTAGCCCAAGGGCACCCACCCCGGCGATCGCAAGTGTGGTTGCTTCGGCGCGTTGCTGCTTGATCAGCCACCAAATCCCCAAGAGCAAGCAGATGATTAGCAACACAGACGGCTCACCCCAGAAGGTAATCCCTAGCATGAACTGATCTAGCGGTGGACTATGTAAGCTCCTAAGCAGCAATAGAATTGCGGTATCAATGCTTTGGCTTTCCTTCTCTAGAACATCCTCAGCAATCTCAGCAAAGATCCATAATGCCAAAGCGGCAAACACTATCCCTGCAACTCGAATGGTTAACAGCAGTTGCAATAGGTGTGTTCGGAACCAAGTGGGCAAAGCTAAAATGATTTGCCTGATGAAGTTACGCATACTTAAATGCCTTAGCTTACACTAAGCTCGTCCAAGCTTGGGTGACGATGTCGCTCAACCAACGCCTCTGCACTTTATCCAACAAACTATCGTCGGCTAAAACTTCGGCAGTTAAATCGTCTAAGGACTGACCTTGAGAGCGGGCAATTTGGATTACTCCTGCGATCGCGGCTGCTACTAACTCTTCATCAACAGGTTTTTGGCGCAGATCTGCAATTTCTTGAGGGCTAGCTGGGATGGGATAATTCATGGCGTGTTAACAATCGCATCCATTACGGTAACAAAAATGAGAGGAATGTAAAGTTTTTTAAGCAATTTTAATAAATGCAGTAACGGAAGTTTAGCGTACTTTGACGACTTGTCAACTCCGTCTTTTTTAGTAATTGGTTCTAGGTGAACATCATCACAATGAAAGAAATCCTCTACTTAGAAGTTCCTACCCCCGATACAGACGCTGTCCGCCTCTGGCTACACCAAGAATGGGTTCCTGGGCTAGGGGAGAAAACGCTTACCAGAGACGGCGTTCGCCTACAATTTGCTGATCGCCTTACAGATACTGACATCTCTACATCCTCATCAAAAAGGATTCCTGAAATATCAATTTTTGTCTGGTCAGTGCAGCGCACCACGTACCTTAAAGCCTTTCGCTGGGCAGATCAAGCGATCGCCAAGGAGAAACAGATTATTCAGCGCTTGACTGCTGACCTGAGAAACCAGTTTCCTCAGCAGTATCCAGCACCTCCTGATATTGATCTGGCAGAACAGCCTATTTTTCAGGCATTGGCTCCTTATTATCCCCAAACCGTGCACTTTTTTCAGAAAATGCCGAACGGAGAGTATGACCTTAACCGGGTCTATTGGTGGGAAAAGCGCTGGCGAGAGGGGGTTCGCCATCCCCAAGAACCTCAGCAGGTGCTGTTCAAGCAGGAATCAGTAGCCAGCAGTCAGGACGATGACCAACCGAGTTATGACCTGATTTACATCGGCGGTGCTTTGGGCGTAATCCATGCAGCGGTGATGGCGCACTTGGGCTACCGGGTGTTGCTACTGGAACGCCTTCCTTTCGGACGGATGAACCGAGAGTGGAATATTTCTCGCAAAGAGTTTCAAAGTCTGATTGATTTGGGGTTATTTACCGCTGCTGAGTTTGAAAGCCTGATTGCTAGAGAATATATAGATGGGTTTAACAAATTTTTTGATGCTAACAACCCCAGCCACCTAAGAGCGCCAATCCTACATACACCAACGGTTTTAAACGTGGGGTTAGATGCAGAAAAACTTCTACGGATGTGTGGGGAAAAATTAAAAGCGGCGGGTGGGGAAATCTGGGATGAGACGGAGTTTATCCGGGCGGATGTAGAATCCTCGCAGGTAGTGGTTCATGCTAAGCACTTGCCAAGCCAATCTGAACGGCAAGCAACAGGTCGGTTGCTGGTAGATGCGATGGGTACGGCTTCGCCGATCGCTTGGCAACTCAATGGCGGACGTGCCTTTGATAGCGTTTGCCCTACAGTCGGTGCGGTGATTGCCAGTGGATTTGAACCGGGGGTTTGGGATGCCGATTATGGGGATGTGCTGAACAGCCACGGAGACATCTCGCGGGGGCGTCAGTTGATTTGGGAATTATTTCCGGCTACCGATGAGGAAATCACGATTTATTTGTTTCACTACCATCAGGTACATCCAGATAATCCCGGCTCATTGTTAGAAATGTATGAAGATTTCTTTACAATTCTGCCGGAGTATCGCCGCTGTGATATGGAAAAGCTGGTTTGGAAGAAGCCGACCTTTGGCTATATTCCGGGTCA
>Ga0196963_10002140_pt1 | contig 12205 bp, 8 predicted proteins | sample S1_5metaG_FD_148600 | JGI IMG/M metagenome (GOLD analysis project Ga0196963, IMG submission 148600) | Soil microbial communities from Anza Borrego desert, Southern California, United States - S1_5 | ecosystem: Environmental > Terrestrial > Soil > Desert | place: USA: California | collected... | reverse complement strand
CCACGCTCGCGGTCAAGGTGATCGAACCGCCATTGTTGAGAAAGTGCTGTCCGATCAGCGCCAGCCGCACCTGTCCCAGCAGCTTGGCCTGCAGGCCGACGTCGAACTGCACGGCCGCCATGTCGGCGAACGGACCCAGGTGCAGGCCGCCGGTGGTGCTGACGATCGCGTCCACCCGGCCGACGCGGTCGAACAGCGCTGCGACGCTCGTCTCGCTCGTCAGGTCCACACGGTGGTCGCCGCCGGAACGGCCGGCGCTGATGATCTGGTGGCGCAGGCCGAGGTTCTGGGCCACCGCGCGGCCAATGGTGCCGTGCGCGCCGACAAGCAGGATCTTCTTCATGTTCAGCTGCCGTGGCAGCGAAGGCGGGTTGCGATGGACAGCATTGTTTTGCCAACCGTTGATCGCATAAAGTACCCGCTCGTTCGCTCACCGCTAACTGAGGATTTCGAATCTCGATGGACAAGCTGCGCGGCATGGAGGTGATGGTGGCCGTGGTGGAGGCCGGCAGCTTCGCCGCCGCGGCGCGGCAGCTGGACATCTCCGCGGTGATGGTCGGCAAGCACATCCAGCAACTGGAAGCACACCTCGGTGCCCGCCTGCTCCAGCGCAGTACGCGCCGCCAGAGCCTGACCGAGGTCGGTGCCGGGTTCTACGAGGACAGCAAGCGCGTGCTCGAACAGGTGCGCTGGGCCGAATCGGCGGTGGAACGCAGCCGCGCCGCGCCGCAGGGCCTGTTGCGCATCAGCGCGCCGATGACGCTGGGCAACGCGGTGATCGCACCGCTGGTGGCGCAGTTCCTGCGGCGCCATGAACAGGTGCGCGTCGACCTGCAGCTGACCGACAGCGTGGCCGACCTCACGGGCGACGCGATCGACGCGGCCATCCGCATCGGCCGCGTCGGCGACGACAGCCTGGTGGCGCGAGCACTGCAGCCTTACCGCATGGTCATCGCCGGCTCGCCCGCCTACCTGCGGCGCCGCGGCCGGCCCAAGCGCGCGGCCGACCTGGCGGCGCACAGCTGCCTGAGCCACTCGGTATGGCAGCGCCGCAGCGAGTGGACGCTGCACGACGGCGCCTGCCGCGTGCAATGGCCGGACAACTCGCGCTTCGTCTGCAACAACGGGGATGGCCTGCGCCGCGCCGCGCTGGACGGCCTGGGCCTGGTGATGCAGCCCGAGGTGCTGCTGGCCGACGACATCGCCGCCGGAAGGCTGGTGCCGGTGCTGGCCGACTGCCTGCCGCCGGAGCGGCCGGTGCACCTGGTCTACACCTCGGATCGGCGCCAGCTGCCGAAGCTGGCGCGCTTCGTCGAGCACGTGCTCAAGGCGATCGGCCTGCCGGCGCGGTCAGCGCCCTGATCGCGGGCCGTGCCGGCTGCGCTCGGGCCGCGGTTCCGCCAGCCCCTGGCGGCGCGGAGCCGCCTCGGGCTGGACCGGACTCGCCGGCCGGGCCGGCGTTGCTATGCTGGCCCTACCTCCGACCCCGACCGCCGCGCCCTCCAATGCTCCGCCGCCTGCCGCCCACCGCGCTCGTCGCGTTCTTCCTGGCCTCGTCGCTGGCCCTGCCGGCCGCCGCTGCCGAACTGAAGCTGCGCATTCTCGAAACCAGCGACCTGCACATGAACCTGCTGTCCTGGGACTACTACCAGGACAAGCCGACGACCGAATACGGCCTGGCGCGCACCGCCACGCTGATCAAGGCGGCGCGCGCCGAGGCGAAGAACAGCCTGCTGTTCGACAACGGCGACCTGATCCAGGGCAGCCCGCTGGGCGACTTCGTGGCCCGCGTGAAGCCGTTGGCCGCCGGCCAGGCGCACCCGGCTTACAAGGTGCTCAACGCCCTCGGCGTCGACGCGGCGAACATCGGCAACCACGAGTTCAACTACGGCCTGCCTTTCCTGCGCCAGGCCATCGCCGGCGCCGCCTTCCCCTACGTCAATGCCAACGTCTACATCGACGATGGCGACAAGGACCCGGCCAACGACAAGAACGCCTTCACGCCTTACGTGATATTGGAGCGGCCCTTCACTGACGAGGCCGGTGCGAAGCACACGCTGAAGATCGGCGTCATCGGCTTCGTGCCGCCTCAGATCATGACCTGGGACCAGAAGAACCTGAGCGGCCGCGTGACGGTGCGCGACATCGTCGAGTCGGCGCGCCGCTTCGTACCCGAGATGAAGGCCAAGGGGGCGGACCTGGTGGTGGCCATCCCGCATTCAGGCTTCGAGCGCGGCGAAACGGTGCTGTTCGCCGAGAACTCCGTGGCGCGCCTGGCCGAGGTGCCGGACGTCAATGCGATCCTCTTCGGCCATTCGCACGGCGAGTTCCCCGGCCGCTTCTTCGCCGGCCACCCGAAGGTGGACCTGCCGCGCGGCACCATCAACGGCGTGCCGGCGGTGATGCCGGGGCGCTGGGGCGACCACCTCGGCGTGATCGACCTGGTGCTGGACAACACCTCCGGTGCGTGGAAGGTCAAGGACAGCCGCGCCGAGATCCGCCCCATCACCGACCGTGCGACACGCAAGCCGCTGGTCGAGGCCGATCCCATGGTCGAGCGGCTGGTGGCCGAGGAACACGCCGGCACGCTGGCCTACGTGCGCAGCGCGGTGGCGCAGACGGCCGCGCCGATCATCAGTTACTTCGCGCAGGTCGCAGACGACCCCTCGGTGCAGATCGTCTCGCAGGCGCAGCTGGCCTACGCGAAGCGGGCGCTACAGGGCACGGCGCACGAGAAGCTGCCGCTCTTGTCCGCCGCCGCGCCCTTCAAGGCCGGTGGCCGCCAGGGCTGGAGCTACTACACCGATATCCCCGCCGGCCCGATCGCGGTGCGCAACGTGGCCGATCTCTACATCTACCCCAACACCGTGAAGGCGGTGAAGATCAGCGGCGCCCAGGTGCGCGAATGGCTGGAGATGTCGGCCGGGCAGTTCAGGCGCATCGACCCCGCCGGGCCGCCGCAGCAGGACCTGATCGACGAGGCCTTCCGCACCTACAACTTCGACACCATCGACGGCGTGAACTACCGCATCGACGTCACGCAGCCGGCGCGCTACGACCGCGACGGCAAGCTGGTGGCGCCCGGCGCGCGCCGCATCGTCGACCTGCGCCACAACGGGCAGCCGGTGGCCGACGACGCGTCCTTCATCGTCGTCACCAACAACTACCGGGCTGCCGGCGGCGGCAACTTCCCCGGCCTGGACGGCCAGAGCATCGTGCTGGACGCGCCGGACGAGAACCGCGAAGCGCTGGTGCAGTACCTGGCATCGGCCGGCCGGATCGATCCCAGCGCGGACGACAACTGGCGCATCCGGCCCGTGCCGGGCGTCAAGCTGCGCTTCACCTCCGGCGCCGGCGGCATCGCGCACCTGGCGCGCTACCCGCAGATCAGGCTGGTGAAGGACAACGGCGACGGGTCAGCGTCGTACGAGCTGGTGCCGTGAGCAGCCGCGCGGGCAATCACGCAAAGCTCAGGCGGCCAGTTCGCGGATCAGCCCCATCGCCGCGTGCGGCGCACGTTCCTTCGCGCCGCTGATGAAGTAGATGAACACGTCGCGCGCGGCCGCCGGCTGCGGCGGCTCGACGCGCGGCAGGCCCGCCGGTTCGCCGCCGTCGCGCCAGACGCGCGCGCAGGCGGCGATCCGTTCCAGCGCCTCGGGCGTGCAGCCCTCGGGCAGGTCGGGCTGCGTGCGCATCTCGCGCACGTAGACGAAGTCGCCGGTCACGTCGGCGAAGGAGGGGTAGTCGTCGGAATCCGTGAAGACGGTGGCCACCCGGTGCCGGCGCGCCAGCGCCAGGTACTCGGGCGAACGGAACGTGTCGTGCCGCACGTCCATCACGTGGCGCAACGGCAGGCCGCTCACTTCACGCGGCAGCAAATCGAGGAAAGCGCCGAAGTCGATCGGGTCGAAGCGCTTCGTCGGCGCAAACTGCCAGACGATGGGGCCCAGCTTCGCCCCCAGCTCGGCCAGGCCGCTGCCGATGAATTTCTGCACCGAATCACCGGCCTCGGCCAGCACGCGCCGGTTGGTCGCGTAGCGCGTCGCCTTCAGCGAGAACATGAAACCCTCGGGCGTCTCCTCGCGCCACTTCGCGAAGGTCTTCGCGCTCATCAGGCTGTAGTAGGTGCCGTTGACCTCGATGGCGCTCAGCTTGCGGCTGGCGTATTCCAATTCCTTCGACGCCGGCAGGCCGCGCGGGTAGAAGTTGTCGCGCCAGGGTTCGAAGGTCCAGCCGCCGACGCCGACGCGGATGGCAGGCGTGCTGCTCGTTGCAGGGGATGTCATCGAAACCGTCCTCCTTGGGCGCTTGCAGGGGCCGCAGTATCACCGCGCTGCAAGCCCGCCGAGAGGCCGGCAGGGGCTTGCCCCCGGGCCGCGCCGCAAATATGATGGCCATCATTCAGTTGCATCACCACCGAGCATGTCGCGCCCGCCGAGCCGCAAGGAAGCCACCCACGAACGCATCGTCGACGTGGCGGCGCGCGCCATCCGACGCAGCGGCTATGGCGGCACCGGCGTGGCGGACATCATGAAGCAGGCCGGCCTGACGCACGGCGGCTTCTATGCCCACTTCGAATCACGCGATGCGCTGCTGGCCGAAGCCGCGGACCGCGCCGGCGCGCAAGGCATCGAGGACCTGGCCCGCATCGCCGCCGAAGCTCCATCCGGCCAAGCGCTGGAAACGCTTCTGCGCGCCTACCTGTCGCGCGCGCACGTGGCCCAGCCAGAGCTGGGTTGCCCCGTGGTGGCGCTGGGATCGGAGATGCCGCGCCAGGCCCCCGAAGTGCGCGCCGCCGCCACGCGCCGCATCAAGGAACTGATCGACCTGATCGGACGCCAGTCGCCCGACTGGGGCGAGCCCGGCGCGCACGAGCGCGCGCTGTTCACGGTGGCGGCGATGGTGGGCGCACTGACCATCGCGCGCGCGGTGGACGATCCCAGGCTGTCCGATGCGATGCGCCATGCGGCGCTGGCGGGCCTGGGTGTGCCCCGCCGCTGAGCGGCACCGGGGCGCTTTCCTTCCTCAACCCGGGACGACGCCATGCTTCCGTTCGAACTGAAATATGACGTTCATCATTTCATGGAGCCATCGATGACCGATTCCGCCGCTGCCGTCCGCCCCACGCCCGAGCAGGTGATGCAGGCCTTCCTGACACCCCGCCCGCCGCGCGAAGCGGCGCCTGACTTCCTGCCGGACGCAGAACCGCTGCAGATCGAGACGCCCGCCGGGCGCGTGGCCCTGCGGCGCGCCGGCCAGGGACGGCCCGTGCTGCTGCTGCACGGCTGGGAAGGCCAGGCGGCCGACCTGGCGGCCTTCGCCGGGCCGCTGCGGGCGGCCGGCTTCCAGGTGCTGGCGATGGACCTGCCCGCGCACGGGAATTCATCGGGCCGGCAGACCAACATCCCGCATTCGGCGCGCGCACTGCGTGCGGTCGGCGACGCACTCGGTCCGCTGCATGCGGTGATCGCGCATTCGGTCGGCTCCGCCGTGCTGGCCGAGGCGCTGCACGCCGGCCTGGCAGCCGAGCGCGCGGTGCTGATCGCAGCTCCCGCTCACTATGCCGCCTATGCACGCCAGGTCGGCCAGCTGGCCGGACTCGATGGGGACGGCATCGCGCGGCTGCTGGTCCTGCTGCGCGAGCCGCTGGGGGTCGACATCCACGAGGTCTCGCTGCCGCGCCGCGCCGCCGCGCTGACGCAGCCGGCGCTCTTCATCCATTCGGCGGACGACCGGGTGGTCTCCATCGCCGACAGCGAAGCCTCCGCCGCCGCGTGGCGCGGCGCACGCCATCTGCGACTGGACGGCCTGGGCCACCGCCGCATCCTGCAGGACCCGGGCGTCGTCGCAGAAAGCCTTCGGTTCATCGCCGCGGACTGAGGCCCGGGCGCGCGGCGCGGCGCGGCACCGAGCGGACAGTCCCGCAACGCACGCCTAGCACCATCACGCCAATCCCGCATCAGTTGGATACGAATACTCACGCGTTGAATTAGGGGGTATCCGTAGACTGCGACGCGGCACTTGCATCGGTGCCGGCCTCGCGGACCCTCCCATGAACCTGTTCAGGCACATGCTGCGCCTGTGGATCGTGCTCGCCTTCAGCGGCACGGCCCTGGCGCAGACCATCACGGTCTACAGCAACTACAAGATCGAGGTCGGCGCGAGCCGGCAATTGACCGCCTACGTGCCGCTGTCGCCCAACACGGTGACCTGGACGGTCAATGGCATTCCGGGCGGCGACGCCACGGTGGGCACGGTCAGCCCGGCCGGCCTCTACCGCGCACCGGCCGCGGTGCCGCAGCCCAATGCCGTGAGGGTGCGCGCCACCAGCACGGCCTACCCTGCGAAGTACGGGGAAGCCACGATGACGGTGACGCAGGTCGGCGTGCACCTGTGGAGCAGCTCACCCACCACGGTGGCGCCGGGCGCCTTCACGCTGCGGCTGAACGGATCGAACTTCACCGAGGGTGTCGTCGCCCAGTTCGGCGGCGTGCCGCTGGCGACCACGCGGGTGTCGGCCACCGAGCTGCGCGCGACCGGCAGCGCCAGCGCCATGCAGGCCGGCACACAGGTACCCCTTGTAGTGGTGCAAAGCGGCGCCGGCGCAACGACGAGCGAGACGGTGATGGTCAGCGTCGGCAGCGGCAGCACCCAGCCGCCGACGCAGCCACCCACGCCCAGCGTCAGCGTCGCGGTGTCGCCCACCAGCGCCTCGCTGGCCCCCGGCGCGCTGCAGGCCTTCGCCGCCAGCGTCAGCGGGTCGACGAACACCGCCGTGGCCTGGTCGGTCAACGGCATCGCGGGCGGCAATGCGGCGGTCGGCACCATCAGCGCGTCCGGCGTCTACAGCGCGCCCGCGGCCGTGCCCTCGCCCGCCACGGTCACGGTGCGGGCCACCTCGGCCGCCTACAGCGCCGCGTCGGCGCAGGCCAGCGTGACCATCAGCGGGCCGACCAGTCCGGGCACCGGCCAGGGCACGGCCGACCTGGCCGCCGCGCGCCTGCTGGAGCAGGCCACCTTCGGGCCGACACCCGCCGCGATCGCGCGCGTGAAGCAGCTGGGCGCCACCGGCTGGATCGACGAGCAGCTCGGCATGGCCGAGACGCCGATCGCCGTGCCCGGCAGCGACAACCGCGCCGCGCAGTCGCAGTACCTGAACCGCCTGTCCGCCGCGCCGGACCAGCTGCGCCAGCGCGTGGCCTATGCGCTGTCGCAGGTCATCGTGGTCTCGATCAACAAGAACAACTACCCCGAGCAGATCGTTCCCTACCTGCAGACGCTCAGCCGCCATGCCTTCGGCAACTACCGCGCGCTGCTGGGCGAGATCTCCACCAGCCCGCAGATGGGCAAGTACCTGGACATCGCCAACAGCAACAAGCCCAGCGCCGGCGGCGGCGCCAACGAGAACTACGCGCGCGAGCTGCTGCAGCTCTTCACCATCGGCCTGGTGCGCCTGAACCCGGACGGAACGCCAACGCTCAATGCGGGCGGCCAGACCATTCCAACCTACAGCCAGGCCGAGGTGCAGCAGCTGGCCCTGGCCTTCACCGGCTGGACCTACGCCGGCAGCGGCAACAACAACTGGGAGAACTTCAGCGGCCCGATGGTGCCGCGTGACGTCAACCACGACATGCGCGCGAAGGCCTTCCTCGGCTGCAACCTGCCCGCCAACCAGAGCACGCAGCACGACATGACGGCCGCGCTGGACTGCGTGTTCGCGCATCCCAACGTCGGCCCCTTCGTCTCGCTGCGGCTGATCCGCAGCCTGGTGAAGAGCAATCCCTCGCCGGCCTACGTGCAGCGCGTGGCGAGCGTCTTCAACAACAACGGCGCCGGCGTGCGGGGTGACCTGAAGGCCACCGTGCGCGCGATCCTGACCGACAGCGAGGCACGCAACGACACGGCCGACGCATCGAGCGGCCGGCTGAAGGACCCGTTCTTCCACGTGCTGTCCGTCGCGCGCGCGCTGGGCGGCTCGATCAGCGCCGCGAACCAGGCCGCATGGTCCTTCAGCCGCACTGGGCAGGCGCCGCTGGCACCGCCCTCGGTCTTCGGCTTCTATTCACCGTTGTTCCGCGCGCCGCAATCGTCGTTGTACGGGCCGGAATTCCAGATCTACACGCCGACCGAAGCCACGCTGCGCGGCAACTTCATCTGGGAGATCCTGACGAACCCAGGTGTCGACTTCCCCGGTGTCGACATCACGCGCTTCGTCAACCTGGGCGGCAACATCCCGGCGCTGATCGATGCCTGCGACCAGGCCTTCCTGTACGGCCGCATGCCGGCCGCGATGCGGCAGAGCCTGGCCACCGCCATCGCCGCGCAGCAGGACAACCGCAACCGCGCGCTGACGGCGCTGTACCTCACGCTGCTGTCCGGCCAGCACGCAGTTCAACACTGACAAGGCGGGCACACCATGACGCACGATCACGCTTCCGCCTGCCCCGCCCGCTCCCGCCGCCGCTTCCTGCGCGATGCCAGCGCGCTACTGGGCGCCGCCACCCTGGGCACCGCCGCGGGCGCGCAGACCGCTTCAAGCTACAAGGCCCTGGTCTGCATCTTCATGCTCGGCGGCAACGACGGCCACAACACCGTCGTGCCGATGTCCACCGCGGCCTACAACGCCTACCGCACCATCCGCGGCGGCCTGGCGCTGCCGGACGGCAACACGCAGCTCACGACGGTGACCAACCCCGCCGGCGTGCCCTACGGCCTGAACAGCGGGCTCAATGCCATCGCGCCGCTGTGGGCGCAGGGCAAGCTGGCGGTGGTGGCCAATGTCGGCATGCTGGCGCGGCCGATCACGCGCGCGCAGTACCTGGACGGCTCGGTGCGCATGCCCAGCAACCTGTTCTCGCACAGCGACCAGATCCAGCAGATGCAGACCGCCGACCCCAACGGCGGCGGCATCGGCTGGGGCGGGCGCAGCGCCGATGCGGTGCAGGCGCAGAACGGCACCTCGCGCTTCCCGCCATCCATCTCGATGGCCGGCAACGTGCTGTTCAGCACCGGGCAGAGCGTGCAATCGGCCAGCCTGATCCCGGGCTTCGACCTCGGCATGTCCGGCATGGCCACCTGGCCGGAAAGCGCCACCGCCGCGCGCCGCAGCGGCCTGAACCAGCTGCTGGCGATGGACTCGGGCGTGGCGCTGATCCAGGCCGCGAACAAGGTGCGGCAGGACGCCATCTCGCTGAACGGACTGCTGGCCGGCAACGTGGGCGGCAATGCCTTCAGCACGCCCTTCCCGGGCACCGAGCTCGGCCGCCAGCTGGAGCAGGTGGCCAAGATCATCCGGCTGCGCGGCACCACCGGCATCAACCGGCAGGTCTTCTTCTGCTCGATCGGCGGCTTCGACACCCATTCGCAGCAAAGCTGGGCGCAATGGGACCTGCTGCGCAACGTCGCGGAGGCGATGAACGCCTTCTACGCCGCCACGGTCGAGATGGGCGTGGCCAGCGGGGTTACCACCTTCACCGAGAGCGACTTCGGCCGCACGCTGCAGCCCAGCGGCTCGGGCAGCGACCACGGCTGGGGCAACCACCACCTGGTGCTGGGCGGCGCGGTGCGCGGCGGCAACGTCTACGGCAGCTTCCCGTTTCCCGCGCTCGGCGGGCCGGACGATGCCAACAACCGCGGCGTGCTGATTCCGAGCACCTCGCTGGATCAATATGGGGCGACGCTGGCGAAGTGGTTCGGGGTGAGCGCTGCGGCGATGGCGCAGGTGTTCCCGAACCTGGGCTACTTCTCGACGAGTGATCTCGGCTTCATGGGCTGAGGTGGCCCAGTCGCGCTTTGCGGCAGAGCGGTTGACGGTCACGCTGCCGGGTCGCGCCCGCCCCTGCGCAGCCGCAGGCCCAGCCTCAGCAGCGCTCGCCGGGCGCTACACCGTCTCCGGCGCAATCTGCTCCGCCCAGTCCACCAGCGCCCCCAGCAGGTCCTGGCTGCGCTCGTCCTCGGCCGTCTCGCTCAACTGGTCGATGCGGTCCAGGAACTGCGCCACGGTGGTGAACCCGCCCGCGCCTTCGTGCAGCCGCGCGTGGCAGTGCTGTAGCCAGCGCTGCTGGTCCTCGGCATTCAGCGTGTCCGGGAAGTTGCGCGCTCGATAACGGAAGAACAGCTCGTCCAGCCGGCCGTCCTCGAAAGCGGGCCGCTTCGCCGCCAGCGCATCCGGCGGCAGGGTGCGCAGCCGCTCCAGCGTGCGCCGGTCGGCCGGGCCGATGAAGCCGCCATAGAGGTCTTCGTCGACGTCCGGCGCCGCATCCGGCGCCGGGCGCGAGAACACCTCGGTCCACAGGCCGCTGCCCCAGGCCGCAGCCTCGCGCAGCGCGATCTCGGCATGGCGCAGGTTCAGCGCCACGTCCAGGCCCCAGCGTTCGGCCTGCGCGTCGCTCAGCGTCTTGCGGTTGCCGATCACCACCGGCGACTTGTTGACGTGGATGGTCTTGATCGGCAGCCGCGCCACGCCTTCGGGCAGGTCTTCGGTGCGGCTGAACATGCGCAGGCGGATCGCCGCGGCGTCCAGGCCCGCCAGCTGCGCCGGGTCCTGCGACAGGTCCCAGACGATCACTTCGTTCTTGTTCGTCGGGTGCGGCGCCAGCGGCCACACCAGCGCGATGCAGCCGCGCTCGACGCCGTACATGCCCGAGATGTGCAGGAAGGGCCGCGCGCCCTCGCCGAAAGCGCCCACCTGCTGCCACACCGCGTCCTTTCGGCGCAGGCCGAGGCAGAAGTCGAACAACTTGGGATGCCGGTCGCGGATCAGCCGCGCCAATGCGATCGTGGCCCGGACGTCGGACAGCGCGTCGTGCGCCGCCTCGTGCACCAGGCCGTTGGCCGCGCTCAGGTGCTCCAGCTTGAAGGACACGCGGCCGTCCTCGTGCTTCGGCCATTCGATGCCGTCCGGCCGCAGCGCGTAGGCGCAGCGCACGGCGTCCAGCAAATCCCAGCGGCCGCAGCCGTTCTGCCATTCACGGCCGTAGGGATCGATCAGGTTGCGCCAGAACAGGTGGCGCGTGACCTCGTCGTCGAAGCGGATCGTGTTGTAGCCGACGCCCACGGTGCCGGGCTCGGCCAGCGCGGCCTCGATGCGCGCGGCGAACTGGTGCTCGGGCAGGCCGCGCTCGGCGCACAGCTGCGGCAGGATGCCGGTGAGCAGGCAGGACTCGGGATCGGGCAGCGCATCCCGAGGCGGCTGGCAGTAGATCATCACCGGCTCGCCGATCTCGTTCAGCGCGGCATCGGTGCGCAGGCCCGCGAACTGCGCCGGCCGGTCGCGCCGCGGCACGCGGCCGAAGGTTTCGTAGTCGTGCCAAAAGAAGCTGAGGTCGTTCATGGCGCGCACGATAACCCTTGCCGGCCGGCGTCCGGCGCCGCGCCGGCCCCGGCCGGCCCCGAGGCGCTCAAAACACCGGCGCTTCGCGCAGGAAGCGCGCGAAGCGCGGCACGCCGCCCTCGGTATGCCCGTGGTGGCTGAAGGTGACGCGGGTGCCCAGCGCCGGCGGCGCGGCGCGCTGCGCGTCGCTGAAGCCGGTGCCGAGGAAGAACACCTGGCCGTCGTCGGCGCGCACCTGCAGCGCGCCCAGCCGACCTTCGTGCTTGCCCCGGCCGGCGCGGTGGCCGATGACGACCGCCTCCGCATCCTGCAGCGGCTTGAATTTGCACAGCCACGGGCTTCGGCCGTTAGCGATCGGTGCGTCGGCATGGTGCAGCATCAACCCCTCGCCACCGGCCGCGACCACGGCGTCCAGGCGCCGCTGCAGCGCCGCGGCATCGGCCACCGGCTGCTGCGCGGCCGCCACCAGGCCCGGCCAGGCCGAGGCTGCGGCAATGCGCTGCAGTTGCGCCGCCCGCTCGCCGAAGCGGCCGCCGGCGGCCGGCAGCTCGAACACGTGGTACTGCACGCCGCGCCAGGCATCGGCATCGGCCACGCGCTCGCTGCGCAGCAGCGCGCTGACCTGTTCGAAGCGGCCGCGGCCGAGCCACAGCTCGCCGTCCAGCGGCTGGCTGGGCAGGCGATCGCGGATGAGCGCCGGCATCTCCAGCGCACGGCCGCTGCGAAAGACCATGCGCCGGCCGTCCCACAAGGCACGCACGCCGTCGAGCTTCTCGCTGACCAGCCAGCCGGCTGGATCGCGGCCGGCGACCCAGTCCTGCGCGAGCAGTGGCGCGAGGGCGGGGCGGCCCTCAGCGGCGGCCGGGCTCTCGC
>Ga0196963_10002139_pt1 | contig 12205 bp, 7 predicted proteins | sample S1_5metaG_FD_148600 | JGI IMG/M metagenome (GOLD analysis project Ga0196963, IMG submission 148600) | Soil microbial communities from Anza Borrego desert, Southern California, United States - S1_5 | ecosystem: Environmental > Terrestrial > Soil > Desert | place: USA: California | collected... | reverse complement strand
ATTGGCCGTCGGGCGTGATCCGGGCTAGGCGAAACACCTGCTTCCGGTTACGTTTCTTATCGGTTCGACACACCGCTTACGGCATGGCGCACTATCAGCAGTTACAGTTCGTCGGCATCGTCGCGCAGCACTTGACGTCCGACTGGGCCGGTCTGCGCGTCCTCGAGGTCGGCTCGCTCGCCGTCAATGGGTCCGTGCGGCCGTTGTTTCCAAGTAGCGACTACACCGGCATCGATTTGGTCGCCGGCGACGGCGTCGACCTCGTGGCGTCCGGCGACGCACCGCTATTCCCGGACGAGACGTTCGATCTGACGCTGTCGTGCGAGTGCTTCGAGCACAACCCGAAGTGGGCCGACACCTTCCGTAACATGCACCGCATGACGCGGCGCGGCGGCGTCGTGCTGATCACCTGCGCGGCGCGCGGGCGTCAGGAACATGGCACCGTCAGGACCACGCCTCACGAGTCTCCGGGAACGACGGCACTCGGATGGCATTACTACCGCAACCTCAACCGCGACGATTTCGCCAGACATTTCGATCTCGCCGCCCTGTTCGACGGTCACGTCTTCTTTCGAAACGACGTTTCCAAGGACCTTTATTTTGTCGGCCGACGGGCCGGGGGAACGCACCAACGCCTGCGGCTCGACTTCGGCGGCTTGAACGCCGAGCTCATCTCACGCAACACCATTGTGAAGCGCCAGGAGCCATTTCGCGTCCGGCGAATCTTCGGCCGCCTTCTTGAATTGCCGTTGCACTGCGCGGAGCGACTACCAGACAGACTGTTTCAGTCGTTCGCGCTGCGATGGGGACCATTCGCTACGCGGCTTCGTAACCGTTCGCGCCGTACGTAAGAAGCGGGCCTCATGCAGCCGCATGAGGCCCGCTCGAACCTACCGCGCGAGCGCGGTTACTTCACGGGGCACGTCAACGCGCCCGCATTCGTCGTGCCGTCGATGAAGTTGTTGTTGATGGCATCGACGACGTCATTCAACTTCGACAGCGACCAGCCCCACTGCGACAGCGCCGCGACGTTTCCGCCCAATACGGTGTTGGCCATCGCCAGGATGTCGTTGACCGATCGGCCTTGATACATCAGCTGCCCCAGGCCGCGCTTCGTGACGCCGGCGTCGGAGAAGCCTACGCTGATCTGCAGCGCCAGCACCTGACCCGCAAAGACACCGCCAGTGGACAGCAGCGGATCCGTCGCGCTCGAGCTCAGCACACCCGCGGTGCCACCCGCCGGCAGGAACCTCTCGATAGATGCCGCCGACGTGAACGTCAGCGTGTTGATACCGCCGATCCGAATGCCGGTCGGGAATACCTGCGCGAAGCTGTTGTGCAGCAACGACGCGGCATTGCCGCCGGTTGGCGCCGCGCCCCAGCCACCCTGTGTTTGCGTCCTAAACCCGCGCAGCGAACACGTCGCCTGCTTGATCGTGACCGTGACCGTTGCGGTCGCCGTCTGCTGCTGCGCGTCGCGAATCGTGTAAGTGAACGTTACGACGCCGCTGAAGAACGGCGTCGGCGTGAACACCACGAGGTTGCCGGACGTGGTCGCCGTGCCGCCGGTCGTCGGCTGGGTCAGACTGACGACCGTGAGCACATCGCCGTCCGGGTCAATGTCGTTCGACAACACGTTGATGTTGATCGGTTCGGCGCCGGTTGCCGTCGCGGCGTCGTCCACCGCAACCGGCGGAGCGTTCAACGACTTGATCGTCAACGAGCCTTCCAGCACCGTCAGGATGTAGTTCGCTCCCAGCGTCAGGGTGCCTTGCACGATCGGGTAAACACCGACGGCGGGTGACAGACCGACAATCGTCAGCGCGCCGCTAAACGTGTCGCCGTTCACCACAGACCCGGCGGTCACGGTGTAGGTGGGCGTCGGCACCGCGTCGCCGATCTTGATGACGTGCGTCGAGGCCTGCACCGTCACCGGACGCTTGTGAACGATCAGCGTGCCGTTCGTCGCCGTGATCGAGTAGTTCGGGTTGAGGCCGAGCGACACCACGATCGCACCGGTGTAAACGCCCGCGCCGGCGTTGACGGGCGCACTCAACGTGTAGGCAAGCGCATCGCCGCTCACCAGTCCGCTGACCGCCGCATCGAGCGCCGGTTCCGGGTCACCGTAGATCTTGGATTTGTTATTGGCGATGACCGTCGCGGGCCTGGGCGTAATACGGAACGTGCCCTTGACAACGGTGACTTCGTAATTGCCCGCGTCGGCACCGGTGACGCTCGCGGTCGTGCCGTTCGGATAATCACCGACGTTGACTTCCGCGCCGGCGCGGGCGCCGGTCACGGTGATCAGGTCGCCGGCAATGAAGCCGTCCGTCGTCGTGGCAATCGGTGGATCGGCCGCGCCGTAGACCTTCGTCGCATCGGCGGCGATGACCGTCGCCGGCTTCCTGGTGATATCAAGCCGCCCCGCCACCGCCGTGATGATGTAGTTCGGGTTGAGACCGGGCACGACGCTAATCGGATAGCCGCCGGGCACAACGTCGGACAACGTCACGGCTGTAGTCGCCAGCGAGTAATTCAGCGTGTCTTCGCCGTAAATGCCGGTAACAACCGCGTCGAGTGCCGGGTTGATGTCGCCGTAGACCTTCGACTTGTTGTTGGCGGTGATCGTCGCCGGACGCGGCGTGACCACCAGCGTCGCCGTATCCACGCCGATGTCGTAATTCGGCCGCAGCGTCAGGATGTTGGGCGGCAGCACCACGCTGATCGCATGGCTGGTGTTCGCAGGGCTCGTCACCGTAGCGGAGGTCGTCAGGCTGTAGGGGATGTCTTCACCCGGCAGCAGGCCGCTGTTATCGGGTGTGCCGCCCGCTGGCGCCGTGATGATCGCCGTCAATTCCGGAACGGCCTCGCCATACATCTTCGACTTTGCCTGCGGCCGGACGACGACCGGACGCCGCAGGATGCTGAAGGTCGAGAGTCCCTCGTTGAAGTTGATCTGGTAGCCGGCTGGCAGGGAGAGCGTGCCGATGCGGATGCCATACGACCCGACGCCCTGGCCCGCGACGGTGTTGGCCTGCTCGCGAGTCAACGCACCGCTAAAGCTGACGCCGGGACCAAGCAGCGTGCCGCACGCGACTTCCAGACCGGTCACGGGGCTCAAGCAATAGAACGCGTTGCTCTCATAGGTGAACGGCGGGTCGACCTGACCGTAGACCTTGAACTGGTTATACGCACGAATCGTAATGGTCGTCTGCTGAATGGTCAGCACGCCATCGATGAACAGCAGCGCGTAATTGGCCTGATGCGCGGCCGCGATGGCAAGGGTGCCTTGTGTGATTGCGTGGGTGCCGAGGGTTTCGCCCGCGGGCGTGCCCGCGCCGGGCCGCGTGATCGCGCCCGCCAGAACGCCGCCGGTCCCCGTGAGTGCATGACCGTACACGGTCTGCAGGGAACCCGGAGCGTAGGCAAAGGTGAGCGCCGGATCAACGGAAGCGATCACCTTCGATTTGTCGTCCGCCTTGATCGTAATGACGCGCTTGACGACATTGATTGTCGCGGTCGTCGAGGCCGGCGACACCGAGTCCGTGCCGGGGTAGGTGATCGTAACGGCATACGCACCGACCGTCAGCGCCGGCGCGGCGGCGACGATGCCGTCGGTCGCGCCCGGATTCGCGAGCGGGTTGTCGATATCGGTGTCGTTGATTGTTCCGACCACGACGTTGTCGCTCTGACGCCGCAATGTAATCGTCGCGCCGCCCGAGACATTGACGTCGGGGGTCGCGGTAATCGTGCCCGACAGAACGATCGGATCGCCGTAGTTGAACGCTACGGCACCCGTGTAGATCGCAGCGGCGCCGGCCTTCGCCGTGATCTTCACCGTCGCGTTGATGCTCGCACTGTTGCCGGCCCGATCGGTCGCCTTGAACGTGACGACATGCTGGCCGACACCAAAGAGTGTGGCGGCAGTGACCGGCGTCGCGCCCTGGAACATTTCGAGGCCGGTCGCATTTACTCCTGATAGCGCATCGGTCGCCGACGCGGCGCTGAGCCAATCCGCCAGCGTTCGCTGCTCACCGACATTGACGAAAAACTCGCGCTCCTGCGGCGGCGTCACGATTGGCGCCGTCATGTCGAGGTTGACCCAGCGGCCGTTGCTCGCCGGATCCGACGTCCATGCCGAACCGGCATTGGTTACGCGGTCGACGGACGCCAGCTCCTGACGCAGGTTCGAGCCTTCGCTGAAGAAGGACAACTGCGGAGTCGCGTGCGGCACGACGCCGGAGCCCTCACCGTCCGACAGCGTGTACGAAATGGAGAACGGCTCTCTGCACCACGAGCTCAAAGAGGTATCCGATGCCGCGCACGCCGGCCAGCCGCTGAACGAGGCCGTGGGCGGATCCTGGTCGATGAGGATGGGCACGACGTGCACCGGACCAACGCTCAAGCCGCCATCGGGCTGTTCGGTCACAGCCCAGTATTGGATGATGCTGTCGGCCGTGACGAACGACACGTCGACATGCGGCACCTCCTCGGTGATTTCCGTGACGCGCGTCTGCGAGCCGTACCGCGGCATTTCGGTGCCGAGCACCTTCCATTCGATGTACTTCACCGGCGGCGTGCTCGCCGTGGGCGTGAGCCGCACGAACACGCGCTTGTTGTACCAAACGACATTGTCAACGAGGTACCCGGTAGCAGGCGTGGGGCTCTCCGGTGTAACGCTCGGATAGTTATAGATCGTGTGCTGTGCGTCGCAGCCGACGCACTGACCGCGGACATCGATGTCGACGGGGTCCGCCTCCGTCGTGATCCGTGGATCGTCCGGCTGAGCGGCATCGCGGTTGCCAACCGCGGTGACGTGGAACGTCACCGGGATCTTGGCGAACGGCGTCGTGAAGTCGAATTCGAACTGCACCCATGAACCGGGCACGATATCCGTGTCCGGGTTGTCTCGCGAGATGTTGAGCGGGTTCGCGTAGGTCGCCGCGGGCTTGATCGAGCGAATATTGCTCACCGTCACGCCGGCGACGCTCGGCGTCAGCGTCACGAGGACGTCCCTCACCGTGCCGGCCTTCTCGGTCGGCACGGCGACAGCGAATCTCCCGGAGCCGACGGTGTCGCCGGTATACGACGCGGCTTCCTGCACGATGGCGAGGTCGGCAAGCTCCAGTCGCTGAACGCGATGGTTCGCCGTGTCGATCTTCAGGTAACGGCCCGCGGGATCGAGACCCGGCCCGGTGCCCCACTGTTCAGCAAGACCGGTCGGGAACTCTTCGTGATCGTCACCGGGTGCCGGCACTTCGAGTTGAAACGTCGCAACCGGCGTTTCGAATCCGGTGTTGGGATCGATTGGAAACTGGACGTCGTAGAACGCCAGCCGGACATTGTCCGAGTCATTGACGACGAGGCGTCCGAGATGATCGATCAGCACGGACGACGGCGTTTCGAGCGCTTCAACCGGCGGCTGTTCGGTCGGCGCCAGGCCCGCAGGCGGCTCGCCAATGTCGCCGAGGATCCGTCCGTTCGGTGCCAGAACGATGACGCGATTGTTGTACGAGTCCGCGATGTAGATGCGGTTCGACGCATCGATCGCGACGCCGGTCAGGATGCTCCACTGATCGAGCGGTGCGCCCGACGTGCCGGGCACGCACGTGCCGCCCATCGGATTCGGGGCGCCATTCGCCAGCGGCACCAGATTGAAGTTCGAGTTATAGATCCATGCCGAGCAGGTGTAACGGTCGAGGACGACGATTCGCGCGTTGGCGTTGCCGTCGTTCACCGATGCACCGGGTGAAATCGCGATGCTCGTCGGGACCGGCGCGACGCCCGCGACGGCCGGCGGGATGGTCTTCGCGGCAAACAACGAGCCGTCCTCGTTGAAGACGGCAATACGCTGGTTGCCGCCGTCGGCGACCAGCAGCCGGTGCGCCGCATCGACGGTCAGACCGTTCGGCGAGTTGAGCTGCCAGCCGCTCTGGCCGCCGGCGAGGTTGCTGTAACTGTACTGACCGCTCCCCGGCACACCATTGCCGATCGGAAACTGCATCTGGGCAACGTTGTCGCTTTCGAACGCGATGGTGCGAACGCGGTGGTTCATGCGATCGACGACGTAGACCTTGGTGCCGTCGACGGCCACGCCGGTCGGATAGAAGAACTTGCCGGCGGGGGCCATGCCCATCACGCGCGTGCCGTTCTGACGGATTTGCAGTACGCACTGCCGCGTCGCCTCGACGTCGTCACCGAGATGTGCGTAGGTGCATTCGCCGACCGACAGCGTGTTGATCAGCGCGTTGTAGTCCGAGATGTTGGTCGTCCAGATTTCGTCGCCAACTTCGTTCGTCGCGATGTTGTTGTCGTCGTCGAGAACTGGATCCGCATTCTGCGGCGCGCCGAGGTGATCGACGTCGGGCTGCATTCGGCTGCCGAGGGGCGGCTCGACCGAGCGCCACATTTCCCCCTCAGCGGCCGGATCGAAACAGTCCATTTGCGTGGGAAGCAGGCCGCATGTTCCCGCATCGGGAAGTTGACCAGCGACGACGACGGCCGATGCCGCGACGACGATGGCGAGAGCAGCGGGCGCGATAATCGCACGCAGGAACGACGGGTTCGTCGCGGGCTTCACAAACGCATTATACGTACTTTGCAATGACCGGTGGTACGTTAATGTCCTTTAGAGTCAGTTCAAAGGCGGTTTTTTTAGTGTCTTGTGCTAGGACAGTACAAAAACCGCAGTTTTTGGGCCGGAACTGTAACGTTTTGCATCAAGCTGGACCGAAAATATTTTTTTTGTGTGTCCATTATTTCGGCTCGCCCGGGTTACGGATGCGTTCCCAAGCCCAGCCGTTGCGCCAGGTATCGGGCGACAAGATCGTTTCCGCGATCCGTCAAATGCACGTCGTCAACGAAGATAGCGTCGGCCGACAAGTCCGTTCCCGCGATCGCCACATGCGTGAAGTCACGATCAAAGATCGCCGAGAAGTCGGCGGACTCATAGTCGGCGTGGCCGCGCAGGCGGTGGTGAAATGCCGCGATCAAAGGCCGCGATCGGGTCGCGATCGCGTGACGATGCAGATTGGCGACCGGCTGGAACACCGACACGAATCTCGCCCCGAGCCCGCGCGCGAGCACGCTCATCGTCCGATGGTTCTCGCGGTAGCGGTACGCCGCAGCGTTGATCGTCGCAGGATCGGCCGTGTCGGGCTCGCCGGACGACCGGCCGCTCCATCGCTCGACGCGTTGACGGATCTCCGGAAATAACGAGGGCACCTGCCAGGTAAACCCTTCGTCATCGCGCGCGACGATCAGCTCGAGGTCCGCGAAATGTTCGGGCGTCCCGGCCGCATACGGCACCTCTCGGCCGGGGCGAATCTGACCCGCCAGCACCGCGTCGTTGACGCCGTCAAACGCGACGATCAACGCCGGGCGCAGCGCGGTGATTTCGAGCGTCAACCGCTGCAATTCCTGCGTCGAGTTCCACGACGGCACGGCGGCGTTGATAAAGAAGTAGCGATCCTGCAGGGCGTTGAGGCGAGACGTGATCGTCGCGTCGTTCGAGCTGGCGTAGTACCCGAACGCCGCCGACCCGCCGAGCAGGACGGCCAGCAGCCGCCCGCCGGCATGGGCGGGTCCGGGTTCGCGGTAACCGTTGGCGTCGAGACTGCACGCGGCATTGGCGAGGCGCAGCCGGTCGGCCGGGTCGAGCGGAAAAAAGAACAGGTAATGCGGATGGAGGTGCTGCACCGCGAACGGCGCGTACTCGCGCATTCGCCTCGCGAGCGGCGATTGCTGCCTCGCATCGGACTGCAGCCACGCGGCACGTGCCTTGAGCGCGACCTCCAGCGACACCGCCGCGGCGAACACACCGACCAGCACCCACGCCGCTCGCTTTACAGCGACCATCGGCCGATCGATTGCCGAAAGTACCAGCGCTGCCGAAGCGCTCGGATCGGATGGCGTCCAAACTTCATCGCGCGATACAGGTAATGGAGCGCGCGATCGCCGGCGCGCTCCGGTGCGCCGGCAAACTGCGATGCGACGCTGCGCGCATCCTGTTGGCGGCACGCGCGAAGGCGCGGGCTCGCCGTCATCGAATTGCCATGGAGACGAAACGCCGCCAGGTGCGCGTCGATCGCTGCGAACTGCGCGCCGCTGCCTGCAAGGTCGGCCCACAACTCCATGTCCCAGCACACTCGCCCGCTTTGCCGGAACCCACCGGCGTGCCGATACGCGCGGCGCCGGAAAAATGTCGCGGGCTGCACCAGCACGCATGCGCCGTGGCGGAATCGGCGTGCGTCCCATCGATCGCTGAACGCGGGAACACCCAACGCGCCGTCAGCGGCGGCAAAATAGCCATGCCCGTAGGCGACGTCGGCACCCGGATGCGCCGCGAAGAACGTGCCGACGGTCTGCAGGCTGCCGGGCAGCAGAAAGTCATCGGCGTTGAGCACACCGAAAATGTCACCGGTCGCGTGACGGAACCCTTCGTTTAACGCGGCGGCTGGGCCGGAATCGGGTCGCGACCACCACGTCGACAGGCGACTGTCGAAGCGCTTCAGGATAGCGGCGGTGCCGTCGATCGAACCGCCGTCCGCGACGATCACCTCCACGACCGGGTACGGCTGATCGAGAATCGAGCGGAGCGCCGCCTCGATGTAAGCCCCGTGATTGAGCGACGGCATCACGATCGAAATCGTGGGTAAACTGGCCGGCACCGATGTCTGTTTCCGAGCCGAGCCCGCTGCGTGCCCGGATCGGGCCGCCCTACCGCTGGTTGCGACGGACCTGGCTTCGATTACGCGCGCTGACGCCACTACGACAACTCCGCGCAATGCAATTGCGGCGGCTTGATCCGCTGGGTGGCGGACGCCAGCGCGGCGAACCGGTGATTCGGTATTACTGGCGGGTGTTTCTCGACCAGCATCGGCAGGACGTCCGCGGCCGGGCGCTGGAGATCGGTTCGAGCGAGACGCTGACCCGCTACGGCAACGGCGCGGTGCACGCAGCGGAGGTGCTGGACATCGCGCCACGCCCCGGCGTCTCCGTGGTCGCCGACCTGACACGAGCCGATGATCTCGCGAGCGATACGTATGACTGCTTTGTCGTACCGTTCACTGCGCATCTGTTATTCGATGTTGATGCCGCGTTGTATCACGCGATTCGCCTCTTGAAGCCTGGCGGCGTGCTGCTGATCAACTTTCCGTGCGTGGATTACAACTTTGCCCGCGGCGTCGACATGGGCACCGGCAAGCCGTTGTTCGTGTTCTGGTGGTTTACGCCGCTGCAGGTAGAAAACCTGCTGCGCAGGGCGGGTCTTCAGGCGGGTGATTTCGAAATCGCGATCTACGGCAACCTGTTCGCCCGCGTCGCGTATCAGATGAACATGCCGGCCGAGGAGCTGACCGCGTCGGAGCGCGGCCATGCGGACCCCGGACATCCCCTGTTGATTTGCGTGCGTGTGGTCAAGCCGGCGCAGTGGTCGGTGGCGCGGCCTGACTATCGTGAGGCGTGGGTTCCAGACGTAACGCCGGCGCAATGGAACCGCCGCACAGGTCACTACCCCGGTCCTTGAGCTCGCTGGCTACCACGCCGTCCGGCCGCCGTCGACAATCAGGTTCGCACCCGTCATGTAGGACGACGCGTCCGACACGAGGAAAAGCACCGCTCCCTGATACTCGTCGGCGCCGGCCATCCGTCCCAACGGGATCCGCTCACTCAGATTACGTACGAACACCGGATCGTGATCCGTGAACACACCGCCAGGTGACAACGCGTTGACACGCACGCCGTCCTTGGCCCAGTACGTCGCAAGATAGCGGGTGAGGTTGATCAACCCCGCCTTGGCCGTCGCGTACGAGGCCGGTGTGTTGAACGGCAACCCGGTGTGCGGGCTCATCACACCTTCATAGATGCGGTGGTCCGGACTGATGGTGCCGACGTCAGAGGCGATGTTCAGGATGACGCCGCGGCCCTGCGCGGCCATACGCTTGCCGATCGCCTGGCAACACAAGAAAGCGCCGGTCAGGTTGACCTTGAGGGCCCGCTCCCACAGCTCCAGCGGGTAGTCTTCGAAGGCCGCGAAATAGTCGCGCGCCAAATCGCCGCCGCCCTTGACGGTCAGCGCGGCGTTGTTGATTAGAATGTCGACGCGATCGAATCGATCGACGACTGCACGGCTCAACGCTTCGACGGCCGCCTTGTCGGTGACGTCCACCGCCATGCCGATGACGTTGCCGTCGCGCGCCAACTGCCGCGCCGCATCGACGGCCGCGTCGCCGTCCTGATCCGCGAGCACCACCGCCGCACCCGCCGCCGTCAGGGCGGCCGCATGTTGCCGGCCCAGCAGACCCGCACCCCCGGTGATCACGGCCACGCGACCCGACAAATCAAACCGATCGAGCGTCGTCGGCATCGTCAAACGGCGTGACGGCGTTCGCGCGGCTGCGCCGGCGCGTGATCGATGCCGGCCAGCGCCGCCTCGATCGCGGCGATGTGCTCCGGGTAGTCGAGCTCGTACACCGGTTCGTGCATCACGAAGGGCAGGACGCGATCGCCAGACATCGAATGACGCTCGAGGACGACGCGTGGGCGGACGAGATCGACGTAGCCGTTCTGCCAGAACACCTGCGGCAACGTTTGCCGAGGCTGATTGAAGGATTCCGCGCCGGCCGTCACGACCGGTCGCATCGTGTCGCCATCGACATGCCACATCTTGTAGGGGCTTTGCGCCGCCGGCACGACCGATCGCAACGAGTCGGCGTCCGGCCGCCGCAGGAACACGTCGATGGCCTCATCGATCAGCGCGACTTTTCTCACGGGACCGGTCGGCCGCAGGTGCACGACAACGTCGCAGGTGTACCCGGCTGCCGCAAGTGTGCGCAGGGCGTGAGCGAAGACGTCGACATCCGGCGAATCGTCGCGGGCGAACTCGTGAGGACGCATGAACGGCACCTCGGCGCCGAACCGTCTCGCCACATTCGCAATCTGCTCATCGTCAGTGGAGACCAGGGTGCGCGTTATGTGGCGTGAAGCGAGCGCGTGGGCGATCGAATGCGCGAGCAACGGCTTTCCCGCGATCGGTAGCAGATTCTTGCGCGGGATGCTTTTCGAGCCACCGCGGGCGGGAATAATGGCGAGGATCTCGACCTTCATCCTGCCACGCTTATCGTGGTACCGCCGCCAGGCAGTCACGCATGGCCAACGCCACACCGAGACTGCGTATCGCATCGGCCAAAGACACCGCCGGCGGGTGGCTGCCAGACGTGGCGCCGATGAAATGATCGAGCTCCGCTTCGAACAGTTGGTTCCGGCGAAACCCCTCGAACTCGTCACGCCTCGTTCCGGCTGGGGTCGCGATCACCAGTTCCGGCGCAATCAAATCGAGGGCGATTGAGCCGCGGTCGCCGACGATGAAGCACGACCGCTTCGCCGGCCGCGTCAAGAAACTGAGCTTGAGCCTGGCCTCGAACGGTGCGCCGCGCCACTCGAACCTGAAAGTCGAATGGGCCGTATCCTCGACATCGATTTCCAGCTGGCCGGACCGGCCGACCGTCGTGTCGATGCTGGTCGGCTGACCGAACAACCAACACAGGTAATCGACCTCGTGGCTGTAGCAAAGAATGACGCCGCCGCCGAGCGCGGCGCGCGCTGCATAGGACTCGCGATAGTCCTCGTACGGGTGAGCATCCGGCAGATACTCGCCAAATTCAGCGTGAACCTCGTTGATCCGGCCGATGGCGCCGTCGTCCAGCAACTCTCTCACCCGCACGAGGGCGGGGTGGAAGCGCTGCTGATAGCCGACGGTTGCGGCAACCCCTCGGGCGGCGACGAGCTGCGCGAGCTGCTCGACGCCGGTCATGCTGTCGGATAACGGCTTTTCGATGAAGAGGTGACAACCCGCCTGCGCGCATTCGAGTGCGGTCGCTACATGCATGCTGGTTGGATTGCAGATGAACGCGGCGTGCGGCTGCTCCGCAAGTGCGTCACGCAAATGCTGAAAGCGGCGCACCCCATAATGACCTTCGACGTCGTGTCCGCCGATGCCCATCTGTTCGGTGATGACGCGTGAGTCGCCGCGGACGCGATACGCCAGGATGTCGATCGCCGTGCCGAAGCGCGCGCGGATGTTGCGAACGTGACGCTGTCCGATGCTGCCAAGGCCGATGACGAGCACCTTCATGGCGTGTTGACCAGTAACGTCGCGGCACGAACGGCACGGAGGCCCGCGGTTGCCGCTGCTGTCGGGTCGTCG
>Ga0196963_10002138_pt1 | contig 12212 bp, 12 predicted proteins | sample S1_5metaG_FD_148600 | JGI IMG/M metagenome (GOLD analysis project Ga0196963, IMG submission 148600) | Soil microbial communities from Anza Borrego desert, Southern California, United States - S1_5 | ecosystem: Environmental > Terrestrial > Soil > Desert | place: USA: California | collected... | reverse complement strand
CCTCTTTACCTCAGCGAAGTTACGGATGTGGTAACTCAAACCTTGCCGGGTTGGGGCAATAAAAATTTTGCAGTACGTACAAAGCACAAAGCTTCGCCGGAACTTATCGCGTATATACGCTACATCGAACGCTCGCTCAAAGACCTGGGTGTAAAAATAATATCAGTAGGCACCGGCCCTGAACGTATGCACTCTTTTAATTGGGACAAATGACTCTAGCGAGTAATGGCAAACCATTTTGTGATAACGAGACTATCCTTCGGAAAACTCATTTGATAAATGGTTCCGTCGGGCGACAACACCACACTTTTTGCTGCTGGAGAAAAATAATCAGAATTATCAGTCACTAAAAGGCTCGCGGTTTCTTTTCCATTTTTGGAATATCTTTTTACATATGTATTTACCTTTATAGTACCATCTGGAGTTGCCGGCAAATCTTCAATCTGTAAGTAATAATTTCCCCTTTTGTCTCGTCCAAGAAAATCTATAGAACCAAAATCTTCGTATGTTGCCACTTTGATTTTTAACTTTCGCTCGGTATCTAGAAATTCGCCATTGTGATTGTCTAATTTCTTTACTACAAAACCTTCTGGTAAAGTACCTTCAGTAACCTTTCCACTCAAATCAAAAACAAGTTTACTAATTTGAGCTTTTGTCTGAGGCTCTTCTCGCAACTTCTTGCCATCAGGCCCAAACTTGATTACCTTGCTTACACTTCCATCAAGTGCCCAAATATTATGTTCTGTATCAACTAGAATATCTATTGCTCGAACTGGACCAATTTCTTGTTTTAATTCACCTTTTTCATCAAACCGCAAAATTCTGTCATTCCCGATATCCGAGATCAAAATGGTCCCATTGTCCAAAGCAAAGCTCGTTGGTGCAACTCTCGGACTAAGCGAGGCAGCAACATGTCCTTTACCGTTTCCATAAGGTATAGTAAAAAGTTCCTGGCCGATCCAAGGAACAGATTCATTCTCTCTTCTTTCTTGCCACCAATAATACGAGACACTTAAAACCGCCAAAATTACAACACCAACGATAATTTTAGTTTTCATAAGGCGATTCTAACATTAAGAACAGTTTCTAACAAGGACTGTCTTGGCTAGCGGCAAGCGCAGCCTGACCAATGTCCTTGCGGTAGTACATCCCCTCAAAAGAAATTTTGGCGATCGCTTTATACGCTTTTTGTAGGGCTTCTTCGAGCGATGCGCCAGTCGCAGTGACTCCGAGCACTCGACCGCCATTTGTCACTAACTCAGTCGTTAGGTCTTGCCTAACGACTTTTGTTCCTGCATGGAACACAACTATGTCCGGCATCATTTCAGCATCATCGATACCAGAGATCGCTTTACCTTTTTCGTATTGCTCTGGATAACCGCCCGAAGCTAGAACGATCGTACAGGCAAAAGCATTTTTCCAAGTAATATGTATTTTATCAAGCGTGCCATCAATAGAGGCTTCAAATATATCTAGAATATCAGTCTCCAAGAGCCGCATGTATGTTTGAGTTTCCGGATCGCCAAAGCGAGCGTTGTATTCCAAGATTTTCGGCCCTTCATTTGTAAGCATAAGCCCTGGATACAGAACCCCTTTAAACGGGTTATTTTCAGCTTGCATTGCCGCAATACTCGACTCGACAATATGTTGCTCTATAAACGTAGCAGTATCGTTTGAAACAAATGGAAGCGGAGCGATAGTACCCATACCTCCGGTATTAAGCCCTGTATTCCCCTCGCCTATTTTTTTATGATCCTGCGAAGTTGGAAACATTTTGTAATGCGTGCCATCAGAAAATGCGTGGATCGAGATCTCGGGGCCAGTTAAAAATTCTTCTACTACTACTTCGCTCCCCGCTTCGCCAAAAACTTTCTTGACCATTATGTTATCTACCGCGCCATGTGCTTCTTTAAGTGTTTGGCAAATCACAACACCTTTTCCGAGAGCTAGGCCGCTCGCTTTAACTACTATCGGAAATTGTCTGTTTGCGATATATGCTTTGGCGCTCTCGGGGCTTACAAACGTGGCAAATTTGGCCGTAGGAAGCCCGTGGGAGCGCATAAAGTCCTTTGCAAATGCCTTAGACCATTCGAGCTTTGCGGCGAGCCTTGTAGGACCCCAGATACGCAAACCTCCTTTTTCAAACTCATCCACAATACCAAGCGCGAGCGGATCATCAGGAAGGGCAAGTGTCAGATCAATTTTTTCTTTTTTGGCAAATTCTACAAGCTTTGCGATATCGGTAGCACTAATACCTACATTCATCCCGAGCTTAAGCGTGCCCCCATTCCCCGGTGCAAAATACAAATCCCCCGCTCGTGGAGACTGCTTTACCTTCCACCCCACCGCATGTTCCCTACCACCACTGCCGACTATTAAAATTTTTAGTTTACTTGGTTGCATAACTTTGCGAGGACTTCTACATACAGCTGATTCTCTTTCTTTTTCAGTCTATCATAGAGTGTATCAACTGTGTCGTCGGGTTCGATTTTCTCGAATACTCTGCCGAGGACTGGTCCGAAATCGAAATTGAGGGTAAGGAAATGAATGGAAGAGCCAGCAAAGGTACTTTTGTGATCGAAAAAGTTTTGAATTGCTTTGGTTGTGAGCATGCCTTTATTCCAAAGCGCATCAGTACCATCGGGATTTTTGACCATACCATCCGCCGTATCCGGAATTAAACCCGGATGCAAATTTAGAATTTTATTTGGGTATGCAAGGATCACTTCGTCTAAAATTATTTGTTTCCACCCCGCAAGGCAAATATAGTCTGGGTTTAATTTCTCTAAAGTTCCCAAAAGTAAATCTTTTGTGGGGCACATCTCGATAGGTATATTGTGTTTGCGAGCACGCTCGAGGCCGAGGGCGTTTTCTTTGTCGCAAACCACCGCAGCAATCTCTGCTTTAGTACGACCAGATTCTACGCCGTCAATGATCGCTTGAAGGTTTGTACCGGTGCCTGCATTTGAAATAAGTACAACAATGCGCATCCCGATACTAAAATTTTAAAATGTTAATAATATTGGTCATGGTATGTAATCAAAAATTTAGTACGGGACAAGTGTTAATTTTTCGGAACTTTATAGCTCACTTCTCGTTTGCGTTCTTTGATATCGATTGGGTATATACCGGTAAAGCACGAAGTTGAAAGGGAATCCTTTGGAAGGCCGATAGATCGCACTACGCCGTCGAGCGACAGGAAATGGAGAGTTTTTGCCCTGATGAATTTACGAATGTCTTCCACAGTTGAAGATGAGGCGATGAGTTCATTTTGTTTTGGCGTATCGATACCATAAAAGTCCGGAAACTTTACCGGTGGAGACGAAATCAAGAAATGCACTTCCTTTGCGCCAGAACGATACAAAGCTTTTACTAATTTGCGGCATGTATTCCCACGCACGATTGAGTCATCGATCACCACGACTTTTTTTCCTTTCAAAACTTTGGGGAGCGGGATAAGCTTGAGGGCCACGCTGCGCCTGCGGGATTTCTGATCCGGCTCGATGAACGTCCGATGCACGTAGCGATTCTTGACCAGCGCCATCTCGATCGGGATACCGGACGCTTCGCTAAAGCCAAGAGCGACAGGGGTCGCTGTATCAGGTACAGGTACTACAATATCAGCTTTGAGTTTTACTTCCTTTGCCAATTCTTTCCCGAAATTTTTGCGCACTTCGTAAATGAGTTTTCCGTTCATTACACTGTCCGGCCGCGCAAAGTATACATATTCAAAGATATCATGCTTTGGCTTTGCTTTGGCAAGGGTAATACTTGTAAGCCCTTTTCTATCGATCACTATCATTTCCCCTGGGTTTATATCTCGCACAAATGTCGCGCCGATGGTATCAAGCGCGCATGTTTCCGACGCCACGATGTATCCACCGGAGAGTTTCCCGAGGGAAAGCGGGCGCATACCGTATTCGTCCCGCACTGCGACGAGAGTGTCCCGAGTCATCATCACGAGAGCAAAGGCTCCGGTCAAAAGTGGAAATACTTCCCTCACTGCTTCCGGTACAGATTTCCCTTCTTTGATATAAAAATCGACCGCGTCGGCAATGAGTTCAGAATCGTTGCGGTCCGGTTTGAGCGCTTTATGAGATTTTAAAAATTTCTGCAGCGCTTTTACGCTCGGTAAATTACCATTGTGAGCGAGAGCAAACGAGGATTCTTTGTTTACTACCGGCTGCGCATGATCGAGCGCAGTACCGCCCGCAGTCGAGTAACGATTGTGGCCGATAGCGATGTGGCCCGTTAAAAGTTCGTTGATGTCGGGTTCTGTATACACCTGCGCTACGAGCCCTGCGCCTTTATGAGTTCGGAGTTTCTTGCCATCGTTGGTAGTGATACCAGAGGCTTCCTGACCGCGATGCTGCAAGGCAAAGAGTCCGAAAAACGCCAAGCGAGAAATAGGCAAACCTTTGCCGTAGAGCCCTACGATCCCACATTTTTCTTTTAATTCCATATAACTCTAAAAAAATAAAACTCGTCGCGGGCGTACATCATTTCTTATTAAAATAATCAACCGCGTTTCTAAAAATTTGCAAACCGAGTCCTTCACCTTTTTTCTTATTTAAATACCACATTGGATGCTGATGCGGAAACATCGCGCGTTCCGGATGCGGCATCATACCCAAAACTCTTCCATTATACCCGAGAACCCCCGCAATGTTATATTCTGAACCATTCGGGTTCGCTTCGAGATTTTGAAACTTGGAAATATCGCCTTTCGTGTATGTAAACGCAACTTCGCCACGTTTCTTCATTTCGGCATATTTTTTGGGATCAATTATATACCGCCCTTCGCCGTGTGCGATCGGGAGAGAAATATTTTTTATTCCTTTAAGCCAAGGACTATTGCCGGTAGGCACAAGGTCTACCCAACGATCGAGATATACACCGCCTTTGTTGTATGTGAGCGCACCCGGCACGATACCGAGGTTTGTAATGATTTGAAAGCCGTTACAGATACCGATTACGAGTGTATCGCGGGCTAAAAATTTCTCTAATTCCTTCTCTAAATTATTTTTAAATTTTAACGCATATGCCTTGCCGGAGCCGGTGTCGTCTCCATACGAAAATCCACCAGGGAAAACTAAGATATCATATGCTTCGAGCATTTTCGGCTTTGCAATGAGGTCATTGATATGCACGATGTCTGCACTCGCACCCGCAGTTTCAAAAGCAAACTTGCTTTCCTCTTCACAATTGAGACCATATCCCGAAAGCACCATAACTTTTGGTTTACTTTTTTCGTTTGACATATTTTCTTGATTTGATATAATTCATTTATCACCACGAAAAGTCCCCTTGCAGGCTCGTCCTGCAAGGGTCCTTTTCATTTTAACCCAATCTTTCCTTTTAAATCATTCATAAAGGCAATATTTTTCTTAGCAAATTTCTTAAGCAATGCTGAATATTTATACATATTGGGAATTAAGACAGTAAGCAATTTATCTTGTTCAAGTAAATATTGTATTAGGCAATAAAAATCTCCGTCCCCGGTTATTATAATAGCTTTATCAAAATTAGGAAATTGTATCATAGTATGAAGCACCAGCTCAGCGTCTACATTACCTTTTACCGTTCCATCTTTGTACGTAAGGACTGGTTTCCAAATACAGATAAATCCAGCCTCTTGAAGTTTAATATAAAGTTTATTATTCCCTTCTATGTACCCAATAAAAAGATACGCTTTGGAGACTCCATAGTGTTCTTTAAGATAAACGCGGAACTTAGACCAATCAATATTCCAGCCTAAAGATCTAATTGATAAATAAACATTTTGGGCGTCTACAAAGGCATAATTGTTGATTTCATTTTTCATTTTTGTAACATTTTCCATGATCGCATGAATTGTTGATACTTTAAGTTAAGTTCCGTTAGTGGGTATATTCTTTTCTTCAACCTCTAAATTTTTATCAAAAGTAAACTCTGCGTTAACCTTTTCGCCTCGAAGGATATTAGGTAACCAATATGGTGCATCACTCCACATGTGGTCTAAAGGGATAGTAGATACATTAAACCATTCAGGATATATTTCTTCAGATTCTCTCGGTTTACCATTCCATGCTTTTACTAAAAATATATGGACTCGCTGGTTCCACTTTTTCGGTTCATCAACATAGGGAAAATAAAAATCAAGTACACCAACTTGATTAAAGTCTGTGGGAATAACTCCAATCTCCTCAACTGTTTCTCTGATCATTGCCTGTTCAATAGATTCTCCAGGTTCAACCTTACCACCAATACCAAGAAAATTACCTTGACCAAATCCTTTTTTCTTTTTTCCTAACAATATTTTATTGTCTTTCATCAAAAAGCACAGGGTTCTAGGCTTCAAAGGTTCAGGTAGGTTATTTTTATAATCTGTAAGCGTAATTTTTTGCATATTATTTCTTCATACTATTAGAAAACTTGTGATATAAAGTGTGCAATTTTTTAACACTTGTTTGAACGACAACTTTATTCTGATTTTTGATAATAAGTTTATTATCTTTCGTAACAGTGCCAAGTTTTGTATGGGGAATATTTCTTACGAACAACAAAAATGATTTTTCGTTTTTCGGAGGCACAGAAACGAGGATACGCCCCTGACTTTCAGAAAAAAGCTTTTTGTATGCCGCGTCTACGTTCCTCCCTTTAATTTTATCAAGCGCTACTGTGCACCCAAGCATTCCCCCGAGAGAAGCCTTTGCGAGGGCTACGCCAAGCCCTCCGGAGGTAAGGGACAATGCTGAATTTACAAGCTCTTTTTGGATAACTTTTTCGAGGGCCCTGTAAGTACGTACATTGGTGCGTACATCCACTTTCGGAACACAATGGCCCAAAGCGTTTACGCCTTCTTCTTTTGAGAGCAATTTAAAAAATTCACTCGCGCCCATGTCGCAATGTGTTTCTCCGAGAAGATAGATCACATCGCCCGCGTGCTTAAACTCTGGCGAAACTGTTTTGGAAATATCTGGAATCACACTAATAGCTGAAATCAAAATCGTCGGAGGCACGGAGATAGCGACTGGATTCCCCTTTTCGTCGTAACCTCTGAAATCATTAAACATGCTGTCCTTGCCAGAGATAAATGGAGTGCCAAATCCGACAGACACGTCGTAGCAGGCTCGTACAGCGTCTACGAGCTCCCCCAGGCGCTTTTTATCATACGATGAACACCAACAGAAGTTGTCGAGGAGTGCGAGATGCCCTAGCGGCGCCCCGGCACAGACAGCATTTCGAATAGCAGTATCAATAGCGCAGGCGGCCATGTCGTATGCGCTTATATCTCCGTAGGACGGATACAAGGCAGAAGAAACGACAACTCCCCTATTCGACGAAAGCACCGGCCTCATAACCTGTGCATCCGTATTGATACGTCCCGCACCAGAGAGAGGTTTTAATACCGACGAGCTTTGCACCTCGTGGTCATATTGGTCGGAAATAAAAGAAAAACCACTTACATTTTTTACAGAAAGTAAAGCTTCGAATACTTTCGCAAGGTTTACGGTATGGCGAGATTTTGGTTCATCAAACACTTTTTCAACTTTCTCTGTATATAATTTTTCTTTCGGCAAACCATCGTGCAAAAACTCAAGCGAGAGATCCATGATCTTTTTGTTATGCCAATTCACCACACAATGTCCCGAATTTGTAAACTCTCCGATCACTGTCGCTTCCACGCCGCGACTCTCCATAAGTTTTTTAAAAGTTTGCCATTTACTTTTTGGCACTGAAAGCGTCATGCGTTCCTGCGATTCGGAAATCCAAATCTCCCACGGCCGAAGGCCCGGATACTTGAGGGGCACTTTTTCAAGGGCAACTGTTGCCCCGCCTGATTCTTTGGCCATTTCGGCCACCGAGCACGAAAGCCCGCCGGCACCATTGTCGGTAATACTGGTATACAAGTTTAAATCCCGGGCTTCTTTCACTACCGCATCACTAAGCTTTTTCTGAGTAATAGGGTCGCCGATTTGCACTGCGGTCGCCGGAGAATTCGAATCAGTCGCCACCGAAGAAAACGTCGCACCGTGAATACCGTCTTGACCTACCCGTCCGCCGATCATCACGATATAGTCACCCTTCTTTGCCTTCTTAACATGCGCAGGCTTTCCGTTGACTTTGCGCGGAATAAGGCCGACTGTACCTGCAAAGACGAGCGGCTTGGCGCGGTAGCGATCATCGAATTTTATAAATCCATTTAACGTCGGAATCCCTGAGCAGTTGCCGCCGGAATTAATGCCTTTGATTACTCCTGCCATTATCCTCTTTGGTAACAACATCGGATGGCGTTCTTTTTTTGCTTGCCCGTCCGAAGCCTTAAGCGAAGGCGGGTCGCGGAAAAACTGACGCTCGTCTTCCGGATACCCAAAGCAAAATCCGTATGCATTTGCAACCGGCTTCGCTCCCAAGCCGAATCCGATCGTATCGCGGTTGACTCCGACAATACCTGTGATCGCTCCACCAAAAGGGTCTAGGCCAGAAGGACTATTGTGCGTTTCAACTTTGTGGGTTATTAAAAAGTCTTTATCAAATACGATCGCACCAGAATTGTCTTTAAACACCGACACGCAAAAATCCTTGTCTCCTTTTCGTTTGCGTATTAGATTTGTCGCGCCTTGAATGTATGTCTTGTACAAGCCATCTTTGATGTCGTCGATCGGGTTTGCAAATATCGTGTGTTTGCAGTGTTCAGACCAGGTCTGGGCGAGGGATTCAAGCTCGATATCCGTGGGTTCCCGTTTAAGTTTTTTAAAATGCTCCTGAATAACCTGCATACTCGAGAGCGACAAGGCGAGCGGCCCACGGCGAAAGCCCTTGGGGTCCAAGATGCCTTCCTTGCCAATTTTTGTAAGCTCTTCGGAGCTAACGTCGAGCGGAACATTAATAACCGGCGTTGCTTTTTCTAGTACAACTTTTGGAACCTTAAGCGGAAATGTTTTTTTCTTTGCAAGTTCCGCACGGCTCATGATAGCTGCGCGCTCGATCAGAGGGTTGTGTAAAGTACCAACGATCCTTTTTACCTCGTTTTCTGTACGCGCATCAGCAATCAAAAATATTTTAGACGAATAAGCCGCAACTTTTGTTTTATCTTTGAAATGAAAAAAGTCCGTTATAATTTCCTGGACTGTATTACCGACGTTATCTGTCACCCCAGGCAAAAAGCCGATTTCGACGGCAAAATTAAAATTTCCCGGGATATGTTTCGGGAAAGTATTGATGCTCGCAGTTTCGAGGAGGGGGTTCGTGAGGAGACTAGCAACCTTCTGCAGCTTTTCCTTTGGTAAATTGTGCTCGAGGAGATATGAGCTGATTACAGTCTGATTCTTCCTTCCCTTTTGATTCTCTTTGGGCGCGACGTATATGCGCGATATCATATGAATATATTACACGCCCGCTCTGCGCTTGGCAACAGTTAGTACATTGTGTAATAACATAGCGACCGTGACCGGTCCTACCCCGCCTGGAACCGGCGAAACAAAGCCTGCTTTCCCTTCTACAGATGCGAGGTCGACATCGCCAACTACCCCACCACCCGATTCCGAGGTGCCTGCATCGATCAAAATCGCACCTTCCTTGATCATATTGCCCGTTATATATTTCCCCCGACCGATACCAGAAATTATCACATCAGCGTTTTTAATAATTTCTTCTTTGTTTTCAGTTTGACTTGTAACAATAGTTGGTGTGAGTCCGCGGAACTTTAGAAGCGCAGTTACAGGCTTGCCGACAAGTTTCCCTTGGCCGAGCACTACAATATTTTTTCCCTTCAAATCTATATTGATAGAATCAAGAAGCGCCATACAGGCAAGGGCTGTGGGAAAGCCTAGTTCTATATCACCAGCATAAAACTTTTCACTTGCTGCTTCCCCGAGGCAGTCCACATCGATCTCAGGTGCTACAGCATTAAGCGCAACTTGCACGTCTATATGAGACGGCAATGGCAACTGCAATATTACACCGCACATATTTTCTATCTTATTTAATTTTTTGATCTCTGTAACCAATTCTTCCGTCGTGATTGAAGCTGGGAAATTGGCACTATGGAAGGCAATTCCAACAGAATTTGCAGCTTTTGCCTTCATGCCGACATACTGTGCAGAAACTTTGTCATCGCCTACCAATACATCACAAAACACCGGCTGAAATGGCAAGGCAGCAATTTCCGCCTTCACTTTCTCCAAAATGTCTTTACTCAATTTTCTGCCGTCGATAATTGTTGTCATTGATTTTAGTCAATCAAATTAGCTTCTTTGAGTTTAGGAATAATCTGGTGTGCAATATACTCCCTATCTTTCTGTTTTCGTTTAACTCAGAATTAATCCAAAGTACTTCCCCTATCTCATTGCTTGGTTGTAAAGTTCCCTGCCACGATTTAATCATGAAAACATCCATTCTAATTTTCTTCGAGGGATCATATTCTGCTCTGTCAGCAAAAAAGGTATCGAATTTTTCAAAATCATTTAGAGTCAGATCTATACTTAATTCTTCCTTACACTCTCGAATTAAGCATTGTTCTATAGTTTCTCCAGGTTCAATTTTACCACCAGGGCAAATGAAAATATCTTTACCCTTGGTGCAAGTTACCAAAAGCTTTCTATTTTGTATTATTATAGCTCCAGCTTTATGGATATCTGCCATATCTTTAATACTATAATCATTATTCACCAACAAACTCGAACCTCGGAATTTTCTTACCATCAACTTCGACTATTTCTGTAAACATTTTTAATGGCCGGACCCATAATTTAGAAGTTTCGTTGTCATAGAGCGCTTCATACACAACTAGATCCTCGAGAGTTTCGCTATGTTTAGCAACACCAAGAACTTTATAGTCTTTACCTTTGTAGTGTCTATATGTACCTGGTTGAAGTAAATTATTTCCCATGACACTTTTTGAACTTTTTGCCTGAACCGCACCAGCAAGGATCGTTGCGGCCGATATCCTTATTAGAGTCTGTATTTGCAGTACTTTTTGGTTGCTCACTATGACCCATTATAAACGTTTGCGGGGTTGATGCTTCCTCGATTGGAGCTTTGGAAACTGCATCGGTATTGATAGTTTTCACGAGCGAAAATACTTGTTCGTAAAACGCCAACTCCATTTCTTTGAACATCCTGAGACCATCTTTTTTATATTCAACGATCGGCTCGCGCTGGCCATAGGCGCGAAGATTGACCGAGCTTCGGAGGTAGTCCATAGCTTCCAGGTGTTCCATCCAAAGCGCATCGGTAACATGAAGCGCAATGCGACGGAAGGTTTCAAAGAATAATTCGTCGCCGAGCTTTTCTCGCTTTTCTTTGACAATTTTCTCAAAGTCTCCCCATTCATTCGCAAACCCGAGGCCAATAATATCATCAATGATTACTTCCATTTCGCTTCGGTCTGCTCGGAGCATTTTCTGCCTTCGTTCATACACAATTTTGCGCTGATGGTTCATCACGTCATCGTATTCGAGGGTGTGTTTGCGGGCATCGAAATGAAATCCTTCGATCTTTGCCTGGGCACTTTCGAGAGTGCGGCTCACAAAGCGAGTTTCGATCGGCTGATCTTCGGGAATACCAAAGCGCCCCATCATATTCTTGATCTTATCCGACCCGAACACACGCATGAGGTCGTCCTCGAGCGAAACATAAAACTGTGTCGCGCCTGGGTCTCCTTGACGGCCGGAACGGCCGCGGAGCTGGTTGTCGATACGGCGAGCTTCGTGCCGCTCGGTACCCAAAACAAAAAGTCCGCCAACGCTTTTCACAAATTCATATTCTTCGGGAACAATTGGGTTCCCTCCGAGCTTGATGTCGATACCGCGACCGGCCATGTTGGTCGCGATGGTAACCGCGCCGCGCTTGCCCGCTTGCGCGATAATTTCTCCCTCCTTTTCGTGATTCTTGGCGTTCAAAATCGTATGTTGTACGCCAACTTCCTTGAGATATGCGGAGAGGAGTTCGTTTTTCTCGATAGAGATAGTACCGATTAAAACCGGTTGCCCTTTTTCATTGAGCTCTTTCACTTTTTGGGCAATGGCTTTAAATTTCCCTTTCTCCGTCTGAAAGATCAGGTCCGGATGGTCGATACGTATGACCGGTTTGTTAGTCGGCACAACGATCACATCGAGTCCATACACTTTCAAAAACTCTTCTGCCGAGGTAAGGGCGGTACCGGTCATACCGGAGAGCTTTTTGTAAAACCGGAAATAATTCTGGAAAGTAATCGAGCCGCTTGAACG
>Ga0196963_10002137_pt1 | contig 12228 bp, 33 predicted proteins | sample S1_5metaG_FD_148600 | JGI IMG/M metagenome (GOLD analysis project Ga0196963, IMG submission 148600) | Soil microbial communities from Anza Borrego desert, Southern California, United States - S1_5 | ecosystem: Environmental > Terrestrial > Soil > Desert | place: USA: California | collected... | reverse complement strand
CTCGAACACCGCGCGGCACAGCTCGGGCCGCCACCGCCAGTGCTTCGGCCAGCCGTCCGGCTCTACGCACGAGGACCGCAGCGCCCGCACCCACCGTGCTCGTGGAGTGCGGACGTGCGGCTTCCAAATGCTCACGTAGCTCAGGATCACGCTGCGCAGCGTCGTGCGGCGCTCTCGTGCGAGCTCGGCCAGGCGGTACGCGATCGCGATGTGGTCGGCTTCGGCGCGGAAGTCAGCTTCTGCGACCATCGAGATGGCGAGCAGGTCGGTGTCAGTTAGGTGGGCGTAGCGGTCTGCTCCGGCTCGCTCATCTTCACCTCGAACACTTCCGACGACGAATAGGCGCCGCCTGGCGCGCTCGTCTGCTCCACCCTCTCGACCTTCGGCGGATTCTTGAACGTCGCGTTCACCCAGAGCTGCACGGCCTCGACGATCGTTGCTTGGTTCAGTGTCAGCGTGTTGTTGCCCTTCATGCTCGCCCTTCCCTTGCACCGCCTTCGCGGCCGTAGAGTGTCGGGCGGTCGCTGGAAGCAAGGGACTGTCCTGTCGTCCACCAGCGCCGCCCTGCGCGGTGACGGACCGCGCGCCGCTAGCGCCTTGATGGCGCGAAGTCTGTTGCCCGCTCACGACATGCGTGCACGTCGCGAGCGTGAACGTCAGTAGCAGCAGCGTCCATGAGACGGCTGCAAGGTCGGGGCCTGCGTCGCGGTTGTAGAGGTCGCGGAGTTTCACCACGCACCCCCTGTCATCACGAGCGCAGCGACGAGCAACACGAGCGCCGCGCCGCCGAACACGCACAGGAAGGCTTCGCAGTCGCGGTTCATGGCAGCACCTCCACACGCACCTCGGTTCGCGGACAGTCGCGATCGACGGCGCGGTTCACGGTCAGCGTTACGATCTGCGAATCGTCGTTCCACAGGATGCCGTTGAGTGCGTCACAACAGGCTTTGCCTACGTTGTCCGCATCTCGGCGCCGGGCATCGCCGAAGAACGCGCTCACCTCGACGCGGTAGCGCGCATCGAGCGGCCACACTGGCACAAGCGATCGCCTGCGCAGCAACTCGGCCGCTGCCACGTTCTTGATCGCGCGCTCGTACTGCCGCGTTTTCTTGGGCGTGAACCGCGTCACCCTGCGCGTCCGCCAGTTCGGTACGATGCGCGCGCGTTGCTTCGGCTGCGGCGGGCCGTCGAGTGTGAACGACAGGATCATGGCTTCGTCCTCCACGCCCGCCACATGCGCTTAGACAGCAGCACGAGAGCGGCGCAGGCGAGAGCGAGCGCGGAGCCGACGATGAACACGCCGGCACCGTCCGCGGCCGCTACCAACCAGCCTTGATCGGAGCCGCGATGCACTCCCAGCGCATAGCCCACGCCGATCATGAACATGCTGTGGATATCGCGCTCCATCTACGCACCCTCCCGCTCTTCGATCAGCCGCAGCACGGCGTCGAATGCCTGCACGTACTTGCCGGACTTCGCCGCATGCGCGCGCAGGTGCTCGCGCTCCTGCTCGTCGATTCCGTTCTCGCGCAGGATGCGGGTGACTTCGGTGCGGAGCGATCCGCGGTTGCTGCCCAGCATGCACTCGAGCGCTAGCGGCGAAAGCGGTTCGCCGAGCTCGCCCCGATTCGCGAGCCACACGTCGGTGTGCTCGCGCATGACGTAGATGCCGCCCTTGTAGCCTTGGAAGACGCGGTCAACGGCACCTCGAGCACAGGCGAGCATGCTGCCAACGGTTACGCCTTCGGCTGGCTCAAACGCTAGCTGGTCGTAGAACCCGCGGTACGAGTGCGGATTGTCGAACCCACGCTTGACCACGCGGTTCGGGTCGTGCTGCTCAAGCGCTGCGATGAGCTGACGTAGCATCACGAGTCGTCCCTGTCGGTGAGTGGGTTGCTCTGCTCGCGGGTCTCGTCGATCACGGTTTGCAGCCACGCCCAAGCCGGGTCGCTGCCGCATGCAACTTGCAGCTCGCGCACCTTGGCGTGCACGTCCGCCATCGCGCGGGCATAGCCGGCATTGAATGCTGGCCGGCAACTCGAGCACACCGCGTGCTCGTACTCGGCGCGCGTGCGCATCGGGTTCGTGCACACGTCGCAGATCGTGATTACGCGCTCGTTCATCGCCTCTCCCCCAGCGCCAGCACGCGCCGTACGGCTCGGCGCAGTTCTTTCAACTCAGCGGCCTCGGGCATGCCCTCGTACATCGTGCACGACAGCGCCGCGCGAACGTCGGCGAGAGCGCGGGCGTAGCCGGCGTCCCAGAACAAGCGCATGCCGACGCAGTTGATCAAGAACTCACGCCCGCACTCCTCCCAGCGCCTCGATTCGCACGCCGCGCACAACTCCGGCCGCTCGCTCATCGCTTCCTCCTGCGCCTGCACGCCTCGACTGCGAGCTGCGCCGGCACGCCGATGAGGACCACGAGCAGCGCGAACACGCCGGCTACGAAGAGCAGGGCGAGCAGGTAGATGGCCTGAGCGGTGAGCTTGAGGGCGCGGATCACGGCAGCACCTCCCTCGCCCCGCACTCGAGCTGCAGCGTTGCGCGCTGACAGCGGGGGCAACGAAACCCTGCAACGATGGGCGTGAGCTTCACGATGCGCGGCGCACCGCTCGACTCGCGGGCGAAGCACTCGAGGCAGAACGGCTCCTCGGGTTCGCTGGACGCAGCCTGACCGCGGGCGGCTAGGTCGGTGAGCGAGGGGCGGCGGGTCACTTGGACCTCCGCAGGTCCGGCCCCTGCGCTTCGACCCACGCCACCACGCCGGCCTCGCGAGCCATGCGAGACATGAGCCGCTCGCTACCGTACCGATCGGCAAAGGCCCGGCGGTTCAGGTTCGTGGTGATGATCGTGCGCGTGCTCGGGCGCTTTCTGTGCTCGAGTAGCTCCACGAGCGTCGCCGCCATGCGCTCGCGGTGCGGCTCGAGCTCGGTGCCTACATCGTCCGCCACGAGCAGCGCCGCCGTGAGACAAAGCTCCTGGTCGTCGAACTGCTCGCCGAAGCTTGCCGAGAATGTGCGGCAGAGCTGCGCTGCGGTGCGCCAGATGCCCGCGCGGTGCTCAGCCACGGCGTAGGCCGCTGCCGCGCTCTTGCCGCACCCAGTGCCGCCTGAGAGCACGAGCACGGGCGGCACGTCCTGCCGGCCAAGCCAGCCGCGTACGGCCTGTAGCGCCCGCGTAGGCTTGAGCTTGTCGCCACCGTCCAGGATCGCCTGCTCGACCTTGGCGTCGAGCGGCACGCCTTCGCGATGCAGCACCTCCATGCGGCGGATACGCGCCTCGTAGGCTTGGCCCTGCGCGATCACGCGGTCGCGCTCGGCGGCGGCCTTGTCGTCCACGATCAGCGCTTCGAGGTTACAGAGCAGCGCGGAGAGCTTTTGCGGGTCAGCCATGCGAGCCTCCCATGGCCCAGTCGGGGTTCTGCGATTCGTCGAACTCGGTGCTCACGGGGGCGGGGCCGCGGCCGTTGCCCTTCGGCATGGCGCACCACTCGGCAAGCTGCGACAGGAACACGGGCAGCCCGAGGCGCTTGCGCTGCACGTCCGGGTCGGCGCGGAAGCGCGCCATAGCCGTGCACCACAGCGCGAGCGGCTCCACGCCTTGGCCGTCAGCCAGGCGGCGCAAAAGCGGTTCGCAGGCGCCAATGCGGTGCCGCATCGTGCCGCTGATCGAAGCTCCATCGCAGCCGTCCCACGCGGCGGCCATCTCGACCTTCAGCGCGCGGGGCTTACGCGGTCGGACGCCGTCCACGTGAACGTCATCGTCCAGTCCATCGGCACTCAGTCCACCGTCATCGTCCACCGGTCCATTCGCGTGCGCTGACGGGGTGGACTGGACCGGATGGACGCGCTCCCACGCGCCTGGAGTGCTGAGCATCTCAGGCGAAGATCCGGAGTCTTCACCCTCCATTTCTGCTGCGTTCTTCTTATCTTGGGAAGGTTGAGTATCAGAGCTCAGGAGAGAGAGAGGAGTGTCCACCAACTCGCTGGGCGGCTGTCCGGACTGAGCTCTGGACCGGGTGGACTGACGACGTGGACGAGGTGGACTGAGCGGGTGGACTGAGCGGGTGGACTGCTGCGCGTCCAGCAGTGCCATAGCCGCTTCAAGACCCTGGACTAGTTCACTCGCGCCGCGCGCCAGGGCCGCGGTGTGGACTTCGAGCACCCTCGCGCTCGTCAGTACGCCTGTAAGAACCGCCCGCATCTGATCAGCCTTCACACGTCACCCAGTCCCCGCGCCTAACCGCTGCGCCTTACCAGCCCAACTCCCGCTGCCGTCCCTCTGCCCGCTCACGCCTCAGCGCCGCCACGTCCTGGTACGCGCGCACCTCGGCCACGTCCCTGCGCATGCCGCCGTCGTGCTCCATGATCGCGGCGCGCTCCTCGTACGCCTCACGGTCAGCCGCGCTCCAGCCGTCGAAGCGCATCAGTTGCCCTCCACGCAGCCGCACGTCATTGCCTGCCGCACCTTGCAGCCCGAGCACCGCTCGACGCAGCAACGGTAGTGATGAACGCCACCGGGCTTCACGTTGCAGTCCCGGCAGTTGCTCTGCCCGTCATGCGGCACGCGCTTGTAGCCGCCGTCCCACTCGGCGATGCCGCACGAGCCGCCCGGTTGCATGTGCTGTTCGCACACTTGGCACTTCGCCCATCCGACTTCGATTGGTTCGGTCATTAATTCCACCCGCGTTTCAGTTCCCGGTACGGCACGAGCTGCCCCGGCGATCGCTCCACATGCACGTACTCGAGCCGCACCGGCACCGGATGCGTGCTCCACCCCTTGCCGCGCATGGCCGGTCGCACGAGCGCAAAGCCCGCCTCGACGCCGAGCGCTGGCCCGATGCGATCGATCGTGCCGACCCAGCGTGAAGCGGGCGGGCGCGGGATGATGTGCACGCGCTGCTGGCTCACTTGCCCTCGCCCTCCGTGCCGTCGCGTTGGGCGAGCTCGCGGAGCGCTTGCATCGCCTCTTCCGCGAGGTGCGCCGCGAAGTCGTAGTTGTCGCCCTTCACGTGCCGCAACGCTTCGGTGAGCAGCGACTTCGCGCCCGCCTTCTTCTCCGCCCGCAGCGCCTTCAGCTCGAGCTCGGCCGCTTCGGCGCGGAGTTGCTCCGGTGTTTTCCTCGCTCCCATCTCACGCCCCTTCCTTCCGCAGCCAGTACACAAACGTCCCCGAGTCCCCGATCCGATCCTTCGGGATGTCGAAGCCGCCGAATCGTTCCTTGCGCAAGTCACGCAGCCGGGCGCCGATCCCGTTCTCGCTCATCGGCTTGCCCAACTCGCGCTCGCAGTGCTCTGTCAGTTCGCGGATCGTCCAGCGCTTGCCCGTGAGCAGCGCGCGGTAGACGGCCCAGAGCTGCTCATTGAGCCGCACGCGATCGAGTGCGCGCGAATAGCTTTCGCCGTCGAAGTCGGCGAGGCGCGGCGGCTCCCCGTTGTCGCGCGGCGGGGTGTAGTCGGTCAGCGAGAGTTGAGCGCGGGCGGTCATGGCGCGGGCTCCGTGTCGTCGAACAGCGCGGATTGCTCGGCAGTCTTGGGCGCGTCCGTGAACAGCGGAGGCGTCCAGCCCTTGGCGATGCGCTTCATCGCCTTCGCGTAGGTGGTGGCGTCCATCTCGGCGCCGATGGCGCGACGGCCTTCCATGGCTGCGGCGATCAGAGATGTCGCGCCGCCGGCACAGGGGTCGCAGATCAAATCGCCGGGGCGGGAGTAGTCGCGCACGATGGCGCGCATCAGCCAGAGCGGTTTGCCGCCAGGGACGGCGCGCTTGCTGCGGTCGAGCGAGTTCTCGCCCTCATCGCACGAAGCGCCGACGTACGCGCCGGGCAACGTGCCCCAATGCCGAAGCGTTCGCGGGCGAGCGACCACGAGCCACGTCGTCCAGTTGCTCGGACCGTCGCCAGCAAGCCGCACGTTCATCGCGTGCTGTACGCAGGCGATCGGCGCGAACGTGTACCGGCCGTTCAGCTCAAGTGCAGCGATGTACGCGGGCACGAGATCGTGCGACGTGAACGCGCAGAACCATCCACGAGTTCGCGGTGCCCAGTGATCAACGAACGCGTCAACGTCATCGGCTGACCACGGTGCATACTCGATGCCGCGCGCAGAAAGCATGGGATGGTCGGTCGTGTCGCAGTAGCGCGCATCCTTGCGCCCGTGACGCTGACCTGCATGCGTTCGCGCTCCGTATGGCGGATCTGCGATCAGGGCGTCCGGCTCGACATCGCCGAGCACACTTTCCCAGCGCCCTAGCCTGAGCTCTACGCTCACTTCCCACCCTCCCCTCGCTTCACCCGCTCAGCGAGCTGCCGCGCCCGAGCGACCATGCCCGCGATCTCGCGATTGGGTTCGTTGGCACGCCACGCCCTCTCGAGCTGCACCACGAGCTCGCACAGCTTCTCGATGTCGGTCGGCGGGGTCATGCGAGGCCTCGTTTCGCGGCGCGGTCGTAGAGCACCACGTTCACTGCGCCGGCCAGGTTGAGACACGCGCGCGACGGGATCACGACCACGTCGCGGCACCAGTCGAGCACTTGCTTACCGAGCGTTCCGTCTTCTGGACCGAACACGTAGAAGGCGCGCTCAGGATGCGTGTAGTTCGGCAGCGCCTTCGCGCCATCGATGAGATCCACCGCGACCGGCACGCAGTCGAACGGGATCACGGTACGCAGGTCGGTCGGCGCATCGCCCGCTTTGATCAGCGGCAGATGGCGATACATTTGCTGCGGGTCCGTAGGCGCCTTGCTGTACCTGTGCCCCGTGTACGCGACGAACGCGGCGCCAAAGACGCCCGCAGCGCGCAACACGCTGCCGACATTCGCCGGTGTCTTCGGCGCGACAAGCCCCACCGCTGCGTAGCCGCGCGTCATGGCTTCACCTGCACGTGCACGAACCGCAGAGCGCCGTCTTCCTCGAGTACGAGTGCTACGGCTTCGTTCCGGCGCTTGTGGCGAGCTAGCTTCAGCATGTAGTCGCGCAGGTCGGCATAAGCCTGAGCGCCCATCACGAACTTCGGCGCGAGCGTGTACGCCTCGTCTTCCTTCGACTCGCTCACGCCTTCGCCTCCCCATACGCAGCCACCGCCGCGTCCTCGATGTGCTCAAGCGCCCGTGTCAGCGCCGCCCGCGCGAAGCTGTACGCGCACTCGTGCGATTCGATCGTCGTAGAGCCGAGCTGCAGCGAGACGCGCCAAGGTCTGCGTGAACGCAGGTGCGGCTCGTAGGCGAACTGCACCGAGATGACGCGCGGTGCTGCATCAGGACCGGGGCCGCCTTGCTCGACCGCCGGGGGGATGGCGGGAGCACGGGTCTCGAGCGACCCCGGTCCTGATAAGGTTGCGCCCGTGCCGTCCTGTGCGGCGAGGTCGGGGTCAGTGACCGCCGCTGTGGGCGTCACGGGCTCTGGTGTGCTGGGCTGCTCGGCGACGATGCGCGTGCGCAACTTGGGCCGTGCTTGCAGCTGTGCCTGTGTGGTGGGGCGGGGCATGGTTAGCGCTCCGCCTTTTCTGCGCCGTATCGCGCGACGAACCCCCGCCCCGCTTCGGTCGGGAAGACCCACCAGCCGCCGCCGAATCCGGTCGTGCGCGCACGCTCTGCAAGCCCGCGCTTGACCAGTGCATTCGATGTGTCGCCGCGCCGAGTGTACGCACGGCCGTCGCTTACCGCGTCTGCGAGTAGAAGCTTCTGCGGCAGCGTGAGCCTGAGCTTCGCCATTCACCCCACCGCCTTTTGCTGCTCGAGCGCCACGAGTCGCGCCTGCGCCGCATCGATCGCCTCGCGCAACTCCTGGCAGTACGCCGCGTGTTCGCGCGGCCCGAGCACGGGCACCGACGCAGCACACAGCGCCTCGCTCATCTCTTTGACGAGCCGCTGCCGACCGTGCGCGTGGTCGAGACCGTCCGATGCGCACGCATCCATCGCAGCGCCACCGCGCGCCAAGTGACGGCGCATGAACGCTAGCCACAGGTCGCGCGTGGCCGGGTCGTCGCGGAGTTGTTCGAGTTGGTCGAGCCCGATGCGTTCGCGCACGAGCATCGACACGCGCTGCTGAGACACGCCGAGCACAGCGGCGATCACGTCTTGCGTGCAGCCGGTCTCGTGCATCGCCGCGCGGAACTGCTCGCGCCAGTCATCGAGCCCACAGGCAGCGATTCTGCGCGGACGTGCAGTTGTTTGCTGGCTAGGCTGGACGAGTGGCGATGCGGATTGGGCTGCGGCAAGGTTGTGGCGTGATGTGGTCACGAGAGAGCCTCCGGGGCAGGCCACGGCAGTTCGGCAACAGGGCGCCGGCCGAGCGACCAGCGCGTGCGGTTCAGCAACCGCGCGCCATCGCGCTCAAGCTGGTCCATCACATCGAGTTCAAGCTGTTGCGCGTCGTCGAAGCGCTGAGACTGCGCGACAGCACGAACAACGAACGTCTCCGCGCCGTGCTCGCGCATCGCGCGATGAAGCGGCGCGTTGGACCCGCCGCGCGCTTTGACCTTGTGATTGTCCCAGCGGACTTTCAGGTCCTGAATCGTGCAGCCGACGTAGACGGCTCCGCACGGACTCGTCGCGACGTAGATCGAATAGACGGTGTAGCGCCGGCCGCGCCACTCCACGACTCCGCCGACGGCCTCGCGTCCGCTACGCAAGATCATCGACGCGCCTCGCCGTTCGCCGCACGCTTACGCCGCGGCTTCAAGCGTTCGCGACGCTCCGCTTCTGCGCAGACCTCCTTGAACGCGGCGGCTACGCGCTCGGGCACCTTTCCGCCGAACACGATCCAGTTGCGGATCTCGGTGCCAAGCGCATGGCGCTGCACGAGGGCTTCGACGTACTGCGGGCCCATCGTCAGTTCGCCCGCGTCCCATCGAGCCGCGGTGCTCTTTTCGACGCCGAGTTCGAGGGCCAGGCCGCTCAGCGTGAGCCCTGCCACGGTGCGAGCCGCGCGGACCCGACGGCCATGCTCGATTCGTCGCTGCTTTCGTTCGTCGCTGGTCTCCATCGCCCCTAGAGCGTACGCGGAGTCCGCGACCAGTCAAGAGCCTTGATGGTGTTCAGTAGCCGAAAGCGCGCATTGCGTTTTCCGCGGACGCGTTGAAATGCTGACCGCGATGGCAGGAAGCATCCGAGGTTTGGCTGAGCGGCTGCGGGCCGCCAGGCAGGCGAAGGGCCTTAGTCTGGACGCTGCAGCGCGCGAGCTGCGCGTCGCTAAAAGCACGGTCGCGAGATGGGAGCGCGGAGAGCTAAACCCGCGTGACCATTGGCCAGACGTGGAAAAACTCTACGGCAAGAGCCGTCTTGAACTCGAGTTCGGCGTGACCGAAGCAAGCGCAGGTGGGGAACCGCCCTACCCCGGATGGCAGGAGTTCATCGACTGGCTCGAAGCGGCGCCGCTCGCGTCGGCAGTCGAGCCGTGGATGCTTGCAGGCCTTCGGCAAATCCGCACACCGAACGGCGAGGCGATGACGTTCGAGGGCTACAGGATGTTGCTGCTTGCCATCCTGTCGGCGCCACGGGGGGAGCAGTGACAAAGATCATCGCGGTGTCTGCAAGCGTTGCACTCACGGCCTGCGCCGGATCAGACGGGGATACGACGTGCCCGCCGCGCGATGGCGTCTACCTGCTCGACTACGACGAGGTCAGCGGCAACTGCGGCGAGCTCGCGGACAGCGTCGAGCGGCGCGACCCCGACGAAGTGCGCGTGAGTGAACCGGGCTGCATGGTGTTGCGCGAAGAGATCAGCGAAGACGGCTGCACGGAAGAGTTTGAGACGACCTGCCCTGATCGTTCAGCGCCGTTCCCCGTCACGATTCGACAGGTTGGCACGTTCACGAGCGAACCCGATGGCAGTGGCATCGGCGTATTCGAATTGGAATACGTCGAAGATCGCACGGGGGACCCAGTTTGCCGCTCCGTGTACGACGTAAAGGTCACAAAGCGCTGACGCAGATCGCGCGAGGCGCTGAACTCAGCCCCGCGCAGGATATGCACGGTGCAAAAGTGAACGACCCCGCCGTGTTAGTGGGGCGGTGTGGGCATTGCACTTTTGAAAGTTCATTCCTGCAAAAACTCAAGCAACTGCGTACATTTGCGCACTAATTCGTTCGCTTTACGCAAACAGTACCACCCCGAACTAGCCAGAAACGGGTGGTTGCGAGGGGGGCGTGAGGATCGTCACACTCCCGGCTCCCCATGAAAACCGCCCGAACGAGCCCCGCCTTCCAGCAGTTTCTAGTGACGCCAAGCGCACTTAGCGCCGCGCCGTGGCAGCTCGAAGCGCTCGCAGCCTTCGCCTGGCCGCCCGGCATCTCGCCCACCGTCGAGACCTACGAGCGCATGCTCTCCGCGCTCGCCCGCGCCACCAGGATTCCGGATCGGGCCGCCGGCTAACTGAGCCCAGATTCGGCGCTGTTTTGCCGCTCGGCGGGAGGTCGGGCGGCATTTTTTTCAAAAAAGCGTCGCGGAAAGCGCGTACACGCTTGACGAGCTCCGCGTACGCGGATTACGCTCTCTCTCGTCACCAGGGCACACCGCCCACGCCCCACCCGGGCAATCGGAGGACGAGATGGAGCAGGCGAGCACGAACAGTGAAGGCAGCACGCAGCGCAAGCACGAGCGTTGGCCGCACTTGCCCGCCGCGCCGTGGCGCTACCTCGGTCACACACGCGAGGTCTTCCAGGCCGTACCGGGCGATCCGAACTGCCCGATTCAACCCGGCGCATCGTGCGACCACTGCGGCACCGCGATTTACGAGACGCACCGCTTCTGCGCCGCTGATGGCCGCGTGTTCAAGGTTGGCTCGACCTGCGTTTCCAAGATGCTTGCCGAGCAGCGCACGAATTCGCTCGCAGCTGCGGAGCGCGCGATCAAAGCGCAGCGTCGAGAACAAGCGCGCGAGCGGGCCGCGAACAAGCGCGCGGTGGACTACGAGACGCTGACCGCCCTGCTCGCCGATGAGACAGTGCGCGCCGCGCTTGCGAGCAAGCCGCATCCGCTGCCGTTCAAGGCGAGCGAAGGGGAGACGCTGCTCGATTGGGCGGCGTGGATGCACGAAAACGGCGGCGGTCGCGCACACGCCAACGTCATCCGCGTGATTCGCGAGGTGGCGTCATGAACTGCCCCGCCCGCTGCGACGAAGGCCGCGTGCTCGCGCCCTACTGCCACCCAAACAGCCCCTGCGCCTACACGGTGCCCTGCGAGACCTGCGAGGGGCTGGGCGAGGTGCCGGACGACGAGGCGCACGAAGCGCTGCGCGAGATCCGCAAGCTCGCAAGTGACGCGTTCGCTGCGTCGGCGAAGCAGCCGAACACGGTGGCGACGATCAACGAACTGCTTGGACGGCTGCTCGCGGTGCAGGTCGAGGCCGAGCGGGTCGTGGGCAAGGAAGGGGTGCGGTGATGCGCTCGCTCGCCGACTGCGACATCGATCCGCAAGACAAGCGGTACACGACCGTTCACAGCCGCTATCAGCTCAGCTGCGAGAGCGAAGGCTTCCTCACGTCGTGCACAAGCAAGGCCGACGCGATCCGAACGGCGGCGCGGCTCGCGAACAAGCGCGGCGAGATGATCGAGGTGTTCGACGTCATGGCGCGGCGCGGTGGCGCGCAGCTGTGGGAAGTGCACCCCGGCATCGCTGACGACGCGGGCACGCCGATCGTACTGCCGCCGGCAAAGCGGAGGGAGCAGTGACCCGCGAGCCATGCGACCTCTCCTGCGACTGCGACCTGTGCCGTGTCGAGGCCGAATGCCTGCGGTTACGCGCGCAAGTCGCCGCCGACCACGACACGATCCTGACGCTCGAGAAGCGTCTGGCTGAAGCGCGGCACATCGCGTCCGAGTACGCGATCAGCGGCGTGCAGTCGCTCTCCGATTACGAGCTTGTGACCGCTGCACTGCGGCGCTGGGACGCCGAAAGCGACCCGTGTGCTGCCTGGGATGCGCGCAATGGCTGATCTCGCCGAACTCGAAGCCGTCCACCGCGCGCTTGTGGAAGCGATGCTGCTCGGTGACCAGGGGCAGATCGTGCTGGAGCTGACGGCGTTCGCGAGCGCGGTGCTGATCGTGCTGAGGGAGCAACAGGACGAGATCGCGGCGCTCAAGCGGGCGCTGGGGAGGGACTAATCATGCAATCGAACGTCATCGAGCTCGACAAGTACAGGAAGCGCCCACCGCTGCCGAGCTACTGCCTTCGCTGCGGCCGGCCCGGCGCCCGTGGCAGGTGTATGCAGTGCATCGATAGACTGCGCG
>Ga0196963_10002135_pt1 | contig 12235 bp, 10 predicted proteins | sample S1_5metaG_FD_148600 | JGI IMG/M metagenome (GOLD analysis project Ga0196963, IMG submission 148600) | Soil microbial communities from Anza Borrego desert, Southern California, United States - S1_5 | ecosystem: Environmental > Terrestrial > Soil > Desert | place: USA: California | collected... | reverse complement strand
CAGGCGCCACAGCACCTCGCGCTCCTGCAGCGCTTCGCGCACCAGGCGGAATTCGTGATGCTCGAGGTAGCGCAGGCCGCCGTGGATCAGCTTGGTCGAGGACGACGAAGTGGCGCTGGCGAGGTCGTCCTGCTCGCAGAGATACACCGTGCGGCCGCGGCCGGCCGCGTCGCGCGCAATGCCGCAGCCGTTGATGCCGCCACCAATGATGGCGACATCGAAGACCTTCCCTGTCGCGCTTCCCAGCCCGGTGATGTTCATATTATTTCGTTTTGGTTCACTTTAACCCTAAGCGAAGCAAAAACGAAACTCAATAGAAAACCAATAAGGGGGGCGAAAAAAAGCCGTGCTGAATCAGGCCGTTACATCGGAGGCGGGGGCGCCTGGGGCGGTTTCGATGACCTCGACCCCATGGCTGGCGCACAGACCCCGCAGGCGCTCCGAGGGCAGATGGTCTGTCACGAAGACCTGGATCTGCGACAGGTGGGCGATGCGCACCGGGGCGGAGCGCTCGAGCTTCAGCCGATCGGCGACCAGGATGACACGGCGCGCGTTCTCGATGATCGCCTGGCTGACCCGCACCTCGCGATAGTCGAAATCGAGCAGCGCCCCGTCCTCGTCGATCGCCGAGGCGCCGATGATCGCCGTGTCGACCTTGAACTGGCGGATGAGATCGACCGCCGCGGCCCCGACCACCGCGCCATCGGTGCGGCGCAACGGGCCGCCGGCGACGATCACCTCGATGCGCGGATGGGGGTGCAGCATCAGTGCGACGTTTAGATTGTTGGTGATGACGAGCAAGTCCTCATGCCCGTGCAGGGCGCGGGCGACTTCCTCGGTCGTCGTGCCGATGTTGATGAACAGCGAGGTCTTGTTGGGGATCAGCGCCGCCGCGGCGCTGCCGATGCCGCGCTTCTCCTCGGCGGCGATCTGACGCCGCGCCTCGTAGTTCAGGTTCTCCACGCCCGAGGCCAGGATGGCGCCGCCATGCACGCGGCTGAGCAGCCGCTGGTCGCAGAGATCGTTCAGGTCCTTGCGGATAGTCTGCGGGGTGACGGCAAAACGCACCGCGAGATCGTCGACCGCCACCCGCCCTTGCGTGCGGGCAAGGCCCAGAATTTCGGCTTGGCGGGTGGTAGGATTTTGCACGCCCGGTTCAGCTTTCGCTTCGGGTTTCGCTTAAACGTTCGCTTTCGTTCACTTTAGGCGCGCCCGCGCCGGCGCGCAATCCACTCCGGCCGCGCCTCAGTTCCGCGAGCGCACCCGGCGCACCGCGTCGAGCCAGCCGGTGTAGAGCGCCTGGCGCGGGGCCGGCGCCATCGCCGGTTTGAACTCCCGCTCGCGCTTCCAGCGCGCGGCGATCTCGGCGGTGGAGGCGAAGACCCCCGCCCCCAGACCGGCCAGGTAGGCAGCACCCAGCGCCGTGGTCTCGGTGACCACCGGCCGCTCTACCGGCATGGCGAGCTGGTCGGCGAGGAACTGCATCACCCAGTCGTTGACCGCCATGCCGCCGTCGACACGCAGCGCGGCCGGTGTGGCCCCGTCCTCCTGCATCGCCACCATCAGGTCGCGCGTCTGGTAGGCGACCGATTCGAGCGCCGCCCGGACGATCTCGGCGATTCCGGAATCGCGCGTCAGGCCGAGGATGGCGCCGCGCGCATCGGGGTCCCAGTAGGGCGCGCCGAGACCGGTGAAGGCCGGGACCATGTAGACGCCGTTGGTGCTCTTGAGGCGCGCCGCCAGGGCGGCACTCTCGTCGGCCTTGGCGATGACCTTGAGCCCGTCGCGCAGCCACTGGATCGCCGCGCCGGAGACGAAGATGCTGCCTTCGACGGCGTAGGTCGGCTGGCCCTTCAGCCGGTAGGCGAGCGTGGTCAGCAGCCGGTTCTTCGAACGCACGAGCGTGCTGCCGGTGTTGAGCACGACGAAGCAGCCCGTGCCGTAGGTGCTCTTGATCATGCCCGGCTCGAAGCAGGCCTGGCCGACCGTCGCGGCGTGCTGGTCGCCGGCGATGCCGCGGATCGGGATGGCGGCGCCGGCATGCGCGGCCGCCGCCTCGCCGTAATCGGCGGCGCTGTCGCGCACCTCGGGCAACAGGCTGCGCGGAATGCGGAACGCCTTGAGCAGCGTGTCGTCCCAGTCCTGGGTCTTGAGATTGAACAGCATCGTGCGCGAGGCGTTGGTCGCGTCGGTGGCGTGCACCGCCCCGCCGGTCAACCGCCACAGCAGGAAACTATCGACCGTGCCGAAGGCGAGCCTGCCCGTCTCGGCCGCGGCGCGCGCGCCGGCCACGTTGTCGAGCAGCCAGACGATCTTCGAGCCCGAGAAATACGCGTCGAACAGCAGGCCGGTGCGCTTACCGAGCTCCTCGTCGCCGACCTCCTTGACCATGGTGCGGCACCAATCGGCGGTGCGCCGGTCCTGCCAGACGATGGCGTTGTGGATCGGCTTGCCGGTGGTGCGATCCCAGACGATCGTCGTCTCGCGCTGGTTGGTGATGCCCAGCGCGGCGACCTCGCCCGCCGGGACCTTGGCGTTGGCCAGTGCGCGGCGGATGACCGAGATCGCGGCGCGCCAGATCTCTTCGGGATCGTGCTCGACCCAGCCGGGCTGCGGGAAGATCTGCGGCAGCTCGGCCTGGGCCGCGGAGCGCGCGACGCCGTCGGCGTCGAACAGGATGGCACGTGTGCTCGTCGTCCCCTGATCGAGCGCCAGCAGATAGCTCGCGGCCATGCGATTCCCCTTGCCCCTTCCTTTTGTCACCCCCGCGAAGGCGGGGGTCCAGAGATCATAGAGCGCGCACTTGCCCTGGATGCCCGCCCCTGCGCTGCGTTGCGGGCCTTCAAGCCCGCGACGGGCGCGAAGAAAGAACGGGCGGGCATGACGGATTACCTAGAGGCGAGAACGCTGCAGCGTCAAGCGTGGGGTGGCGGCTCGCGATCGATGAAGGAAACCACGCCGTCGTAGTCGGCCGGCTCATTGTAGACCTGCGCCGAGACGCGGGCCCAGAGCGCGCCGCCGAACGGCATGATGGCGACCATGATGTTGTCGCGGTGCAGGATGCGCGAGCACAGCAGCCGCGCCGTGTCGCGCGTCGCCGGCCCGAATTTCTGCCACGACGGCGGCAGCCGCACGGCGGCCATGGCGCCGAGCAGCTCCGGCGGCGCGTTCATCGGCTCGCCCCAGCGCTGCGCCATGCGTTGCGCCGCCGACAGGGCCAGTGCGCGGTTATGGTTTTGCACCTTCTCCACGCCGAGCCCGCGTAGGAACTCGAGCCCCGCGGGCGCCGAGAGGTAGGGGGCGGGATCGCGCGTGCCGGTCCAGTCGAATTCCTCGGTGAAGCCTTTGCCGTGACCGTGCGAGATCGACAGCGGCTTGATCGCCGCCTGCTGATCCTGGCGCGCCCACAGCACCGCGCAGCCGCGCGGGGCAAACAGCCATTTGTGGCAGTTGCCGACATACCAGTCCGCTCCCAGCGCCGGGATGTCGAGCGCCAGGAAGCCCGGCCCGTGCGCGCCGTCGACCAGCACCCGCACGCCGCGCTCCCTGGCGAATTTAGCCAGGCGCTCGACCGGCAGGATCAGCGCCGTCGCCGAGGTGATGTGATCGATGACCAGCAACTTGGTGCGGGGCGTGAAGCGCTCGGTCACCGCCTTGAAGATCGCCTCGGCGCTCGCGGCCGGCATCGGCACCGCCGCTTCGACGGCGATCGCGCCGCTGCGCGAGGCCACGTAGCGGATGGCGTTGAGAATGGCGTTGTAGGCGTGGTCGGTGGTCAGGATCTCGTCGCCCGGCGCGAAGTCGAGCGAGCGCAGGATGGCGTTGACCCCGGCCGTGGCGTTGTCGACGAAGGTGATGTCTTCGGCGCGCGCCCCGAGGAACGGCGCGATCCGGCCCGCCGCCTCGCGCAAGGCCGGCGGCAAGGTCTCGCGGATGAAGCGATCGGGATTGACCTCGAAGCGCTGGCGCCAGCCGCCGGCGACGGCGAAGACGTCGCGCGGGATCGTGCCGAACGAGCCGTGATTGAGGAAGGCGATGCCGGGTTCGAGGAAGAACCGGGAGCGGATGGCGCGTCCGAATTCGCTCATGCCTCGACTTTAGCGAGCGCCCCGCGACATGTCGCGCGCAACATTGTCTCGATACATATAAGCGTCTCTCCGCATCGCGGAAGAGGGTGGCGAGCGGGAGCGAGCCGGGTGAGGATCTATTGGCACGACACCCTCGCCCTCCCACGGCCTACGGCCGCGGGCCCCTCCTCTCCCCGCTTCGCGCGGAGAGGGGCTTCCAATCACGCCTTCGGCAGCGCGCCTTCGATAACGGCGGTCACTTCTTTCGATTGCGGCGTGACGCGCGACGGCCAGGCGCCGACCAGCAGGCCGTTGCCGTCGACCAGGTATTTGTGGAAGTTCCACCTCGGCGCGGCGTCCTCGCCGAGCTCGGAGACGACCCAGCGATAGAAGGGGTGCGCCTGCGCGCCGATCACCGGTTCCTTGCGCGACAGCGGGAAGGAGACGTCGTAGGTCTCGCAGAAAGTCTTGATCTCGGCCGCACTGCCCGGCTCCTGGCCGCCGAAATCGTTGGACGGCACGGCGAGCATGACCAAGCCGCGGTCCTTGTACTGGCGCCACAGCGCCTCCATGCCGGCGTATTGCGAGGTGTAGCCGCAGAAGGACGCGGTGTTGACCACCAGCACCGGCTTGCCCTTCCAGGCGCTCAACGGGAGCGTGTCGCCGTCGATCGACTCGAACGTGAAATCATGCGCGGTCATGGTCGTCCTCCGGGCGCGGTCCTTGGGCAGCGCGGCGCCGTGCGCAGCTGGCACCAGCAGGCTCTTCACCGCCGCGACACCGCCCGCCAGAGCGAGGAAGGCGCTCATCAGCGTCCGCCGCTTCATCATCTTCAGTCTCCAGTCGGCCATAGACTTAGCGCTGTCCTTGCCATTTCTCTATCCGTCATGCCCGCGAAGGCGGGCATCCAGGGTAAGTGCGCGCTCTACGATCTCTGGACCCCCGCCTTCGCGGGGGTGACGATCGTTACTTACGCTTAGCTCTGACTATACCTCTGCTCGAGCCATGGGTCGCCCAGGTTGTGATAGCCGCGCTCCTCCCAGTAGCCGGGGCGGTCGCGGTTGATGAACTCCAGGCGCTGCAGCCATTTGGCGCTCTTCCACAGGTAGAGCCGCGGCAGGATCAGGCGCACCGGCCCGCCATGCTCGTTGCTGATCGGTTGGCCTTCCCAGCGCGCGGCGAGCAGCGTCGCCTCGGCGGCGAAATGCTCGATCGGCACGTTGGTGGTATACCCGTCGTAGGAGTGCTGGACGACGAACTTCGCCTGCGGCTTGGGCTTGACGATGTCGAGCAGGTGCTGCGTCGACACCCCGTCCCAGGTGTTGTCGAAGCGCGACCAGGCGGTGACGCAATGGATGTCGGAGACGCGGCGCGCCTGCGGCTGGGCGTTGAAATCGGCCCAGCTCCAGACGATCGGGTTCTCGACCATGCCGTCGACGGTCAGCTTCCACTGCGCCGCCGGCAGGGTCGGCTGCACGCCGAGATCGAGCACCGGCCAGTTCTTCACCTCGCGCTGCCCGGGCGGCAGGCGCACGGTCGGCTCGGCGGTGGTGCCGGTCAGGAGGCGCCCGTCGCGGGCCCATTGCTTCTTGCTCTCGACGAATTTCGGACGGACCGCGCTCAGGGGATCATCATCGTTTGTCATGCCGGAAATATAGGGCGCCCGACCCCCGTGCGGTATCCCCGCCCCGGTCACAGATGCGAGAGCGCAACCATAGCCCCTCTCCGCCACGAAGTGGGGGAGAGGGAGGGGCCCGCTCGCGTAGGCGAGTGGGAGGGTGAGGTGGTGGCGCCGCAAGGACCCACCTCACCTGCTCACTTCGTTCGCACCCTCTCCCCCGCAGACGGGCGGAGAGGGTTAGTTAGCTCTCCAGATTCGCCCTCAGCCGCTTCTGCAGCGCCGCCACATCGATCTGGTGCGCCGAGCCGGAGCCGGCGAGATCGAGGGCGTGCGCCGCCGCCGCACCCGTAGCGATGCACGGGCCCATGACGCGCACCGAGGAGAGTGCGACCGGATCGGCGTCGATGCAGCGGCCGGCGGCGACGAGGTTGTCCGCCTCCGAATGAACCAGGCTGCGCAGCGGCACGTAGTGCATGTGATCGTTGCCGAATTGTTCCCAGTAAACACCCTCCGGCCGGTCGTGGAACTCGACCGGCCAGGAGCAGCGCGCGACCGTATCGGCGAAGCGCTTCTCCGATCGCACGTCATCGAGGGTGAGCTGATAGGCTCCGACGATGCCGCGCGTCTGGCGAATGCCCGGCAGCCCATAGGCGCGCACACGGGCCTTGCCGAAGATCGCGGGGAACTCGGCGCGGAGGAAACCCAGCAGCCGATCGACCTGGGCGCGCCCGTCCAGCAGCGTGCGGCCCATGCCTATGGCATCCATCGGCGTCTCGATATGGGTCATGTTGACCAGCACCTCGTCGCCTTCCGGTGGCGCGAAGACGAAACCGTCCTGCCTTACCAAGCCGTACTGGGTCGATTTCTCCTCCAGCCGCTTGTGCAAGGCCGGCAAGCCAAGAGCGTTGAGCGCCGCGTGATCGGCCCCTTCGAGCGTGCACATGATGGTGCCGTAGATCGGCACGTCGGCCTCGCGGCATGACAGGCCGGCGGTCCAGGCGAGGGCGGCGTCACCTGAGGCGTCGACGAAGCCGGTGGCGTTGACCTCCATCGGCCCGTAGCGCGTGGCCAGCTCCAGTGCCTGGAGACGGCGGCCGTCGCGCCTCACACCGGTTAGATTGGCGCTCAGCACCACATCGATCTTCGCTTGGCGCACCGCCTCCTCGATCCAGCGCTGCAGCGCCGTCACGCGGTACATGACGATCACCGTGTTGCGGGCACTCACTTTTTCGAAGGCGTCGCCGGCCTTCATCAGATCGCGCAGCAGCGCATCGGCGATGCCATGGGTGACCAGGCGCGGATTGCGCCCGTTGGCGTAAAGGCCGCAGAACGTGCCGATGATCGAGCCCGTCGACTGCCCGCCGAGCTGTTGACCGGAGTCGACCAGCGTCACGCGCCGCCCGAGCTGGGCCGCCTCCAGCGCCGCCGAGACACCGGCGATGCCCGAGCCGAGCACGCAGAGATCGGCGGAAAGCCTCTGGGCCGCTGCGGCACCTTCGCGCCGCACCGTCTTCATTGCGGGAATCTCTATCGCCATCGCAGCAGCCAGGCTTCCAGCCGAGTAAGGCCGGTGCCGATCAGCAGGCCGAGGATCGAGAGCATCACCACGCCGGCCAGGAGCTGGTCGGTCTGCATCAGATTGCCGGCCTGCAGGATGAAGGCGCCGATCCCGTATTCCGCGCCGATCATCTCGGCCGAGACGAGCAGGATGAGGCCGATGGAGGCGGTGATGCGGAACCCGGCGAGAATTCCCGGCAAGGCGCCCGGCAGCACGATCTTGCGCAGCACGTCTATCGCCGGGAGGTTGAAGCTCTGACCCATGCGGATAAGGTTGCGCGGTACGCTGTCGATGGCGCTGAAGGTCGCGATGGCCGTAGGGAAGAAGACCCCCAACGCAATCGTCGCGACTTTGGACGGCTCGCCGATACCCAGCCACAGGATGAGCAGCGGCAACAGCGCTATTTTCGGAATCGGGAACAGCGCCGAGACCAGCGGCAACCCGACGGCGCGCGACAGCGACCACACGCCGATCGCAAAGCCAATGCCGAGACCGCTCACCGTGCCGAAAGACCAGCCGATGGCGAGGCGGCGCAGCGACTCGCTGATATGCAGCCAGAGCTTGCCGGTGGCGAGCAGCTCGTGAAGGGCGGCGACGATATTGGCCGGTGAGGGCAGAAAGATCGGGCTGACCCAGCCCGCACGGCAGGCCAGCTCCCAGAACGCGATGAGGGCCACGAAGGCGACGAGCGCGGCACCGCGCTTGGGCACCACGGTGAAGCCGCCGCCGCGGAACGTGACGTCCCGAATTTCAGCCCCGGTCTTCATGCCGGGGCGACCTCGCGCTCGGCGACCTGAGCCTCGGCCTTGATCAGGCGCCACAAGCGGTCGTGCAGGCCGGCCAGATGCGCCTGCGCCGCTTGGCTCGTGCGCTCGGCCTGCGGCATGTCGATCGTCACCATCTCGCGCACCCGGCCGGGCCGGCGCGACAGCACGCAGACCCGGTCCGCGAGCCGCAGCGCCTCGGTCAGGTTGTGCGTCACGTACACCGCCGTGATGCGCTCGCGCAGCCACAGCGCCAGGAAATCCTCCATCAGCAGCTCGCGCGTCTGGGCGTCGAGCGCGGACAGCGGCTCGTCCATCAGCAGGATCGCCGGCTTCACCGCCAGGGCGCGCGCGATACCCACCCGCTGGCGCATGCCGCCGGAAAGCTGCTTGGGAAACGCCTGGCGGAATTCGCCGAGCCCCGTGCGCGCCAGCACGTCGGCGATACGCGCCTCCCGCTCGGCGTCCGACAGGCCATGGTGTTCCAGCGCCAGGGCGACGTTGCCCTCGACCGTGCGCCAGGGCAGCAACGCGAAATCCTGGAAGATATAGGTCTGCGGGTTGAGCGAGCCGGGCGGCGGCGCGCCCTTCACACGCACGCGGCCGGCACTCGCCTGCAGGATGCCGCCCATGATGCCGAGCAGGGTCGACTTGCCGCAGCCCGACGGCCCGATCAGGGCAAGAGTCTCGCCCTCGCGCACCTCGAGGTCGATGCCCTCGAGCGCCACGACATCGCCGTAGCGATGGCTCACGCCTTCGACGATCAGTTCCACGGGGTGGTCTCGCTATCTGTCATCGGGTAACGAGCGAGCCGGACCATGCCCCCTCCTTACCTCTCCCATAGGGAGAGGTCGCCGCGCAGCGGCGGGTGAGGGGAAGCATTTGTCGCGAGCGCGCTGCCCCACGGCTTCCCCTCACCCCAGCCCTCTCCCGGCGGGAGAGGGAGAAGATGGCGGCCGCCGCCTCGCTCATTGAGCTCACTTCGGCAGGTTGAAGTGGCCTTTGACGAAGGACAGGTCGAGGATCGCCTTGGCGTCCACGGTACGGTCGACGAGGCCCTGGCCCTGCCAGAAGGCGACCTGGTTGTAGACGTCGCCCACGTTGAGCCGCGCTTCCGGATCGACATAGGGCAGACCAACGCGCACGCGCTCGACCGGCTGCTCCAGCACCTTGGAGAGGATGGCGATGGTTTCGTCGTAGCCGGGGCCGCGCACTTCCTGGCCCTTGTCGCGGGCGTTGAAAGCCAGGTGATAGTCGCGCGCACCCTTGCTGTAGGCGCGCACGAACTTCTCCACCGTCGCGCGCTTCTCGGCGATCAGCTTCGGGCTGGTGAACAGGGCGCCGAGCTGCCACGGCGTCTCGTCGCCGACCCAGCCGATGATCTTGCCGGCTCCCTCGGCCTCGAGCTGGCGCGCCACGGTGACCGGCGCGATGGTAGCATCGACCTGCGCGCCCTTGAAGGCGGCAGCCATGTTGGGCAGCGACTGCAGCGGCACCAGCGTCACGCTCTTCACGTCGAAGCCGTACTTCGCCGCCAGGATGCCGATCGAGTAATGGAAGGTCGAGCCGGTGGTGGTGACGGCCAGGCGCTTGCCGGCAAAGTCTTTCAGGCTGTTGAAACCGCCTTCGGCCGCCTTGTTGGTCACCATGTATGCGTTGAGCTGGTAGCCTTTCTCCTCGCGGCTCTGCGCGCCAACGATCTTGAGCGCGCCGCGGCCGGCGAGATTGTAGAATCCGGCGGTGAGACCGGTGACGCCGAAATCGGCATCGCCCGAGGTCACGGCGACCGGCACCTGCTGCGCGGCGGTCATGATCTTCAGGTCGGCGTCGAGCCCCTGCTCGCGGAAATAGCCCTTCTCCCGGGCGATGAAGACCGCGCCGGAGGAGGACAGCCGCAGCAGGCCGACCGAGACCTTCTGGAGCTGCTGCGCGGCGGCATCGGCGGCGTCGAAGGCCAGCAGGGCGACGACAGCGGAAAGACAGGCAAAGCGCGAGCGGATCATGGCGTTAACCCCAGGAAGTTTCATTCTTAAAAAATCAACCTCACCCTGAGGTGCGAGCGTAGCGAGCCTCGAAGGGTGGCCATGCTTCGAGGCGCCGCAGCAGCGGCGCACCTCAGCATGAGGCTTAATCTCTCTATATGGCGGGCCCCGCTCGGCCCTGTCAAACGCGGCGAAACGGCGCTAGAGGAAGAAAATGACCGGCCCCCGAATCGCCTCGCTGCTGGCCAGCGCCACCGAGATCGTCTGTGCGCTGGGGGCGCGCGACCAGCTGGTGGCCCGCAGCCATGAGTGCGACTTCCCCACCGATGTCGATCGCGTGCCGGCGGTCACCGCGCCCAAGCTCGACACGAGCCTGCCGAGCGCCGCCATCGACGGCGCGGTGAAGGAGCTGCTCGAGCAGGCGCTCTCCGTCTACAAGGTCGATGCCGAGGCGCTGCGGGCGCTCAAGCCCGAGCTCATCGTCACCCAGACCCAGTGTGAGGTCTGCGCCGTGTCGGAGAGTGACGTGATCGCCGCGCTGGCAACCTGGACCGGCACGAAGCCGGCCATCGTCTCGCTGCGCCCCGACGGGCTTGCCGATGTCTTCGCCGACATCGAGCGGGTCGCGGCGGCGCTGGGTCGTGTCGAATCCGGTGCGGCCCTTGTCGCCTCGATGAGACGGCGGATGGACGCCGTCGCCGCCCGGGCAGCTTCGCTCGCCAAGCCCCGCGTGGCCTGTATCGAATGGATCGAGCCGCTGATGGCCGCCGGCAACTGGATGCCGGAGCTGGTGACCCTGGCCGGCGGCATCAACCTCTTCGGCGAGGCCGGCCGGCACTCGCCGTGGATGACGCTGGATCAGCTCGTCGCGGCCGATCCCGACATCATCATCGTGTTGCCCTGCGGCTTCGACATCGCACGCAGCCGGGTTGAGATGCCGGCTCTTGCCGCACGATCGGAATGGCAGCGCTTGCGCGCCGTGCGCGAGGGCCGGGTCGCGCTCGTCGACGGCAACCAGTACTTCAATCGCCCCGGTCCGCGTCTCGCGGATTCGGCGGAGATCCTGGCCGAGATCCTGCATCCCGGCGCGTTCGGCACGGCGGGCGAAGGGACCGCCTGGGTCCGTGGCTGACAGGGCGGCGCTGAGTCGCTAGAGTCCGCCCGCCATGGTCCGCCGCTTTCTGCAACGCTTCGTCGTTGCCCTTCCCCTTATTCTTCTGGCCTTCGCCCCGCTGCCGGCAACGGCGCAGGAAAGCGCGGCGTCGGACGCCGCGGCCGCGCTCAGCCAGTCGGAGATCGAACGGCTGCTGCACACGCTCGAGAACGCGGAGGAGCGCGAGCGTTTCATCCGCGATCTGCGCGGCCTCGTGCAGGCACAGCGCGCGGTCGACCCGCCCAGCGCGCTGGAGCAGGACCGCCTTGCCTCGCGCCTGCTCGAAGGCCTGTCGGAGCGCGTGGCGATCATCGGCGAGTCGATGCTCAGCGCCGCCGCCTTCATGGCCGACGTGCCGCGCATCTACGCCTGGCTGCAGGACGAAGTCTCGGACCGTCGCAACCGCCAGCGGCTGGTGGAGATCTTCTCCGTCGTTCTCGGCGTGCTGTTCGCCGGCTGGCTGGCCGAGTTCATCGTCAACCGGCTGCTGCTCGGGCCCCGGCGCTGGCTCGAGACGCGGTGCACGGGTTGCGAGCGCTGGGCCCGCTTGCCCTACGCGGTGCTCTACGCCCTGCTTGCCGCCGTGCCGGTCGTCGCCTTTGCGGTCGTGGCCTTCGGCACGCTCACCCTCACCGAGCCCAGCCGCGTCGCCCGCCTGGTGGCGCTCGCCCTGATCAACGCCAACCTGCTGGCGCGCGCCATCATGCTGGTCGTCGGCGTGCTGCTGTCGCCGCGCGTCGCCGCCTTGCGGCCGCTGCCGCTGAGCGACGAGACCGCCGCCTATCTGCATATCTGGGCGCGGCGCCTGACCAACATCGCGGTCTACGGCTACTTCATCGCCGAGGCGGCCCTGCTCATCGGCATTCCGGCCGGAGGCCATCGCTTCGTGCTGCGCTCGATCGGGGTGATCATCGGCCTGCTCACCGTGGTGCTGATCCTGCAGAACCGGCACGCGGTGGCCCAGGCCATCAGCGCGCCGCCGGCGCCCTCGCCGCTGGACGGCGAACTGCCGGAGACCCCGCCCTCCGAGGCGGCGCGCGGCACGCGGCGCTTCATCGCGGCGTACTGGCATATCGCCGCCATCGCCTAT
>Ga0196963_10002134_pt1 | contig 12237 bp, 7 predicted proteins | sample S1_5metaG_FD_148600 | JGI IMG/M metagenome (GOLD analysis project Ga0196963, IMG submission 148600) | Soil microbial communities from Anza Borrego desert, Southern California, United States - S1_5 | ecosystem: Environmental > Terrestrial > Soil > Desert | place: USA: California | collected... | reverse complement strand
AGCAGCAGGCCCAGTGGATCGTCCGCTCATTCCTGCTCTTCTCCGCGATGCCGATCGACCGCGCGTACCTCTATTTCTTCAACGACAAGGACGAGGCGAAACTGCACGCGTCGTCCGGCATCACCCGCGACTTCAAGCCCAAGCCGTCGTACTACGCGGTCGCCCACCTGTACAAAACGCTGGGCGACTACCGCTTCACGCGGGCCGTATTGAAGGAGGTCGGCGGCGCGCACTGCTACGAGTTCACGAACAACGGCGGCGATCGCATCTACGTCGCGTGGACGGCCACGGCGGACGGCAAGGAGAAGTCCACGGAGCTGCCGATCGGGAGGCGGGTCACATCGGTAGAGGTCATGCCGCTGGAGGAAGGGGCACCACCTAGCATGGCCTTCGCAACGAACGGGGAGGCGGTGGAGGTGATGTTGTCGGGGACGCCGGTATACGTGCGCGTTAGCGCGAAGTAGGCGCCGCGCGCGCTGTGGCGCTTGTCGGTGTTCGTTCCGCACGCTGAAGCGTGCCCTACGTTTGAACTCCGAACGCGCGAGGTTCACGGCTTCTTGTATTCGATCTCGAGCTTGTGAATCGCGAGATTCCCCCCGTGCGGGGCGAGGATCGGGGAAGTGACACTCGCCGCGAACTCGCCCGTGTTGCGGACGCGGACGAGCAGGGGGGTCGCGGCCTGCCCCTTGGGGGCGCTGCGGGCCGTGATCCGGTAGGTGCCGACGGGCACGTCGCGGACGGCGAACCCGTCGCCGGTCGCGACGAGCTTGCCGACGACCGGCTTGCCCTCCGAACCGTCGATCAGCTTGCCCTCGGGCGTCAGCGTGAGCTCGACGTCGCTCCACAGGACCGAGAAGTCGCCGGGGTCGTTGTAGGCGACCACCAATGCGCCGTAGTGACCCTCGCTGGGCGCGGGCCGGCGGCCCGAGAGGCGCCAGGTGAAGTCGCGGATCGCGCCCTCCTCGCCGTTGACGTCGTCGGGGGTCTCGGGGTGGAGGTCGAACGCGTAGCGCGTCTCGCCGACGTCGCGCGTGAGCTTGGCGGTCACGCGGTAGGCGCCGTTCGGGACCTTGATGCGGTACGTGCCGTCCTTCGCGGTGCGGGCCTGGGTGTTGGCGTTGTAGAGGAGCGTGTGGTCGGCGTTGACGACGGCCCCAGCGACGGGCTGCCCGGCGGCGTCGACGACCCGGCCCTTGATGACGTTGGGCTCGGGTTTCTCGGCCGGCTTCTCCGCCGGCTTGTCGGCGGCAAGGAGGGTGGGTGCCGTGAGGAGGAGGATGGCGAGGGTGCGAAGGATCATGGGTACCACTCGGTCGGGACACGGACGGGCACGACGTTCACCTCATATTGGCGGATCGGGGCGTTGGGGGACAAGCGTGCCTGTTCAGGGCAGTCAGTCGTTCAACACCGGAATGTCGAGCCACTCTCACTCGAACCCGTACTCCTTCCACCGCTTGCTCACCAGTGCCTTGGTCTTCTCGTCCATCGCGAGTTCCTTTGGCCACGTCCGAACCTTTCCCTCGGCCGGCAGCTTCACCGTCGCGTCGAAGCCCATTTTGCTGCCGGCGCCGAGGTCGGGCGAGGCGTGGTCGAGGATGTCGACGGGGCCGTGGACGACTTCAGTGTCCCTGGCCGGGTCGCAGTTGGCGTAGAGGTGGAACATGACGTCCTGCTCGTCGTGGACGTTGACGTGTTCGTCGACGACGACGATGAACTTGGTGAACGCCATCTGGCCGGCGCCCCAGATCGCGTGCATGACGCGGCGGGCCTGGAAGGGGTACTCCTTGCGGATCTTGACGAACGCGCAGTTGTGGAACACGCCGGAGATCGGCAGCGAGTAGTCGACGATGTCGGGGATCAGCATCTTCAAGAGCGGCAGGAAGATTCGCTCGGTCGCCTTGCCGAGGAAGTAGTCTTCCATCGGCGGCTTGCCGACTATCGTGGTGGGGTAAATCGGGTCGCGGCGGTGGGTAATCGCGGTGACGTGGAAGGCGGGGTACCAGTCGGCCAGCGAGTAGAACCCCGTGTGGTCGCCGAACGGGCCTTCGAGGAGTTTTCCGGTCGGGTCGACCAGCCCCTCGATGACGATCTCGGCGTTGGCGGGGACCTGCATGTCGATCGTCTTGCACTGCACGAGCTCGATGCCGTGGTTGTTGAGGAACCCGGCGAACAGCAACTCCTCCACCCCCGGCGGCAGGGGGGCGGTCGCCGCGTACGGCAGGACGGACTCCCCGCCCAGCACGATCGCCAGCGGCATCGGCTCCCCGCGCTTCTGGTACATGCGGAAGTGGCGCGCGCCGTCGTGGTGCATGTGCCAGTGCATGGATGCGAGCTTGGGGCCGTGCACCTGCACGCGGTACATGCCGACGTTGCGCGAGCCGTCGTTGGGATTTTTTGTGTAGATACCGGCGAGCGTGATGTAGCGGCCGGTGCCGGTTTGCGTGTCGGCGGCACGCTGGGCGGCGGCCTCGTCGAACACTTGCCCCGAGCGCAGATCGCCGTCGAGCGGCCAGCACTGGATGATCGGCAGGCGCGTCAGGTCGGCGGCGTCGCCCTCGAGCACCACCTGCTGGCAGATGCCGGTCTTGGTGACCCGCGGCGGGAAGCCGGCCATCTTGATCAAATCGGGGAGCTTCTTGAGCTTCTGGAAGAACGTGCTCGGGATCTCGGGCTTGACGAGTTGCTGCACCCGCTCGGCGAGGGCTTCGAGGTTGTCGGTGCCCAGCGCCTGGTTGATCCGCCAATACGAGCCGAAGGTGTTGATCGCGACGGGGATGTCGGAGCCCTCGATGTTTTCGAAGAGCAGGGCTTTGCCGCCGAGTTTGGCGGCGGGGTTGCGGTCCAGCTCCTTGTGGCCGTGCGGCGCGGGGCTCTTCGACATGCGGTCGGCGATCTCGGCAATCTCGAGTGCCGGCGAAACCTTCGCCTTCACGCGCGCGAGCTCGCCGGTGCGGTCGAGGTGGGCGACGAACTCGCGGAAGGTGGACGTGGGCATAGTGCGCGGATGGTAGAGGTGGGGTGAGGCGGGAACAAGCGGGGGGAGGTTTCACGAGTTTCGGCGTGAAAGGATGACGTTGGGAATGCCGAAGGACGAAACCCGAAGCTCGAAATAATGACGAAGTACGAATGACGAATCAGCGCGGCGTTGAATCGCGCAGGCGCGTCCGGACTGTCATCCCGAGGAACGAGGGATCTGGCCCGAACGGCGAGGCCCGAACGACGTTGGCGGCCGGCAATCGAATCCGGAAGGCCAGCGTCGAACGGGCCCTTACGTTCGTGGCCAGATTCCTCGGAGTACCTCGGAATGACAGATGGGGACGCGGTTAGCGAAATCGCGCCTCCGCCGTCTTTCGGTCCGGCGTGAACCTTTGTTACTCGCGGTTTACTGAAATGGGCGGGCGGGGTGCGCATCTATTTCGCGGCTCGGTGTCGGAACGTCGAGCCATGGATGCAACCCGATGGCGGCCCGCGCGTGTCTTTGAACTTACGCCTGTCCCGCCGGAATCGGACGGGGCCGGATGACGCGTAAGGCTCTGGTCGGGGCCGTCGAGTTAAGGAATTCGCCGCTCGGTCGTCTTATAGGAACGGGATTCCATCTTCGGGCCGGACCGCGTTTGACTCGCGCCGGGCGCACTGGCATGATGGCGCGTCGCGGGTTATCGGCCCCTGGAATCGGCTACGGAAGGCTAGATTCGCCCCGGAAATACCGGGAAACGCGCCCCAATTTGGGGCCGGGGAGCCCCATGCAGGCGCAGACTCAAATTTCGCGGAACTTCCACACCCTGCCCGCGTCCAAACCCATGTCGAGGCTGAGCGGAGCAAACGTCGAGGCGAGCGCCGAGCAACCGGGTCCAATCAACCTGGTGGCGCGGCGCGAGCTCGACTGGCTCCGCAAGGCCCAGGACGGTGACCGGTCGGCGTACGGGCAGTTGGTCCTGGCGTACCAGGACCGGCTGTACAACGCGATCGTCCGGACGGTCGGCGACGTCGAGGAGGCGCGCGAGCTCACCCAGGAAGCGTTCACGCGCGGCTTGACCAAGCTCGACAGCTTCCGCGGCGACGCCGGGCCGTACACCTGGCTGTTCCGCATCGGGATGAACCTGGCGATCAGCCACCTGCGGAAGGTGCAGCGGCACCGCGTGTTCTCGCTCGACTCGCCGGGCCGGAATGGTGCCGGCGGGCGGCACGATTCGTCGTCGGGCGACGACCAGGCCTCGAGCCTTGCGGACCGCCTGGCGCGGGACACGGCCGACCGCCCGCCACAGGCCCTCGAGCGGCGCGAGGAGCACGCGCAGGTGCTCGCCGCCCTGGGCCGACTCGACGCCGAGTATCGGGCCGTATTGGTGATGCGCGACGTCGAGGGATTCGATTACCAGCAGATGGCCGACGTACTGGGCCTTCCGCTGGGGACGCTGAAGAGCCGCCTGTTCCGGGCGCGGTTGGCGCTGCGGGACGAGCTGCGGGCATACCTGTCCGACGCCAAGGCTGGCGGGCCGTCACCGGTCCAGGAGCCGCAGGCGCAGGCGGGCGCGACGCCGCCCGTCACGGGCACGCCGGCCGCGGCCAAGGCGAAGAAGCAGGCCCCGAAGGGCGCCAAGGGCCAGCGGCCCAACGGCCCCGCCGGGTCGGCCGAGTCGCCGCGGCGCTGACCTTGCCTCTCCTATCTCTGGTAGGGGGGCGGTGGACCCGGCGGGCAACCCACCCGGCTCATTCCCCGCGCACGGCGCGCGGCGGGAGTTGACGGGACGGGCGACGAGGTGTTAACCGGGAAGCGTCGGCGTATCGGCCGGTCGTGTTCGAGCCGGATTTCGGGCGCAGTGCCCGCGAACCGGTCGGGACGGTCGGGCGTCTAAGCCGATGAGAACAGCGATGGACAGCAGCAAGGAAATCATCGAGGCCCAGCTCGCCGCGTACGTCGACGGCGATCTGAGCGACACCGAGCGGGCCGAGATCGAGCGGCACCTCGACGCCCACCCCCAGCACCGCGCGCTGATCGCCGAGCTGATGGGCCACCGCGACCTGGTGCGCACGCTCCCCCGCGCGACGGCGCCGGCGGACATGAACGAGGCGCTGACCGGTCACCTGGAGCGGTCGGCCCTTCTGGACGGGGAGACGGAGAGTTCGCCGGCGGTCGCGGGGCGGATTCACCGCTGGCCGCAGATCGCGGCGGTGGCGGCGGTCGCGCTCCTGGCGCTGAGTTTGGGGATCGTGGTTTATTACGTGCTGCCGCCCGCGGGGCCGCAGGCGAACAACTTGGCGGTCAACGAACCGGGGGCGGACAAGCGGGCGAAGGACGCGAAATTCGCGGATAAGGACGGCGTCAAGAAGGAAATGGCCGACGCCGATCGTAACGCCGGGCGCGAGCTGCGCAAGGGCGGGTTGTTCGGCGGGACCAGCGGCGGCGACGCGGCGGCGCGTCTGGCCGACGGCGAAGCCGCAATGCGACAAGGCAACCTCGCGGCCGGTGGCGTGGCGGGCGCGAACCTCGCGGAGGCCGCGAAGCAGCCCGCGCTCGCCCCGGACGTGCTGGCGAATGCGAACCTCGTGGCCGGGCGGGACATCGAGGCGCTGCGGAAGTCACTGGCCCGCGACGCGGCGGGCGAGCGCGCCGGGACGGCGTCGCGCGGGCGGGCCATGTTCCTGTACGTGTCCGCGGCCGACACCGGGGCGGCGAACGAACGGTTGACCGCGTACTTCAAGGCGAATCACATCGAGCCGGTGGTGGTCGATCGGCTGGCGGAGCGCGCGACAATCGTCGGCGCGGGGGGGCCTGCCGACGCGTCGGCGTTCGGCGGGGGCGTGTCGGGGTCGGGGTCGGCGTCGGGGTTGGGTGGCGAGTCGGCGCAGGTCGGTGGAACGAGCAAGCCGCTGGGCGATGTTGCGGGCCCACTTGCCGCGGCGATGGACAAGCCGGCCGGGAACGGCGGGGCGGTGCGAGGGGGCACGGTGAACCAGAAATTCGACGAGGCGCGCACCGAACCGCAGGCGGGGCGGTCGGACGGGGGGCGATCGGCGCCCGCTAAGCCCGAGGCCGTCGCCGTACGCGCGGCACCGATTGCCAGGTCGGCGCCGGCTCAGACCGGGGGCGGCGCCGGGGGTTACGCCGGCGCCTCGGCAGGGCCCACGGGCGCGGCGAGCGCCAACCAGGGCGCTCAGACGAACGGGCACGATAACGGCGTCGATTCGCCGGACCGCCGCGTCGTCACCGCCGCCGCCGCCCGGCCCGATACGCGCGTGCCCGCCGCCCCGGCCGCGGTCGCGCAGGCCGACGCGGCGAAGACCGCGGGCACCGATTGGGTCGCGCCGGAGGGGCTCGCGGCCGACAAGGCGCTGACCGAGGCGGGCGCCAAGCGGGGGACCGAACTCGCCAGGTCGGACCCGGACCGCACGGTGGATGACTCGTACTACAAGCGTGCGGAGGTCGGCGGCCCGGTGCTGCGGGTGCGGATGCCGCGGCGGCAGGCGGTGGAGCTGAGCGAGTCGCTGGCGCGGGAGGCGGGGTACCGCACGCAGGTCGAGTCGCTGGACGCCGACCTCGATGCCGCCGTCGCGCTTAAGCCGGACGCGCGCGAATTGCAGGCAGCCAAGCCGCAGTCGGCGGCGGCGTTGGGCGCGCCGGCCGAGGCGTACGGAAGGGCGCCGGCCGAGGGCGGGGCGTCGAAGGCCAAGCAGTCCGACGGCACGGCGGAGTCGGAGAAGCTGAATGTGGCCGAGGAACTGAAGAACGACGACCAGCGCCGCCGGATGACGGCGGGATCCCCGCGGCCCGACGCGCTCCGCGGGGCGACCGCCGCGGCACCCACTCCCCCGGCCGTGCCGGCCCCGACTAATACGTCGCCTGCCCCGGCGGCCGGGACCGACGACGCGCCCAAGGCGCCGGCCGCGGCGGATGCGCCGGCCGGTACGGACGCCGCCAATGCCACCGGAAGCGGGGCGCGCGATGCGACGGCGAGCCGTGGCAAGGGGACCCGGGCCGCCCTGATTCCCGACCCACTGTCGCGCGAGACGGCCGACGACCTGGTGGACGTGTACGTCGTCGTCCGCCCGATCACGGTCGAGCCGGCGGCGACGGAGGCGCCCGCGGCGGCTCAGTCGGAGAAGAAGTAATCCGGTCGTTCGTCGTACCGCCCGCTGTACGAGTCCCGTGGGCTTTATGACGCGCGGTCTGGCGTGGGCAGGTCGTCCCGCTCGACGCGCGCCGGTGCCGCCAAGTACATTGGCACACCATGCGCCACGTCCCTTCGGTGTTGCTGCTGCTTTTCGCGCTCGCCACCGCCCGCGCCCATGCCGCCGAGCCAACGACCGCGCCGCCCGCGGCGCGGGCCGAGGGCGTGAAGGTGCGGATCGTCCTCGTGGGCGATTCGACCGTCGCCCCGAACGGCGGGTGGGGGCCGGGGTTCGCGCCGCTGGTCTCCAAGGAGGCCGAGGTCGTCAACTGGGCGAAGGGTGGGCGGTCGTCGTGGTCGTTCGTGAAGGAGGGGTGGTGGGCGAAGGCGCTGGCGGACAAGCCGGACTATGTGCTGATCCAGTTCGGGCATAACGATCAGAAGGCGCGAGGGATCGGAGACACGCCGCCGCTGTTGGCGTACCGGGAGTGGATGGCGCGGCTGATCGACGAGGCGCGGGCGGCGGGGGCTCGGCCGGTGATCGTCACGTCGCTCACCCGGCGGCTGTTCAAGGGCGACAAGGTCGCGTCGAATCTGTTCGAGTATGCCGACGCGGCCAAGGCGATCGCGGCGGAGAAGAAGGTGCCGGTGATCGATTTGCACGCGCGGAGCATCGCCGAACTGGACAAGATCGGGCCCAGGGCGAGCGTGGCGCTGAATTACGTGGCCAAGCCGAAGGACCGGACGCCGCCGACGGACAAGCCGGACCTGACGCACGTGTCGCCGAAGGGGGCCGAGTTGTTCGGGCGGGTCGTGGCGGAGGAGCTCATCAAGGCGGTGCCGGAACTCGCGCCGTACGTGGTCATCAAGTAGGGTGGGCTCTGCCCACCGGTCGCGCGACCGCGCCTCGAATGCCGCCCGTCGTTCGAGCAGTCCACGTGCACCTTCGGTGCGACCGCTAACTACAGCCTTCTCCTTCGAGGACGGGGCGCGCGAGTGGGAAGGCGCTCGCGGGAAGACCAGCGGGACCGGAATTGCGTGGGTTGACCGTGCGCCGGCTCGCTCGGACAATCCCCCGCATGACCCGCGCTATCGCCTCGCTCGTCGCGCTTTTGATCTTGCTCGCGCCCGCGTCCGACGCACAACCCGTCGCGCCGGCGGCCTCGCTCCCGCCGATCGAGTACACGACGGACACGCTGCCGAACGGGCTGCGCGTCGTGTACCTGCCGCTGCGGCAGGCGCCGGTCGTGCACGTGCGGGTGATGTACCACGTGGGGTCGAAGGACGAGCGGCCGGACCGGCAGGGGTTCGCGCACATGTTCGAGCACATGATGTTCCGCGGGTCGGCCCACGTCGCCCCGGAGCAGCACATGAAGCTGATCAACATGGTCGGCGGGATCTCCAACGCGTTCACCAGCTTCGACCAGACGACCTACGTCAATACCGTTCCCAGCGAACACACGGAAATGGCGCTGTGGCTCGAGGCCGACCGGATGGCGTCGTTCAAGGTGTCGGACGCGATCTTCCAGACCGAGCGGAAGGTGGTGGCCGAGGAATGGCGGATGCGGATGAACCAGCCCTTCGGCAACTTGTTCGAGGAGTACGTGAAGCGGCTGTTCACGCAGCACTCGTACCGGTGGACGCCGATCGGGAACATGGAGCAGCTCGCCCAGGCGAAGACGGCGGAGCTGCAGGACTTCTTCAACACGTACTACGTCCCGAACAACGCGATCCTGCTCGTGTCGGGGGACATCGACGTCCCGAAGACCAAGGAGTGGGTGCAGCGGTACTTCGCGTGGATCCCCAAGGGCGAGAAGCCCCCGCGCCTGGCGCCGAAGGAGCCGGAACAGACCGAGGGACGCAGCGCGACGGTGCCGGCGAGCGTGCCGCTGTCGGCGGTCGTGGTCGGGGCGCGGATCAGCGGGTGGGCCAATGACGATCAATATGCGTTGGCGCTGCTCGGCGAGATTTTGGGCGGCGGGCCGTCGTCGCGGCTGTACCGCAGGCTCGTCGCGTCCGACAGCCCGCTGGCGGCACAGGCGCAGTCGCTCCACCAGCCGCTCGAGGACGGCGGGTTCTTCGGGGCGATGGGCATCACGCTCCGCGGCAAGAACCCGGCCGACGTCGAAAAGGCGCTGCGCGAGGAAACCGCGCTGCTGATCGAGAAGGGCGTGACCCCGGACGAGCTGGCCAAGGCCAAGACCCAGTACCGCCAGGGCGTGATCCAGCAGCGAAAGACGGCCGAGCAGATCGCCCGGAACGTGGGCGAGGAGTGGATGTTCGGCGGCGACCCGGCGCGGGCGAACTCGGAGCTGGAAAAGGTGGCGGCGATGACGGCTGACGATCTGAAGAAGGCCGCCGCGACGTACCTCGCGCCCAATCGGCTGACGGTCATGCAAATGGTGCCGGACCCGACCGGGCAGCTGGCGCGCAAGGCGATGGCGCAGGCGGCGGAGACGGCCAAGGCGCCGGTCGTCCCGTCGACCGAGCCGGTGAAGGCGCGGGTGTTCGAGTTCCCGAAGGACTACCCGACCAAGCCGCCGATCCGCGAGGCCGTCACGGCCGCGAAGTTCGCCAAGGGGACGTCCTTCGACGTCCCGGTCGCGGGCGGCAAGGCCCAGGTGATCGTGATCCCGGACAACCGCCTGCCGCTCGCCAGCGCGGTCGTCGCGCTCCGCCGCGGGTCGCACAACGAGCCGGCGGACAAGACGGGTCTCGGGTCGCTGACGAGCGAGATGGTCCGCCGCGGCGCGGGCGGGATGACGTTCGAGCAGCTCAACACGCGACTCGATTCGCTGGGCATTTCGATCGACGTGGACGACGAGGGCGATTACACGGAACTGACCGCGACGGCGCCGGCGGACCAGTTGGCCGAGGCCGTGAAGCTGTCCACGCTCGTCCTGACTAAGCCGAACTTCGACGAGAAGGAGTTCGCCAACCTCAAGCAGCAGGCGCAGTCGAATTTGACGGCGTCGCTGGCGAGCCCGACGACGGTCGCCGAGCGCGAGCTGGGCGCGATGCTGTACGGCGACACGCCGCTCGGGCGGAAGACGACGCCGCAGTCGCTCAACGCGATCACGCTGGCGGACGTGAAGGAGTATTTCGGTAAGATCTACCGGCCGGCGGACGCGATCGTCATTTTGTCCGGCGACGTGACGCCCGAAACCGGGAAGAAGCTCGCCGAGCAGTTGCTGGCGGGATGGGGCGAGGCGAAGTCGGACCTGGCGCTCGCGCCCGCTCCCAAGTACGAGCTGCCGCCCGCGGCGGATAAGCGGAAGATCGTTCTGATCGATCACCCGGACGCCAAGCAGGCGGCGGTCCGTGCGGGCGTGCGGGCGTTCACCGTGCAGAGCGAGCAGCGGTACGCGGGGTCGTTGGCGAACCAGATCTTGTCGGGCGGGATCGAGTCGCGCGTGATGGCGTCGGTGCGGGCGGCCAAGGGGCTGGCGTACGCGGCGCACGGCATCTTCTCGCCCGGCCGGCAGGCGGGGGCGTTCGTCGGCGACACGGATACGAAGATCGAGGCGGCCGACCAGGCGATCGAGGCGATGTTCCAGGTGTTCGAGGACATGGCGAGCGGCAAGGCGCCGGTGACGGCGGAGGAGCTCAAAGAGGCCCGGCTGCGCGTCGCGGGGTCACTGGTCATGTCGATGCAGACCGTCGACCGGCAGGCCGCCCGCCGGCTGACGGCGCTGCTCAACGGGTTCCCGGAAGATTACTGGGACACGTACCCGTCGATGCTGTCGACCGTGACGGCCGAGCAGGTACAGCAGGTCATGAAGCAGCACGTCGACACGAACAAGATGTCGATCGTCGTGGTGGCGCCGGCGAAGGACGTGAAGGCCAAGCTCGAGAAGCTCGGGCCGGTGGAGGTGAAGCCGATGCCAATGGCGGCGCCGGCGAAGCCCGACCTCCTCAAGTGAGCGGCATGGTCACCTCCGGTGACCATGTCCTCCGCCCCCTTCGTGACAAACCCCGACCGCCCGGTTAATCCTTTCACGCTGGAGTAAACGGAGGTCTCCGCCGTGTCCGAACCCGCGCCGAGTAAAGCCGCCGCCGCCTCGCCCGCCCAGGGAAGTTCGGGGTACGAGGTCGCCCGCGCCCGCGGGCAGTGCGTCGTGTGCAGCGTGCAGATCGAGCCGGGCCAGCCGCTGATGGCGGCGCTGCGCGAGACGCAAATCGGGTTCGAGCGGCTCGACGTGTGCGTCAGCGATTGGCCGAACTTCGACAAGGCGGACCTGGTCGGGTTCTGGCGGACCGTGATGCCGCGGCACGAGCAGAAGAAGAAGCTGTTCGTCGACGACCAGGTGCTGTGCGACTTGTTCGAACGGCTGTCCGAGGCGACCGAGCCGGCCAAGCTCAATTTCCGGTTCGTCCTGGGCCTGATCCTGATGCGCAAGCGGCTGATCGTGTACGAGGCCAGCCGCCAGGAGGACGGCGCGGAAATCTGGGCCGTCCGCTTCCGCGGCAAGGACGCCCGTCTCGATTTGCTGAACCCGAAGCTGAACGACTCGCAGATCGCCGAGGTCGGGGCGCAACTCGGGGAGATTTTGAACGAGGAACTGTGAGACGGGAACGGCGCGGGTTGCCCAAGACCGGAATGCCGACCTGGTGTCTGAACGCCGACCGACGCATTTGCACTTCACCCGCATGAAGCTCATCCCCCCCATCCTGCTTCTGATCGTGGCCGCCGGGTGTCGGCCGGTCCCGCAGGGGCGACCGCCGTACGACGGCCCGACCGAGCCGCTGGTCGCCGTCGTCCAGAAGATCAACGCGAACAACGGCAAGATCCGCACGGTCTGGGCACAGCACGACTTTGAGGCGATGATTGTCGACGCCAAGGGCAAGTCTCACGCGTTCTCCGGGTCCGGGACGCTGCAGTTCCGCAAGCCGGGCGATTTGCTGCTGAAGGCGCGCGGGGTGATCGACTTCTTCGACGTGGGTGCGAACGCCGAGACGTTCTGGTTCACCGCGTTCCCGGCCGAGGTCAGCACGCAGTGGTGGGGGCGGCGCGAGAACTTCACCGGCACGTCGGCCGGGCGGTCGGGCATGCCGATCCGGCCGGACCTGTTGGGGGAAGTGCTGGGCGTGCACGAGATCGACACGGATTTCACGCGCGCCCCCGTGCCCG
>Ga0196963_10002133_pt1 | contig 12242 bp, 9 predicted proteins | sample S1_5metaG_FD_148600 | JGI IMG/M metagenome (GOLD analysis project Ga0196963, IMG submission 148600) | Soil microbial communities from Anza Borrego desert, Southern California, United States - S1_5 | ecosystem: Environmental > Terrestrial > Soil > Desert | place: USA: California | collected... | reverse complement strand
TCAAGGCCGACAACGGCAGCTCGGGCATGGGCGTGATGACGGTGCGCGATGCGAAGGAGCTGGACGAAGCGCCGCGCCGCGAGCGCTGCGGCATGGACACCGCTGGCACCACCGAGGTGGTGATCCAGGAAGGCGTGCCGACCTACGAGCGCGTGCACGACGCGGTGGCCGAGCCGGTGGTCTACATGATCGACCGCTACGTCGTCGGCGGCTTCTACCGGGTGCATGCCGAACGCGGCAACGACGAGAACCTGAACGCCCCCGGCGCCAGCTTTGTGCCGCTGGCGTTCGCCGAGAGCCACCATCTGCCGCGCCCGGGCGACAAGCCGGGCGCCAGCGCGCCGAACCGCTTCTACATGTACGGCGTGATCGGGCGCCTGGCGATGCTGGCGGCCAGCTACGAGCTGGAAGCCACCGACCCCGACGCCGAGGTCTACGAGTAGGTCCGCGCAAGTCCTTCACGGAAGGGGCCACAGCCGCCCCGTTCCGGTGATTGACGCACCGCAGCATGACAGGAGCACAATGCGCGGTTTCGGCACCCGCCGGCGTTGACGTGGCCGGCGACTCCTCGTGAGTGCTAACGCTCCCAAGAGCCCGGCCGCCCTGGCCGCGCTGACGCTCGGCGCCCTCGGCGTCGTCTACGGCGACATCGGCACCAGCCCGCTGTATGCGCTGAAAGAGGTCTTCCACGGCGGCCACGTCGCCGTCACTGCCGAGAACGTGCTCGGCGTGCTGTCGCTGATCTTCTGGACGATGACCATCATCGTCTCGCTGAAGTACGTGCTGCTGATCTTGCGCGCCGACAACAACGGCGAGGGTGGCCTGATCGCAATGTTGGCGCTCGCTACCACTGCAGTGCGCCGTGCTCCCCGCCTGCGCGCCGCGCTGATGACGGTGGGCCTGTTCGGCACCGCGGTGTTCTACGGCGACGGCGTCATCACGCCCGCGATCTCGGTGCTGTCGGCGGTGGAAGGCCTGGGCGTCGCCGCGCCGGCCCTGCAGCACTACGTGATCCCGCTGACGCTGCTGGTGCTGACGGCGCTGTTCGCGGTGCAGCGTTTCGGCACCGGGGGCATCGGCCGCGCCTTCGGGCCGATCACGCTGGTGTGGTTCGGCGTGCTGACGGCGCTCGGCCTGCCGCACGTGATGGACAACCCGACCGTGCTGGTGGCGCTGAACCCGCTGTATGCCATCCACTTCGTCGCCGCCAACCCGCTGGTCGCCTTCATCGGCCTGGGCGCGGTCGTGCTGTGCGTCACCGGCGGCGAGGCCTTGTACGCCGACATGGGCCACTTCGGCCGGATGCCGATCCGCATCGCCTGGTACGCCATCGTGATGCCGGCGCTGGTGGTCAACTACTTCGGCCAGGGCGCGATGCTGCTGAAGCAGCCCGAGGCCATCAAGAACCCGTTCTACCTGATGGCCCCGGGCTGGGCCCAGTTGCCGCTGGTGATCCTGGCGACCATGGCGACCGTGATCGCCTCGCAGGCACTGATCACCGCGGCCTTCTCCGTCACCAAGCAGGCCATCCAGCTCGGCATCCTGCCGCGCATGCAGATCCGCCACACGTCCGTGCGCGACACCGGCCAGATCTACGTGCCCTTCGTGAACTGGGGGCTGTTCGTCTTCATCGTGCTGGCGGTGGTGCTGTTCCGCACCTCGTCCAACCTGGCCACGGCCTACGGCATCGCGGTGACGCTGGACATGACGATCACCACCGTGATGACCTTCTTCGTCATCCGCTACGGCTGGCGCTATCCGCTGGTGCCTTGCCTGCTGGCCACCGGCTTCTTCTTCGTCATCGACGTCACATTCTTCGCCTCGAACATGCTCAAGCTGTTCTCCGGCGGCTGGTTCCCGCTGTTGATCGGCAGCGGCATGTTCACGCTGATGATGACCTGGGTGCAGGGCCGCAGGCTGCTGAGCGCGAAGCTGCACGACGACTCGATCGAGCTGAAGGGCTTCCTCGATGCGGTGTTCGTCAGCCCGCCCACGCGCGTGGCCGGCACCGCGGTATTCCTGTCGTCCGAACCGGGCCTGACGCCCAACGCGCTGATGCACAACCTGAAGCACAACAAGGTGCTGCACGAGCACAACCTGTTCGTGACGGTGAAGCACCACGAGGTGCCGTGGGTGGGCTTCGACAAGCGCATCGAGATGGACAGCCTGGGCCACGACTGCTGGCAGGTGGTGCTGCACTTCGGCTTCAAGAACGATCCCGACGTGCCCGAGGCGCTGAAGCTGCTGGAAGACCGCGGCATCCCGCTGCCGGAGATGGACACCAGCTACTTCCTGAGCCGCGACATCGTGATCCCCACGTTCGCGCACGGCATGGCGATGTGGCGCGAGAAGCTCTTTGCCAGCATGCACCGCAACGCCGCGGCGGCGGCGGACTTCCTGAACCTGCCGTCGAACCGGATCGTCGAGCTGGGAGCGAAGGTCGAGATCTGAGCGCGCCGGCTCGGCCGGGTGCGTCAGGACAGCACGCGGCGGCCCTCGTCGCCTGCGCACGACGGCGGCCTTTCCCCAGGCGGCGGCGCCTGCGGCAAGCGCGCCATCGGCATCGACAGGGCGGCCTCGGCCGTCTCCAGCGCCTCGAAGCCGAAGCGGCGCATCAGGCGGCAGGCCGCGCTCTCGCGGTCGATGTGCAGGCCGATCACCTGGCCATGGCGGTCGGCCGATTCGGTCAGCCAGGCCAGCACGCGGCTGCCCACGCCGCGGCGGCGCCAGGCCGGCGCGAGGCACAGGTCGATCAGCGTCGCCCGGCCGGGCGTGCCGTGCCAGCTGAGCCGGCCGATCGGCTGGCCCTCCAGCACCAGCAGCAGGAACATCGCCTCTGGATGGCGCGCCAGGAAGTGGCGCTGCTGGAAGTCGAACTGCTCGTCGAGGTAGGCCCGGCAGCGTGATGGCGACCAGCCGGTCTCGCGCATCTGGTCGGCGCGCGAGGCGGCGTACAGGCAGCGCAGGAACGGCTCGTCGGCCGCCATCACCGGCCGCGCATGCAGCCGGCCCCAGGGTTCGGGCTGGGCCGCGCGGCCCAGGCCCAGCAGTTCGCGCAACAGCGCCATGCCCAGTGACATGAGGATCCCAACGAGAGCGTTGCGCGCATGCTAGGAAGGCCTTCCAGGCCCCACAACGGGCCAGTGACATAGTGCGCTCGCCCGGCGTGGGCGGCGGCCAACAGTCGGACGGACGGCGCACGCGGCGCGCCACCCGGCCAGCGCCTGGCTGGCCGAGGAGGGCGCTTGCCGGGCGCCACCGGCGTTCCGTTCACTCGTCGGCAGTGACCGTCGCGCCCAGGCGGCTCAGGCGCACCCAGCTGTTCGGCGGCACCGGGTGCCAGGGGCCGGACGAAGGATCCAGCGGTTCGGAGGCGATGATGCTGCCGCGGTCCCCTTCGCTGACGTAGAGGCTGGGCGGCTTGCTGTCGCTGGCGAAGCGGAAGGCGTAGACCTGGTCGCCGTCGGCCATCGCCGCGGCGAAGCGCAGCGGTTCGCTGACACCGGCGCTGCGCATCAGCGCCAGCGTATCGTCCAGCACCGTCGGCATGGCCTGGTCGGGCGTCTCGCCGGCCTCGATGCGGGCCAGGGTCAGCAGGAACAGCAGCTCGGAATCGGTGCTGCCCTGGCGCGCGGCGTACAGGTGGTCGGGCAGGCGGGCTTCCATCGCGCGGCGCACGCGGCCGAAGCCGCCGACTTGACCGTTGTGCATGAACAGCCAGCGGCCCTGGCGGAACGGATGGCAGTTCTGGCGCGCGGTGGCGGTGCCGGTGGCGGCACGCACGTGGGCGAAGAACAGGCGCGAGCGCAGCGTGCGGCACAGCGACAGCAGGTTCTCGTCACCCCAGGCCGGCACCGCCTCGCGGTAGACGCCCGGCTCGTCGCGGTCGCCGTACCAGCCGATGCCGAAGCCGTCGCCGTGGGTCGCCGTCTTGGCTTCCGCGGCGCTGCGCGATTGCCGCACCAGCGAATGCCGCGCCGCGCAGACCAGCTCGTCGAGGTGGATGGGGTCTCCCAGGTAGGCAAGCAGGCGGCACATGGTGGCGTTCCGAAGGCTGTTTCAGGGACTATCGGCCGCCCGCGAGATGCCCTTGAGCCGGCGCGCGTGACGGGCGCCGCACCTGCCCCGCCTGCCCTTCCCATGCCTGGCGACGCTTCAATGGCCGGCGGCGGGGCGGCCCTTTCAGGCCTGGTGGCAGGCTCGGCCGCGCCCACGATCCAGAATGCGCGCTCCGCCCGCTGAAGCCACAAGGCCCACCGATGAAACTGCTGTTCGTCGCCGACCCGCTGGAGTCGTTCAAGACCTACAAGGACACGACGTTTTCGATGATGCGCGAGGCGGCACGCCGCGGCCACCAGGTCTGGGCCTGCGAGCCGGCCGACCTGGTGTGGGTGCGCGGCGCGCGCGTCGTGGCGCGGAAGGCCCGCTGCATCGTCCTGACCGGGCACGAGAAGGACTGGTTCATCGTCGAGGCGGTAGGCGAACTGGCCCTGGCCGACACCGGCGCGGTGATCATGCGCAAGGACCCTCCCTTCGACAGCGAGTACTTCTACGCCACCCACCTGCTCAGCCAGGCCGAGCGCGAGGGCGCCAAGGTCTTCAACCAGCCCGCCGCGCTGCGCGACCACCCGGAAAAGCTCGCGATCCTCGAGTTCCCCGAATTCATCGGCCCCACCCTGGTGACGCGCAGCGCCGAGGCCGTGCGCGCCTTCCACGCCGAGCACCGGGACATCATCCTGAAGCCGCTGGACGGCATGGGCGGCATGGGCATCTTCCGCGTCGGGCCCGACGGCCTGAACCTCGGCTCCATCGTCGAGACCTTGAACCAGGACGGCGCCACCTCGCTGATGGTGCAGAAGTACCTGCCCGAGATCGTGCACGGCGACAAGCGCGTGCTGGTGATCGGCGGCGTGCCGGTGCCCTATTCGCTGGCGCGCATCCCGCAGGGCAGCGAGATCCGCGGCAACCTGGCCGCCGGCGGCAAGGGCGTGGCGCAGCCGCTCACTTCGCGCGACAGGCAGATCGCCGAGGCGCTGGGCCCGACGCTGGCGGCGCGGGGCCTGCTGCTGGTGGGCCTGGACGTGATCGGGGATTGCCTGACCGAGATCAACGTCACCAGCCCGACCTGCTTCCAGGAAATCACGCAGCAGACAGGGTTCGACGTGCCCAAGATGTTCATCGACGCACTGGAGGCCGCTGCCGGCCAGGGAGAGAAGGCATGAAGACCAAAGCCGCGGTGGCCTGGAAGGCCGGTACCCCGCTGACCATCGAAGAGGTGGACCTGGACGGCCCGCGCGACGGCGAGGTGCTGGTCGAGGTCAAGGCCACCGGCATCTGCCACACCGACTGGTACACGCTGTCCGGCGCCGACCCCGAGGGCCTGTTCCCAGCCATCCTCGGCCATGAAGGCGCGGGCGTGGTGCTGGAGAGCAAGGTGCCCTGGCTGAAGGCCGGCGACCACGTGATCCCGCTGTACACGCCCGAATGCCGGCAGTGCAAGTTCTGCCTGTCGCGCAAGACCAACCTGTGCCAGGCCATCCGCGCCACGCAGGGCAAGGGTTTGATGCCGGACGGCTCGTCGCGCTTCTCGCTGAACGGGCAGCCGCTGCTGCACTACATGGGGACCTCGACGTTCTCGAACCACATCGTCGTGCCCGGTATCGCGCTGGCCAAGATCCGGCCCGACGCGCCCTTCGCCACCGTCTGCTACATCGGCTGCGGGGTCACCACCGGCGTCGGCGCGGTGCTGTTCACCGCCCAGGTCGAGGCCGGCGCCAACGTGGTGGTGTTCGGCCTGGGCGGCATCGGCCTCAACGTGATCCAGGGCGCGAAGATGGTCGGCGCCGACAAGATCATCGGCATCGACATCAACCCGGCCCGGCAGGAGATGGCGCGCCGCTTCGGCATGACGCACTTCATCAACCCGAAAGAGGTGCCGAACCTCGTCGACGCCATCGTGCAGCTGACCGACGGCGGCGCCGACTACAGCTTCGAGTGCATCGGTAACACGCAAGTGATGCGGCAGGCGCTGGAGTGCACGCACAAGGGCTGGGGCCGCAGCATCATCATCGGCGTCGCGGAAGCGGGCGCCGAGATCAGCACCCGGCCCTTCCAGCTGGTCACCGGCCGCAAGTGGGAAGGCTCGGCCTTCGGCGGCGCGCGCGGCCGCACCGACGTGCCCAAGATCGTCGACTGGTACATGGACGGCAAGCTGAAGATCGACGAGCTGATCACGCACAAGCTGCCGCTGGAGCGCATCAACGAGGGCTTCGAGCTGATGAAGCGCGGCGAGTCGATCCGCTCGGTGGTGGAGTTCTGAGCATGCACGCCGTCGAAACGCTGTCCGCCCACCGCGCCTTCGGCGGCACGCAGCGCTTTCACCGCCACCTGTCGCGTGAGATCGGGCTGCCGATGCGCTTCGGCCTGTACCTGCCGCCGCAGGCCGAATCGCGCCGCGTGCCGCTGCTGGTCTACCTGGCCGGGCTCACCTGCACCGAGGAAACCTTCGCGATCAAGGCCGGCGCGCAGCGCGCCGCGGCTGAACTGGGCCTGGCGCTGTTGACGCCCGACACCAGCCCGCGTGGCGCTGGCGTGCCGGGCGAAAGCGAGTCCTGGGACTTCGGCGTCGGCGCCGGCTTCTACCTGGACGCGGTCGAGCCACCCTGGTCGCGCCACTGGCGCATGGAAAGCTACCTGTTGCGCGAGCTGCTGCCGCTGGTGCAGGACGAGGCGCCGGTCGACCTGGGCCGCGCCGGCCTCTTCGGCCATTCGATGGGCGGCCATGGCGCGCTGACGCTGGCGCTGCGCCACCCGGGCGTGTTCCGCAGCGTCTCGGCCTTCGCGCCGATCTGCGCGCCGATGCAGTGCCCGTGGGGCGTCAAGGCTTTCACGGGTTATCTGGGTGACCAGCATGGCGCCTGGGCCGCCCACGACGCCAGCGCGCTGATGCGCGCGCAACGCGCCGTGCCCTATCCCGACGGCATCCTGGTCGACCAGGGCCTGGCCGACCAGTTCCTCGACAGCCAGCTGCACCCCGAGGCCCTCGAAGCCGCCTGCGAAGCGCTGGGCCAGCCGCTGGTGCTGCGGCGGCATGCCGGCTACGACCACGGCTACTACTTCGTCGCCAGCTTCGTCGAAGACCACCTGCAGCACCACGCGCGGCGCTTGTACGCCTGACGGGCCGGCCCCCGTGGACGCCGGTCGTGGGCGCGATCACGGTGGGCGCCGGCCGGGCACGGCCGCAGCGGACAATCCGCCGATGGCCCTGATCACCGTCTCCAACGCTCAACTCGCCTTCGGCCACTGGCCGCTGCTGGACCACGCCGACTTTTCGCTCGAGGCGGGCGAGCGCGTGGCGCTCATCGGCCGCAACGGCACCGGCAAGTCGTCGCTGCTGAAGGTGCTGGCCGGCATCGACCGGCTGGACGACGGCGTGCTGCAGTTCCAGCAGTCGCTGCGCCGCACCTACGTGCCGCAGGAGCCGCAATTCACCCCGGGCGCCACGGTGTTCGAGGCCGTCAGCGAAGGCCTGGCCGAGGTGAAGGCGCTGCGCGAGCGCTTCGAGGCGCATGCCGAGGGTGATGACCTGGACGCGATCCAGACCCGCATCGAGGCGCTGGACGGCTGGACCTGGGAGAACCGCGTCGACGAAGTGCTGCAGCGCCTGCACCTGGACCCCGCGGCGGTGATCGACCAGCTCTCCGGCGGCACCAAGAAGCGCGTGGCGCTGGCGCAGGCGCTGGTCACGCGGCCGGACGTGCTGCTGCTGGATGAACCGACCAACCACCTGGACCTGGATGCGATCGACTGGTTGCAGAGCCTTCTCGTGGATTGGGGCGGCGCGCTGATCGTCGTCTCGCACGACCGGGCCTTCATCGACGGCGTGGCCACCCGCATCGTCGAGCTGGACCGCGGGATCCTGCGCAGCTACCCCGGCAACTTCAGCACCTACGAGCGCACCAAGGAGGCCGAACTGGAGGCCGAGGCGCTGGAGAACGCCCGCGCCGACAAGCTGCTGGCCCAGGAAGAGGTGTGGGTGCGCAAGGGCGTGGAGGCGCGGCGCACGCGCAGCGTCGGCCGCGTGGCGCGCTTGAAGCGCCTGCGCGAGCAGCGGGCGGCGCGGCGCGACCAACTGGGCCAGGTGCGGCTGGAGCTGGCCACCGGGCTGCCGACCGGCAAGATCGTCGCGGAACTGCAGGACGTGAGCCTGCGCTTCGGCGACAAGCTGATCGTCGACGACTTCTCCACCACGGTGCTGCGCGGCGACAAGATCGGCCTGGTCGGACCGAACGGCGCCGGCAAGACCAGCCTGCTGCGGCTGATCCTGGGCGAGCAGCAGCCCAGCGCCGGCACCGTGCGCCGCGGCACGCAGCTGAAGGTGGCCTACTTCGACCAGATGCGCGGCGGCCTGGACCTCGACGCGACGCTGGCGCACACGATCAGCCCCGGCAGCGACTGGGTGGAGATCGGCGAAGGGCCGAAGGCCGTGCGCAAGCACGTGATGAGCTACCTCACCGACTTCCTGTTCTCGCCCGAGCGCGCCAACTCGCCGGTGCGCACGCTGTCCGGCGGCGAGCGCAACCGCCTGCTGCTGGCGCGGCTCTTCGCGCTGCCGGCCAATGTGCTCGTCCTCGACGAACCGACCAACGACCTCGACATCGACACGCTGGAGCTGCTCGAAGAGCTGCTGCAGTCCTATGCCGGCACGGTCTTTCTCGTCAGCCACGACCGGCGCTTCCTGGACAACGTGGTGACCAGCCTGATCGCCTGGGAAGGCGACGTGGCGCCCGGCCTGTGGCGCGAGTACGAAGGCGGCATCGACGACTGGCGGGCGGCACGCGCGCGTGCCGCGGCCAGCGCGGCCGCCGCGGCGCCGAAACCTGCGGCGGCCGCTGCGGCAGCGGCCACCCCACCCCGCGAAGCAGCGCCGAAAGCGAAGACCAAGCTGAGCTACAAGGAGCAGCGTGAACTGGACGAGCTGCCCGCGCGCATCGCGGCGCTGGAGGCCGAGCAGAAGACCATCGGCGAGCGCCTGGCCGGCAGCGAGCTGTACCAGACCGAGCCGCAGCGCGCGGGCGAGCTCAATGCGCGTTATGCGCAGATCGAGGACGAGCTGATGGCGGCGCTGGAGCGCTGGGAAGCGCTGTCGGCGCTGCAGAAGTAGCGCGGGAGGCGGTGGTTCGCCGGCCGTGGCGGAAGCAAGCCGCGCAGTCTCGGCGGCTCGGGGTGAACCCGCGGCTGTAGCGCAAGTGACAGCAGGGCGGGGGCCGGGCTTCTACCGTCGCGCCCCAGCCCGGACTTCCGGGCGCTGGAGGGACGACCGATGCCGACACCGATCCGCCGCCGCCACGCCCTGGCGGGCCTGGGTGCCCTGGGCCTGGCCCGCTGGGCCGCCGCCCAATCCACCCCCTCGGGAGCGTCGCCGTCCAGCGACCGCGGCGACATCGTGATCGGCCAGAGCGCCCACCTCAGCGGTCCGCTCGCCGGCACGCTGAAGGCGGTGTTGCATGGCCAGGAGCTGGCGCTGGATGAGTTCAACCGCCGCGGCGGCGTGGGGGGCCGCCGCGTGAAGCTGGTGACGCTGGACGATGCCTACGACCCCAAGCGCTGCGTCGAGAACGTCCACACGCTGATCGAGCGCGACAAGGCGGTGGCGCTGTTCGGGCTGGCCAGCACGGCCAACGTCGGCGCGGTGCTGCCCGTCTTGGCGGAGAAGAAGGTGCCGTTGGTCGGCGTCTACACCGGCGCGCCGGCGCTGCGGGCGAAGCAGCATCCGTACTTCTTCACCGCGATGGCGAGCTACCGCGACGAGGTGGTGCAGATGGTGCGCAACCTGGCGACGGTCGGGCGCTCGAAACTCGCGGTGGCCTACCACGACAGCCCCTTCGGACAACTCATGCTGCCGGTGGTGGAGGAGGTGTGCCGCGAACTGGGCACGGCGCTGGTGGCCAAGGCGGGCCTCGACATCCCGGGGCAGAACTCGGCGGCGGTGGGCCAGGCGCTGGCGCAGGGCGCGCCGCAGGCGGTGCTGTTCATCGCCTTCGGGCCGGCGCTGGTGCCCTTCGTGAAGGCGGTGCGTGCCCAGCTTGGCGTGCCGGTCTACGCGCTGTCCATCGCCAACTCCAAGCCACTGGTGGATGCACTGGGTGACGAGGCGCGCGGCCTGGCCTTCACGCAGACCGTGCCCTATGCGATGCGCGCGACGAGCACGCTGACCCGCGACTACGCCGCGGCGATGGAGCGCGCCAAGCTGCCGGCCGACTTCGACCATTTCTTCGGCTACCTCAACCTGCGGGTGCTGCTGGAGCTGCTCAAGCGCGCCGGCAAGAATCTCAGCTCGGAGAGCCTGGTCAAGACGATCGAGGGCGTGGGCAAGCTGGACCTGGGCGGCTACACGGTGAACTTCGGGCCGCAGAACCACCACGGCTCCAGCTATGTCGACCTGCTGATCGTGGGCCCGGGTGGGCGTTTCATCCGCTGAGCGGGCAAGCCGGGTCGCCTGCCGGGCGTCCTGCCGACCACGCCCGTCGCCGGCGGGATGGCCGCCGGGCCGCTACAGGTAGCCGAGCCAGCCTTCGTTCGTCGCCGCGGGGTGCGTGCGGCTGACGATCAACCCGGCCTGCAGGTAGATCGCGTTCAGCAGCCGCTGCGCGCGGCCGCGGTCGATGCCGGGCCAGTCGCACATCTCCCGCAGGTTGCAGGTGTGGCGGCGCAGCCGGGTGATGCAGCGGCCCATCACCGCGGGCAGGTCCAGGCCGTCGAAGCTGACGCCGGGCGCCACGCGGTAGGCGGCCTGGCCGGCGATCTCGGGCAGCAGGGCCTCGCGGGCACCGCGCATCGCCATCGCCCACAGCACCGGCGCCAGCGGGTGGTAGAGGCTCAGGTCGCCGACCAGCGCTTTTTCGGGATCGCCAGGCGCGCGCAGCGTGGCGCGCTCGACCTGCAGCACTTCCATCTCGTCGAGCCGGCCGGCCAGCACGCGCGTCATCGGCACCGGGCAGTGGGCCAGCTTCTGTGCCGGGAAGATACTGAGCGTCAGCACCTGGTCGCCCCATTGCAGGTGGATCGCCAGCGGCTGGCCGTGGCGCACGCCGGCGGCCAGCACCTCCAGCAGCTCGCTGTGCTGGCCGCGCTGCTCAAAGCGTTGCAAGTCTTGCATCAGCGACGGGCTGAGCGACGTCAGCCGCGAATTCGCGGCATCGGTGCCATGCAGCCGGTCGAGGTCGTCGAGGTAGCGACGGAACTCGCTGACTCGCATCAGGTCGGGCGCACCCTGAGGGAGAGTGGAACGGAACATCGGGCCAGACGGACTGAGACGGCCCGATGGTAGCGCCCCCCCTAGTTCACAGGTCGAGACGTTACGTTTCCGTCCCCCGTGTTCGGGTGCCTTGCAGGGCCTTTTTTGCGGACGAAAACCCTTGCCAGAAGGCGGGTTCCTGGGAACTTGCGAAGTTGACCCGCATCAGCGTGCTGGGCCGCGGCCGGGCGTGGAACAGGCTGCCCGGCGCCACCAGCCAGCCTTCCTCGGCCAGCCGGGTTGCCAGCTGGTCGGTGTCGACGCCGGTGTCGATCCAGCCGAACAGCCCCTGCGGCGGCGCGACGAAGCGACAACCGGCCTCGGTGGCCAGGCGCAGCACGCGCTGGCGCGCACTGTCCAGGCGCTGGATCACGCGCTCGGCATGGCGGCGCAGCAGGCCCTGGTCCAGGCACCAGGCCACGGCCCGCTCCAGCAGTGCCGGCGTGGTCAGCGACATCAGCAGCTTGGTGTCGATCAGGCGCTCGGCCAGCGCCGGCGCCGCGGCCACGTAGCCGACACGCCAGTTCGGCGCCAGGATCTTCGAGAAGCCGGAGACGTAGACGGTGCGCTGCAGCCCGTCCAGCGCCGCCAGCCGCGGCGCATGCGGCGGCGCCAGCCAGGCGTAGGTGTCGTCCTCGACGATCACCAGGTCGTGCGCGTCCGCCAGCTTGAGCACCTGGTGCGCGGTGGCCAGCGACAAGCTGTGGCCCGTGGGGTTGTGCAGCACCGACACCGTCACGTACAGGCGCGGCCGGTGCTCGGACAGCAGCGCCTGCATCACCGCGAGGTCGGGACCATTGGGGCCGCGTGGCACCGGCAGCAGGCGCATGCCCAGGCGCGTCAGCCGGGCGAACTCCACCGCCCAGCCGGGTTCATCCACCAGCACGGCGTCGCCGGGCTGCAGCAGCGTGCGGGCGACGATGTCCAGCGCGTTGGTGGCGTTGTT
>Ga0196963_10002132_pt1 | contig 12243 bp, 8 predicted proteins | sample S1_5metaG_FD_148600 | JGI IMG/M metagenome (GOLD analysis project Ga0196963, IMG submission 148600) | Soil microbial communities from Anza Borrego desert, Southern California, United States - S1_5 | ecosystem: Environmental > Terrestrial > Soil > Desert | place: USA: California | collected... | reverse complement strand
CGGATTTCGACTACATCGTGATCGGCTCAGGGATGGGCGGCGGGACTGTGGCGGACGACCTGGCCGACCGCAAGCCGGGGAAACGCATCCTCGTCGTGGACTCCGGCTCGTTCGTCTATCCGACTCACGTCTACAACATCAGCCGCTTCCACAACTATGACGTGGCGAACCACTTCGGGGCGGACAACTTCCTACAGGCGGAGACACCGCAGCGGTTCATCGGCGGCAAGCCGCAACTCGTGTTCGGCGGCCGGTCCATTTTCTGGTCGGTCTCATCCCGCAGCCGCAGGATTGGGAACTGGACTTCTTCCCCGCAGCGGTCCGGTCGGCACTGAAGGGCGAGTACTTGAAGCTCGCCGGCGAGCGGATGAACGCGTCGTCGAGTTTGGGCAACAAGGCCCGCGAACTGGTCACGCATTTCCGAAACAGCTCACTCAAAGACGATTTCGACATCCACGAGACGCCCCGAGCGCTGCACCAGCCGTACTTGCTCGCGGATGGCACGCCGGCGAACAAGTTCTTCGTCGAGCCCACCGGCGTCTTCAACACGGCCGAACTGCTCATCAACCAGACCGGGCTGACCCCCGGACACGACCTCAACGGCTCCGGGATGTTCATCCGGTTGAACAGCTTCGTCGAGGCCGTCAACAGCGTGCTGCACGACTGGTACGAGGTGAAGACGACCAACACGGTGACGGGGGAGCAGCGGAGCTTCTACTCGCCAAAGGTTGTCATAGCTGCCGGCTCGACGGAGAGCCCGAAGTTGATCAACCGGTCCTCGGTGTACCACGCGTTGCCAGACGACATCAAGCCACTGGTTGGCTTCGGCCTGACGGATCACCCTGTGTCGGCCGAGTCCCAAGCGTACGTCGCATCCGCCGGCAACCCACGCATCGAAATCTCACCGCACGACCATGCGAAGATTATCTTCTACTCCAAGGGGAAGCTCGACGGCAATGGCCACATTCAGTACCCGTTTAACGTCGAAATGAATGTCAACCATGAGTACTGGCACCTACGGAACAACGACGCGTCGGCGGGTCCATTCACGGACCACGACCCGACCCGCACGCGGGTTGACATCAAGTTCAGTTTTGCCAACTGCCTGGACGACCAGAACGGCATCCACTCGCACGCCAACGACGGGTACACGCCGTACGTCAGCTTCAAGCGGTTCGCCGACCTCGCCGAACTGCTCAACTCGCGGTTCCCGGCCGTGGCCGGCTGGAAGAGGAACACCGCCGACTTTATGATGCTGCTGAACCAAACGCGGCAACGGATCTTCGACGAGTTTAACGACGTGGACTTCCAAACGGGAAAGTACGGCGGCTACCTCGGCGAGCAATGGCCGTTCGGCTGGGGGACGGTCCACCACGCCTGTGGCACGCTGAGAATGCCGTGGAAGGCTGAACGCAACTCTCCGTTCAATTCTCGATCCGTCGTTGACGAGAACCTGAAAGTCCACGGCACCGCAGGGCTTTATGTCTGCGACATGTCCGTGCTACCGGTAAGCACGGCCGCAAACCCCGTCCGAGCGTTGGCCGGTCTGGCGCTGCGGCTCTCGCGTCATCTCGGCTAGACGCCAAAACCCGCGCTGCACCCGAACAGGTCGAGGAGCCGCCGCGGCAGGTGAGCTGGTCGTTCGCTTCACATGAGGGCGTGTCCCGAGCGCGCAAGGTGCTTGCCCCAACCTGCCTCGGTCCGACACGTCGAAGCGGCGAGTAGCCTCGGTCGATGTACACCGATCTGACCGAAGCAGCTAAGAACTTGATTTGAAGTAAGTTTTGCCTCGGAATGAATTTGGAGCGGCGTTCTCAGCCGCTAACCCGTCGCTTGTTCGAATCCAGCTTTCGGAACTCCGGCGTCGGCAGTCCGTTCACACCCCAGTCCTCCAATTCGACTTCCTGGATGATCACAAAGGTAAGCGCCGGTGGCTTATCGAGCACGTCAACCAGCAAGTCGGTCGCTCCCTTAATGAGGGCAGCTTTCTGTTCTCGCGTCGCCCCTTCACGCGTGATCTGAATCGTAACAATGGGCATGGTGGTCTCCTCGGTTGTTAAGAGCATGGATTACCAACGACCGGCGTGCGCACCGCCGTCGACATGCAAAGTTTCGCCTGTCACGAACGCGGCCGACTCCAAATACAGCACTGCTTCCACAACTTCACTGATCTCGCCCATCCGTCCCACGGGTTGCAGACCGGCCAGGAACGCATGCGACTCCGGTGCGTGCATGGGAGTCTTAATAATTCCTGGGGCTACTGCGTTCACGCGAATACCTTGGTCGGCATACTCAATCGCCAAGGATCGCGTCACGGCATCGAGCCCGCCTTTGGTGAGCGACGCCAGGGCCTAGGGCACGCCTTTTACCGGCTGATTCACCAGTGTCGTGGTGAGATTCACAATGTGCCCACCGCCACGAGTGAGCATTTGCCGGACGGCAACCTGCGAGATGTAGAAGAACCCAGCGAGGTTCAGAGAGATCTTAGCGGAGAAATCCGCCTCGGTGTATTCCGTAAATGGCTTGGCAAGAACATGCCGGCGTTGTTTACCAGCGTGTCAACCCGGCCGAACTTCTCAACCGCACCCTTGATGATGCGGTCGGCAACCGCCGGGACGGAAATATCGCCAGCGATGGCCAGGATATCTGCCGAGGAACTCGGTTCGATCGATCGCGAGTTGGCGACAACCCGATAACCTCGGTCGAGGAATCCTCGGACGAGTCCCGCACCGATTCCTTGCGATGCCCCCGTGATGACCACTACCTTGCGCTCGCTGTTCATGACTTGGCCCCCAATAGGATCAGAATTCCAGTCCGACGCGTGTTTTGGCGCCGGATCTTCGTTGGAAAAAGACTGGCTCAGACAAGAGTGACGGTCACGTCGATGTTGCCGCGCGTGGCTTTTGAATACGGGCAGGTCTGATGTGCCGCGTCAACGATAGCCTGAGCTACCGCGCGTTCCAAGCCGGGCAAACTGACGTTCAGCCGCGCCCGAAGGAGGTACTCCCCATCGGTTGTGCCGAGGTCAACTTCCGCATCGACAGCTCGTTCGGCGGGCAATGAGACTTTCATCTTGCTGGCAGCAACACCCATGGCGCCGATGAAGCAGGCCGACCAGCCGGCCGCGAACAACTGCTCCGGATTGGTGCCGGCTCCAGCAGTGCCCGGGGATGACAATTTGACGTCGAGGCGTCCATCGGAAGTGCGAGACGCGCCATCGCGACCACCGGTCGTGTGGGTTTTCGCTGTGTAGAGCACTTTGTTTAGCTGGGTCATGGCATTGGTCCTTTCGTTTAGGTGGCGTAATCCTCTTACATCGAGGAATACCGGCGTAGTGAGTGCTGCTTACAGGCAACTTCCAATTTCCTGCGAAACTGCGACGCGTCCCCTATTTATCGCGCTGCAAAAAATCTCTGGGACGCGCCATCAACTCCGCGTAGAGGGGCCAACAATTTAGAACTTTGAGCTTTGACTGACCGCTCTGACATTGGTTCAATGTCCTTGGCTTAGCCCTTTCAAAGCGGGATTCCAATGGCTACGCTCGACCTGCATATCGTCGCACTTCAAACGCACGGCCATTGGTCCGCGAGTTTCAAGCACAGCCCAGAAATGGGATTCGGCGGTAAGACGGCACGTGACGCTGCGCAGAGACTGCTGCACGCAATGTCTGGCATCGATCTCGACGAGCAAAACTTGCTCGAAACAAGCGCCGTCGAAAGTGAGTCGCGGCTGGAACTGGTGGTGCGGGTGTCGTAGTCGTTACCTACGGCGGATCAGCGAGATGTTCGTCGATCTTCCGATCGCGGGTTGATCGCTGAATTCACTGGTCCAGTTTGCCAGGAGCTGCAGCAGAGCGGCATCTTCGAGACCGCCGCTATTCGCGGCTAAACTTTGCTGTTGCGAGTCGGGCCTTTCCGAACTCACCACCCGGACATTCTCGCCGCCGAAGATTTGGTCGCGCTCGGACAAATCGCCAACGACGAGTGCTGCCGGGGCTATTGGAGCGACATAGATGAAGTCGTTGCCGGTGAGTGAGTCGATGGCAACGGCCCTTGCGGCAAAATCGCCGAGAAGCTGGCCGCCTACTCGCACGCGGAGGCGGCCGTCATTCGTCGGTGCAACGAGTATCCGGTCATTTCCCGCGCTGCCTGTGATAAGCAACTGCTCGCCAATGAGGCGGGCGGTGTTCTCGGCTGATGGGGAAGCAGTTGTCTCATTCACACGAATCGTGACCCGGCCGTCGACTGAATCATTGGCAGCATCAGTCGGCGCCGGGATAAGCGTGAGAAATCCTTCGTTCAGTTGAGTCGTCCGCATGCGCGAAGTGGCGGCGAGATTGATTGCTGAAGCGCCGGGTTTTGCTCCGACTTTCACTGTCGCGTGCAGTTCGACAAGTTCGCCGCGGAAGACGCCTTCGAGCTTGTTCGTGCCGGCGAGCGAGATATCGATCCGTCCGGCGAGCTGGTTGATGCGCGATGAGATCATCCAGCCGCGATTTGCGACGAGCCGGCCCAGCGAAGCGGAAGTAATCTCCAAAACGGTCGGGTCGTAATAAATGACTAGGTCCGCCGACGCGAGACCATTGCCAGTGAGATCCACGATGCTGTCGATGTCGACGGGAATGACGAGCGGCTCGCCAGGCGCCGCGGCGAGATTTTGCGGAATGCTCAGCTTCGGGTCAGGACCTCCCCGTGTGAGCGAAACCGCCGGCAGCGGCGTTGGCACTTCCGGAACGGGAATCGACACTGCGAGCTGCAGCATGTACGAGACATCTTGCGCGGAGATCGAGCCGTCGCCCGTAATGTCGCCGTTGATTTTTGGATCGAGCAGCCGAAAGTCTTGGAAGCCGGAATCAAGGCCAACGGCAAGCCGTGCGATCAAAGAAGCGTCCTGAGCGCTATAAGTGCCATCGCCAGTGACGTCGGCGAAGAACGCCGCCACATGCAAGCCATCGTCGTCCATTGCGGGAATGGCGCCCCCATTGAGGGAGATGTTCGTGATGTCGAGCACTTGCTTCGTGCGATAAACGGCCGAAGCCGGGACCGCAGCTTGCAGATCGACAAACCGTGTGATTCCTGCGGGGAGCGGCGTGGGAGTGGTGAACTGAATCACCGCGATTCCTGGCGAACTCGTATTTAAATCCACCGTAGCGCCGACAGGCAATCCGGGGGCAATAGCAGCGGCCGTAATGTTCAGCAGCGCCGGATCGTACCGCACCTCAAGCGTCGCCGACGTAATCCCCGCGCCGTTGCTCAACGACAGCGGCACGCCGCTCGTGCCGTTCGCGGGCAGATTCACAGCCTGCCCCGGGCCCCGCGCCACATTCGGCAGGCCAACCGTGACAGTTGCCGCTGCTGGCGCGGTCACATCAAAATCGTAAACAAGATTGCCGCCCGCAATGCCATCGGCGTCGCCATCGAGCAGCGCGCCAGTTGAATCGTGGAAACCATTCGCAGCGCTTCGCAATGTCAACGTATAACTATCCGGCGGCAAGAGTCCGCTAGTGGCCAGAAAGGTCAGCTTCCGCAAGCTCGCACCAATCACCAACGACCCGCGTACGTTGCCGGTCGCAAGTCCCACGAGCGTTACATCGGACGACCCTAATGCACCCGCTTGGATGTCATACAGATTTAGCGGGCCGGCATCGAACTCACCGCTAAACTCGGCGACGACACCGGTCGCAGTAGGGGTGACGGAAGCCACTTGTAAGGTTGGTGGGGCCATCACAACAACTGAGAATGATTGTACATCGGTGAGCGCGGGCGATCCGTTATCAGTGGCCTTAGCAAACAGGCGATGCTGTCCGGGCATCCAGTCCGTCGTATCGATGACTTTAGTCCAGTCTTGTCCATTCGGGCTGCCAACGCCTAGATTGGAATCAGTCACATCTAATTGGTCATCCAAGTTACTATCGAGAAAAAAGGCGACTTGGCTAATAGTTCCGTCTGCGTCAGTTACGTCATCGGCTTGGAGGCTGAACGAGCTGTTTAATGTTGCGGAGCTGGGGCCAGTCAACGAACTGATCGCCGGGCGCTGATTTGCCTGTGGCAAAACTTGCACAGAAACGGAAGGCAGATTGCTGATCGCGCCGCGATCATCGCTTGCTGCTGCGAGAATAGTATTCAATCCACTTGGCCAGTTCGTGGTTGGCGTGACAAGTGTCCATGTGGTTCCAATGCGAATACCAAGCCCCAAGTCCTGATCGGCCGCGCCAATTAGTCCATTGTCGTCGCTATCCCGGTAAAATCGCACGGCGCTGATCGTGCCATCTGAGTCTTCAACATCTTCTGCAACTATGGTCAGCGAACTGCCAGCCGTCACTTGTGCAGAACTGCTGAGGCTTCCGATTTCTGGAGACCGATTGTCGACGACGTTGATAACGATGGAACGAGTCAGGCTTTCTCCTGTAGAGCTTGCCACATACGCGTGCACGATATTGGAGCCGAGGGGCCATTCGCCCGTTGAACGCGAGATCCCAAACTTGCCGTTCGCCAGATCGGGATTAGGACCATAGTCGACGCCCAGAAACTGATCGGTTGAGCCGCTAATGAAGCCGTCACGATTCACGTCCAAGAAGAATTGCGGACCTTCGTTGTCCACAATGGACGCCGCGATGCTGTCGAACCACAGTTCAATCGGGTCGCCCCGGAAAACCGTTGTTGCTGAAGCCAAGAGATTGCCGACATGCGGAGCACCCGCGACAGGGTTCACAGCAATCGTCAGTGAATAATTGGAATTAATGAGAGGGGGGCCGGGAATGATTGTAGCGTGGGCAACTCGGACAAAATAACGGCCAGAAGATGCGTTGACGTCGGTATATCGTTCTTGTGTATTTCCTGGCTGACTTACGTCAAAGTGCCCTTCGGGGACAGTCCCTCGAAAGATCTCCAGAAGCAAGTCGCCAGAATCGTTGGCTTCTTGAAAGAAGTTAACCGTTACATCAATTCGCGCACTGCCATCGGCGATATCGAACGCGAACCAATCGGCATCACCTTCCGTGATTGATAAATTACTGAGCTGATAGGTTCCAGCTCCACCGAGATAAGCAGCTTCGCTAGCCGCGTTATTCAACTCGTATGCATCCGATACGGCGGGGCCGTTCCCAAGGACAGTAATTAGCGTCTCCGCGACACGACTAAAATTGTCGAAGTTATCGCGGGCACGCGCGAAGAGCAAATGTGCGCCGATCGGCCAGCTCGAAGTCGGCACGCGTTTCGAAAAGGAACTTCCTATTTTGGATCCATGGTCGACGTAGAGATCCGCATCGTCCAGCGCTCCATTGTCATTGCTGTCGAGGTAGAAAACGAGTTCGTTGACGACTCCGTTATCAACTACTCCGGTCGCGGCAAGCCAGACATTCTGACCGCGGATTATCGAACTTGAATTGGCAAAGAAGGCGCCAATAGTCGGCTCACCATTGTTGGAAAGGTTGCTCGCAACTTGGATCGGCAGATAGTCAATCGACGATCCCCGGCCTTGATTGTTGCTTTCCGATGATTCATTGGAAATGTCGTTACGCCGATCGACCCGCAAACCCACGTATACTTGGCCATCGGAAAAACCGGCCGGAGGAGTTGCTGGAAGGGCGAAATTGATGGCTGAGCCGGTTTTGGATCCGGGTTGCAACCCCGAAAACTCTTCGGTTCCCAGCAAATAGTCGTTGGAGTCGAATAAGGGGTCAGTCGAAAGATAGACGCCGGCCTGAAATGGCCCTTGCGCATAGCCAGCGCCAATGTTCTCAACGCGGAACGACGCCTCCATGGAGTGACCCCAGGCATAAGTCGTGGCCACGGGCTCGAGATCGAAATCCAGACCGATGAGGTCGGCGCTTAAAGCAGAGCTATCGACCGAAACTTCCATCCACTCCACTTGGTCAAAACTCGGCGTGGCCCCCGGGGTTACCACATTCATCGCTAGATAAACCCTGCCATTCACCAGGGCTTGCGGCGGCAAACTAGTGAGCGCAATTTCCGTAGTCAAGGACGAACGGTTGCCAGCGGCCAATGGAGGGACGCTCCTTCTGTCGACCTCAACCGTGGGTGCGTTCTGCCGAGGATCGGCCGCAGCGTGGAAAACGACATCCATAGCGGGCGAAGTTGAAGCGCTGACTTGCTCGACTGAATGATAAACCGGAATTTTCAAGCTGCCTGCGCCAGTCGAGTTTACTGGCGCGCTCATGGTGGTCGACCGCAGGCCGTTCAAACGGAAGCCACGAATCCAGTCCACTTCCACTAGGTCGCTGGCCGATGGATCGCTGGCCGATCCTAGATCGACACGTAACTGATAAATCTCGGAGAACGGTGGAAAACTCTTCGAGCTCAGGTCGAAGGTGGCGAGTTGAAACTCGTTTTTCTGAATCAAATCGGATGCGAAGACGCTACGCGTTTGACTGAACCCTGGATCGATTTGACCGTTTGAGTAGCGGAGGCGATAGAACAGCTGCAAACGCCGCTGATCGCTGCCACCCGGAACATTGCTGATCAGGCTGATACGAAAGGCGTTAAAGAATTCTGTCGATAGCCGCAGTCCATCGTAACCAGTCGACGTAGCCGCATTTTCCTTGCCCTGATCGCTAAGAATATAGGGGTCGCTGCCGTTCGGATTCAGCTTCCAGTGCGTTGACGAGCCCGAAGCGCGAGCCAGATGATTGCCGATCTCCCAACCGTGCGTCCCATATTCTGGTTCGTTCGAGAAATTCCAATGCGCAATTGCGTTAGACGGCCGCAACAGAACAGCTAATCCGTCATGTCGTGTGTTTGGAGTAAAGTGGCCACCGATATAAGTATATGTTGAGTTTTTCCTCTCCGAAGTTCGCGGCTCATCAAACAATCCAGCAGGCAATGCCCCTTCGTTAACCCGCAAATGCAAGTGCTCTCCACCGGCACCGTTTTCCGCATCTGTGCCTACATACGCAATCCCTTCAAACGCTGATACCTGCTGACCCGCTGCGACGATCATTTCATCGGCGAGATGGCCGTAGATGCTCACAAACTTGGAGAAATTCGGGCGAGTGTGCTCGATCACGACCACATTGCCATATCCCTCGAAACCCGGCAGATTTGACGCATAGTCATCATCGCCAGCGAATATAACAGTACCGTCAGCTATCGACCTGACTAGATTTCCGGCGGCTGCCCCGATATCTTCACCAATGTGAATTTTGCCGCTACTCGCGGGCCCTAAATAATCGAACCCGCTATCTACATAATTCAGTAACGGTGGAACTACTTCGCCTGCTGCAAGCATGCGGCGGTCTTCAAACTGCTCCAGGAAAACACGGCGGATCATGCCTTTTTGCGAGCGCATTCAAGAAGCTCCACACTCTCGTTAGCCTTGCGGTCCACTGGCCAAATTACTCCCTTCCAAAGATTCCTGGCATCCATGTGCCGCGCATTGTACTGTCAGCCGGTCGCTACCACCATCGTGGGGGTCTTGCCGCATGGCGCACGTAATCGCGGCAGACCGGTTGAGTGCCGGCATGAAGTTTCGAGACTTCGGCCGAACATGCCGCCCCGTATCCGTTTTTGGATGGTTGGCCCATTCCTACGACGGAGGAGTTGCGCCGGGCGGCGTGACGTCACTCGCGACGATCTCTGCAGGCAAAGGGTCGCGGCGGGGACCGGCTTCTGCGGCAAGACGGCGCGCAACGCTGCACAGCGACTGCTGCACGCGGCGTCAGGAATTGACCTCGACGAGCAGCACCTGCGCGAAACGAGCGCCGTCGAAAGTGAGGCGCGGCTGGAACTGGTGGTGCGGGTATCGTAGTCGGTTAGCTAATGGCCAAGAAGAAATCGCGTCGATTAAGATGCTGTTCATCCGCAACACTAACGGAGAGCCAGTCTTGAACAAATGCTTTGCCGTCGCCCAATATTTGAGCGCACGGCGCCTGCCCATAATGCGGATGGAATGGGTGATCGCCGCTGTCTTCTTAGCGACTATGTTCATAGCCGGCGGCGAAGTACTCGCAGCGGATTTTCATGTCAGCGCGACGAGCGACGGGAAAGGTGACGGTTCGGCCGAACGTCCTTGGGATCTGACGACGGCTCTCGCATCACCGGCGGCGGTAAAACCGGGAGACACGATCTGGCTGCACGAAGGAATCTATCGGGGCGGCTTTGTTGCACGCCTGAAGGGTGATGCCGGCAAGTCGATTACCGTGCGGAGCAAACGCGGTCGCCCTGTGATTATCGACACCCTCCCGCGTGATGAGCGGGATAACGGCTTGTTGTTGCTAGGCGGCGCGGATACGGTCTATCGCGATTTCGAAGTGACTTGCAGCCATCCCAAGCGCGAAACCGCCATTGCGGGTTCTTGGCCTGCCGATATTCGCCGCGGCAGCATCGACATTCGGGGCGATCGAATTTCTGCGATCAACCTTGTTGTGCACGACCAGGCTGGTGGTTTCGGCTTCTGGGCGGAAGGGGAAGGCGGAGAGATCTACGGCTGCGTGATTTACAACAATGGCTGGCAAGGTCCGGATCGCGCCCACGGTCATGGCATCTACGTCCAGAATGCTCGCGGCACGAAGCGTATTGCCAACAACGTCGTGTTCCATCAGTTCGCTTACGGTATCCATGCGTATGGCTCGGAAAAGGCATCTCTGAAAGGCTTGCTCATCGAAGGTAATATCGGCTTCGAAAACGGCGCGGCGTCGAAGAGTGGCGAGCGGTCAGCAGGAATCATGGTTGGTGGTGGTTGCCCAGCCGAGCGAATCACGGTTCGTGACAACGTAGTCGTCGGCGGGAACATCAGGCTCGGATATACCTGGGGGGCCAAAAATGTGGATGCGAGCGTCACTGGCAACTACTGCGACGGCGGCCTGGTGCTGCGCGACTTTCATCAGGCGGTTGTGAGCAAGAACACGCTGGTAGCATCCTCGAAGGTCGTTCAATTAGAAGCCGCCGAGCGATTGTTGATTTCCGGGCTAACGTGGGACGACAACGATTGCTTTGTGATTGATGGCCGGTGGGGCGAATGCGCCGTGGTGGAAGGCGGCAAAGCCCGCAGTCTTTCGTTTCACCAATGGCGATCCGAAACGGGCGCTGATGCAAAATCACGCTTCACCAAAGGGAAGCCTCACAAGTTGCAGGTCCACGTTTTTCCCAACGAACACGAGGCCGGCCGTGCTCATGTCGCTGTGCTGAATCCTGGAGGCCTGCCGGAGGTTGACGTCGATCTGAGCAGCGTACTCAACTTGGGCCAGCGATTTCGGATCCACAGCGTGAAAGGCTTGGGCGGCGAACCTGTCGCAGCTACTACCTTTGATGGAAAGCTCGTCCGATTGCCGATCAGACCGATCAAAGCCCCGCTGCCCATCGGGTTGGCTGATGCGAAGCTTCCTGAAACCGAGCCTGAATTCGCAGTGTTCTTAGTGCGCTCGGATCCGTAGCACGCTTATGGTGTATCAGAACAATTCGATGATCGGCTCGTGATCATCGAGAAGATACATTGGCCGTCCGCTTAGATCCTGCACGGTGCTGGCTGGATTGATGCCGAGGAATCGATAAAGCGAAGCCAGGATGTTTTGGGGCGTGTAAGAGCGCGATTTTGGGCGTTCTCCGTAGGTGTCAGTTTCGCCAATGTACTGACCAGTCTTAAAACCGCCGCCGGCTAAGAGAGCGCATCCCGCGGCGGGCCAGTGGTCGCGACCGCCCGTCTTGTTCACGCGAGGAGTGCGTCCGAACTCGCCCCACACGAGCACGGCCACCTTTTCGCTTAGCCCGCGCTCGTGCAGATCACTGATCAGGGCCGCGATGGCCATATCGTAGAGCGGGAGCAGCGTGCGGTAGCTGTCGAAAATGGTACCCTCCGCCGGCACGAGGCAGTGATGATCCCAGCGAGCAACGCTCATGGAGACAAACGGGACGCCCGCTTCTACCAGGCGCCGCGCGCGGATCAGCGATTCGAACTCGAAAGGATAGCGCACGCTGAGGTAGCGAAAACGAGCGTTCTTATCGCCATAGCGGGCCAGAACGCTGTCTGGTTCGCTGGAAATATCAAACGCCTTACGGACGGCATCGCTGGTAACCATTTGCAGCCCTTGCTGCGTGAAGGCATCGGCCGCCGCGAACTCGCTTGAACTGTCCACTTGGCGGCGGAGGCCGTCGAACTGGGCGAGCAGCCGCTTGCGATCGGCTAGCCGCTCCAAAGTAACGCCCTGTGGCAAAGAGAGATCCGCCAGGCCCTGCCCGCTCGGGACAAAACTGCGGTATGGAGCGCCGACATAGCGCGGATCCTCCGCTT
>Ga0196963_10002131_pt1 | contig 12243 bp, 7 predicted proteins | sample S1_5metaG_FD_148600 | JGI IMG/M metagenome (GOLD analysis project Ga0196963, IMG submission 148600) | Soil microbial communities from Anza Borrego desert, Southern California, United States - S1_5 | ecosystem: Environmental > Terrestrial > Soil > Desert | place: USA: California | collected... | reverse complement strand
TACTACAAGCAGGGTGATGCGGACGGGTTCCCACACGGGCTGAAGTTCGTCATCGGGCCCGAGGCGTTCGCGCGGATCGCGCAGGTCACCGATCCCCTGGCCGCCCCCGACTACACCATTGCGCAATATGCCGACCAGTATTTCGAATACGATGTCGATCGGCGCGTCACCCGTTCAGTCACGAACGCCGGTCTGCTCGACTACACGATCTCATACGCGACCAACGGCGCCGGAGATGACTACAACAATTGGAGGCGGAAGACCATGGTCATCCGCCCAGACGGCACGATCCAATTGACGTACACGAACTTCATCGGGCAGGAACTCTTGACCGACCTCGCCGACGGATCCGACCACTGGATCGAGGCACGTACTTACGGCGACTCGGGCGGTGACTTCCCGGGATTGCTCGTCCAGCTAGCCCACCCGTCGGCGGTCGTGAGCTACGTGGACAATGGTGGCGGAGGCAGCGATCAACTCGTTGTCACGCTTCGGTCGGCCGCAGGTCGAATCGAGACTTACGAATACTACAACGAGTCGCTGGGCACCAGTGCCTATCGGTACCCGTCTACTACCCACCTGAAAGAGGGCACGGGCGGGACGCCCGTGCCCCAAAGCTTGCTGACGTACACCGTTCGGTCAACGGCCTCCGGCGTCGTCTACCCAATGTTCGAGTCGACCGTCTACCGAAACGATGACGGGACCGGCGGCATCACCACGACCTACGCGTACACGTGGCACGGCAGCACCCTCCAGGCCGAGACCCGGACGACGACGCTGCCCGTCGTGTCGACCGGGCAGAACGGGTCGAACAGCTCCGACGTGCGGCGCGAGCGGTTCGACACGTACGGGAACCTGACCGCCTTCCAGGACGAGCGCGGGTACATCACGACGACCACATACAATGTCGCCAAGGGCGCCGTGCTCCAGACCGTACAGGACGCCCCGGCCCCGTCGGGCAGCGGGTGGACGGCCAACGGCGGGACGCGCCTGGAACTGACGGCCGACTACGAGTCGGACGCGATGGGCCGGGTCACCCAGACGCTCGGGCCGGTGCACGACGCGGTAATCAGCGGGACCAACACGACCCTCCGCACGGCCGCGTGGACCGTGTACGACGAGCTGAACGACCGGACGCTCACCGGTCGCGGGTTCGCGACCGGCTCGTCCCCGAGTTACACGTACGCGCTGGTCGACCCGGTCACGATCGCGACCCACGACCAGGACGACCGGACGATCCAGTCGGTCGTGTCGAAACGCACCTCGGGCAGCGGCCGGCTGTCGGCGTCCGACACGTTCGACCAGGCCGACTGGACCCGCTGGGGCGAGTCGGAATACAGCGACCAGAACCAACTGACCGCGTCGGCCACGTACCACCTGATCCCGGCGTCGGGGACCGGCAGCGAGGGGACGAACTACGACACGACCGCGTTCGGGTACGACGCGATGGACCGGCAGAACCGCGTCCGGTCGCCGGGCGGGACGATCACGCGCACCGTGCGCGACGCGCGCGGGCTGGTTACCCAGACGTGGGTCGGCACCGACGACGCCGGCGCCACCGAGGACAACCCGGCGGGCAGCGGGTCGCCGAACAACATGGTCCAGATCGCCGCCAGCGAGTACGACGGCGGTTCGGACGGCGGCGACGGGAACCTGACCGAGTCAACCTGGTATGCGTCCGGGTCGGACTTGCGGGTCACGGCGATTGGGTACGACTGGCGCAACCGCCGCACAAGCGAGGACGGTGAGATCGACTTCTACGCGACGTACACGTACGACAACCTCGGCCGCGTCGTCCAGGCAGACCGGTACGACACCACCTCGGGAGGCAATCTCATCGGCCGGACCCAGACCCTGTACGACGACCGGGGCCGCGTATACCTGACCAAACAATTCGAGGTCGACCCGTCGTCCGGCACGCTCGGCAACGCGCTGACCGGCAACGCGTGGTACGACCCGGCCGGGAACGTGATCAAGGCGATCGCCCCGGGGGCCGGACAGTACGCGTTCACCAAGACGAGCTACGACCCGGTCGGCCGGGTCGCCGCGAGGTTCGTCGGCTGGGGCACCGACACGACATATGCGAGCGCGGCGGCGGTCACAAACGACACCGTTATGGAGCAGGCCGAGCCGACGTACGATGACGCGTCGAACGTCCTGTCGACCGCCGCGTACCAGCGGCTCAACGACGCTACCGGGACCGGCGCGCTCAGCGAGAGCACCCAGCCCAAGGCCCGGATTTCATACGGGGCCGCGTGGTACGATGGCGTGGGCCGGACCGTCGGGACCGCGGACTACGGCGCGCTGACCGGCGCGTTCACCCGCCCGACGACGCCGCCGGGCCGGTCCGATACCGTCCTGGTTAGCAGCGTCGAGTACGACGGGGCGGGCGACCCGTACGCGACGACCGACCCGCGCGCGTTGGAGCGCCGCCGAATTTGGGACAACGCTGGCCGGTTGGCCGAGCAGGTCGACGACGACGGCGGGCTGGGCCGGACGACCCGGTGGAGCTATACACCCGACGGGCAGACGGCGACGCTGACCGCGCTCAACGCGACGACCGGCGACCAGACGACGACGTACGCGTACGGGACGACCCTGTTGGACTCGGGCGTGGCCCGGAGCGACCTGCTCCGGACCGTCGCGTACCCGGACTCGGGCGGGCCGTCCGACGCGTTGGCGCTCGCGTACAACCGGCTCGGGCAGGTGGCGACGCGCACCGACCAGCGGGGCGTCGAGCGGAGCTTCGACTACGACAAGCTCGGCCGGCCGACCGAGGACCGGGTGACGGACTTCGGCGGCACCGGCGCGGTCGACGACGCGGTCAAGCGGGTCAGCCGGGCGTACGAGGTGCGCGGGATGGTCAGCCTGGTCACCAGCCACGACGACGCGACCGTGGGGTCGGGCGCCGTGGTCAACCAGGTCGCGATGGCGTACGACGACCTGAGCCAACTGATCGCCGAAGAGCAGTCGCACGCCGGGGCGGTCGGCGGCGGGACGCCGGCGGTCAGCTACGGGTACGCGTTCCTGACCTCGACGTCGAACCAGGCCCGGCCGACGACCCTCGGGTACCCGAACGGGCAGATCCTCAACTACGGGTACGGGACGTCGACGGGCACGAACTCGCGGCTCAGCCGGGTCGGCGACCTGGTGTTCGGCATCTCGTACGCGAGCGCGGCGTACACGTACCTCGGGATGAACGCGGTCGTCCGCGTCGACTACGCCGGGCCGGGCGTCCGGCTCGACCTGTGGGGCGGGACGAGCGGCGTGTTCGCCGGGCTCGACCGGTTCGGCCGGGTCGTCGACCAGCGGTGGCAGAACAACGTCGGCTCGACGCCGGCGGACGTGGACCGCTACCAGTACGGGTACGACCGCAACTCGAGCCGCCAGTGGCGGCGGAACACGACCGCGTCCGGCTTGGACGAGTACTACACGTACGACGGGCTGGACCGGCTGGTCGCGATGCGGCGCGGCACGCTGACCGGGACGCCGCCGAGCGGGATCGCGGGCACGCCGGCGGCCGAGCAGGACTGGGGCCTGGACCCGACCGGGAACTGGGACGCGTTCGAGGTCAAGGCGGGTGGCACGACCACGCTCGACCAGGCCCGGACGGCCAACGCGGCCAACGAGATCACGGCGGTCACCGCGAGCACGGGGACGAACTGGGCCGACCCCGCCTACGACCCGGCGGGCAACATGACGACGGTGCCGCAGCCGGCGGCGCTGGCCAGCGGGTACACCGGCGTCTACGACGCGTGGAACCGGCTGGTCGAGCTCAAGGACGGGAGCGACACGGTCGCGAAATACCAGTACGACGGGCGAAACCGGCGGGTCGTGGTCGAGAGTTACACCGCCGGCACGCTCAGCGAGACGCGGCACTTCTACTTCAATAGCGCATGGCAGATCGTCGAGGAGCGGGTCGGGAGCTCGGCCGACGCGGACCGGCAGTACGTCTGGGGCATCCGCTACATCGACGACCTGGTCCTGCGCGAGCGGACCCTGTCCGGCCCGAGCATCGAGCGGCTGTACGCATGCCAGGACGCGAACTTCAACGTGACCACGCTGGTCGACACGGGCGGCTCGCCGGCCGAGCGGTACGCGTACGACCCGTACGGCAGCCCGCGGTTCTACAACGGGAGTTGGTCGGCGATCGGCGCGTCGGCGAAGGACATGACCGTCCTGTACGCCGGGTACCGGTACGACCTCGGCACCGGACTATACTGCGTGCGGCGGCGGTACCTACATCCCTCCCTTGGGTTATGGATCGGTAGGGATCCTCTAGGACATTTAGCGGGCGTCAATTTGTACCAATACGTACTCAGTCGTCCGCTTGGCCTAATCGACTCATTCGGGCTTGATGCTACACTTGGCGGAATACTACTAGGGGGGGTGTCGTCGACGCTTGGCGAGGCGGGTGCCGTCTCCATCACAGGCACTGCAGGAACAACCTTAACCGTAACCACGACTATTGAAACGGCGACCGGTGTGAGCGGCTCAGTTGCGACAGGAAGCGCTGGGTCTGGCGGCATCTCGGCCGGCGCTGTCAGCGTGGCCGGGATACTGATTGCAGCCGCAGCTGGGGCAGCTATAGGCTTCGCCATCCATGAATCTGGCTTAGGGCAGTATATCGGCACTGATTGGGCAGGAGAACAAATCGCCGAAGCGGCGATAGGCACAGCGATACAGCGAGCGACTGACTCGCTGAAAGATGCGGCGCCACCCAAATTCGACCGAGAATCAAACCCTGCTCCAAAAGAATGTCGGTGCAAGTGGATACCGATTCCAGCAATTAGACAGGGGAGCGGCGGCTTCAAGAATGGAGTATGGAGTGCGCACGACCGCGTCGTGATTCAACTTCAGGGTCACGCCGACGGGTGGAAAGTGATTACCCCCGGCGGGGCTAGCTGTGACTTCGATGCTTGGGTACTCACCCGACGGACTCTCTACGAAGTCAAGGCGGGGCACGAATGGATGTGGAACCGACCGGTCAGTGTGCACGGACAAGTTGACCGATTTTGGCAACAGATAACTCGATACGCGAAACAGTTTAGCAATTGCCAGTATGTCGCAGAAACCTGTGGCTACAAATATCAAGTAGTTACCGACAACGATGCTGGCGCGATGGGATTAAATAAGTACTTTTTCCCGAACCTATTGCATAGTGCTGCTACGGAATATACCAAGATCTAATTAGTAGGACGGTCCATGAACTTACCCATTGATGCCATTATTCGACGGATTGGGGGCGCATCAAGAATTGACTACATGATAGAAGACGAAATGCGGATGGGGTGGGCCAAAGAATTGACTGCTGAGTTGGCAGTCGAATGGGTAGACACACTTGGCTCCGAGCTTGAGGTTCTAGACATCCGGGTTTTTGCTGGCGCCTCTCCGTTGGTGCCTATTCACTCGGAGATAACAAACCTCAGCCTCTTTCTCCTTCCTGGTTTGCCCGCGCCCTACATAGCAGACTTCTGCCAAGTTGGTGCGTCAGCCCAGCAGGGGTCTGATAGTCTTGCGCTGCGGGAAGAGCAGTTATCCGACGCCCTCAAGGAGCTGCTTTCACAATCGCCGATTTCGGCATCGCAGACAAACGCCGAGCCTCGAATTAGTGTCCGTTCGTCGCTGATCTCCATACAAGAAATTCAACCCTTCACCGTAACGTTCGCATCGCCATACACGATTGAAGCAAAGTTCCTACGGGCAGTCGACCAATCTTCAGCTGCGAAAATTGAGGAAATTATTTATGCAATTGACCCAGATATTGAAAATATTTTAGAAGGTGAGACTATGGCAGACGTTATGATACGATCTGGAGGATTCAAAATGTGGTGGGATTAGAGTGCGTCATTTGATGTCAAGTCAATAAAGTTTGGCGGGAAAATTGAATGGAAAAGAAATAATTGATCCGTGCGTTGCGCCTGACGGTGCGGTCCGCCAGGTCGGGAGCGGGGCGGCTGAGTCGGGGTCGGCGAGCTGGTGTTCGGCATCTCATACGCGAGCGCGGGGACGGTGGTGCGCGATGTTAAGCAAAGGCACTTCGACTGCACGCGGCCTACGAAATGCCTCTCACCGCCTCATCGAGGAGCGTCGGAACCGATCGCTTCACTCCGGAAACGGTCAGCTTCAACTTGGCCCGCGTCGCTCCCACGTAGAAAGTCGCCCGACCGGTGGCGTCGGTGGGGAACTCATCCACCCCGATCATCAGCACAACTGCCGCATCGTACCCTTTGGCGCTCGCGACCGTGCTTACGGCCAGCACGCCATCCTCGACTAGCGGTAGCCGCTTGTTGTGCGAGTTCTCGCTATCGACACGTCGAACACAGACGTTGTCGCCAACGGCCGCTTCGAGCTTCCGGGCAAGAACGTTCCCGAAGGCGTGATGGCTTCGGTAGAGGATGAGGATGTCGCTTGGGAGCACTTTCTGGCTAACGATCAGGTCGCGGGCCAGCCGTGCCGTGCCGTCGATCTCCTCGGCTCGGGAGTTGTACGTCAGGACCGTGGGGGCGGGGCCGCTCCGAGGCGTGAAGAATATTTCGAAGCGGCCGTCCGTCTCCTCGACAAGCCCGCGCTGTCGCAAACTCTGCACGTCCGCGAAGGCGCGCGTCGTGACCCGTTGACCTTCGGGAGCGTATGAGCCGGTCAGGACGTTGAAGGCGAGCGTGACGATCTCCCGCGTGTTGCGCAGGCACCGGTCGAGGAACACCGTCCGGCCGACGATGTTCACGCCCAGCTTGTCCCAGGTCGGGGTGGGGATTCCGTAGATGTTCTGGGCGTTGTCGTAAAAGACGACGAGCGTCTGCTTGCCGTCGGGCCCCCTCCGGGCGAGCCTCACCAACAATTCGATCTCCCCGGGCGCGAGGTCTTGCGCTTCATCCACGTACACCGCGTCGTACAGCAAGGCGTCGCGTGCAACCTCGTCTAGTCCGTCGAATGCGTCACATATCCGGCGGGCACGTTCGTCCTTCGCGTCGTACCCAAGAGACCGGAGATCATTCTCGGCTCCCGGACCTCCACCTTGCGAATCAGATCCTCCATGTGGGTGACGGTGAGGACGTCGTCCTTGGCCTCCTTCCAGGTCAGGCGTCCGTACCGCTCGTCGATGCGTCGCCGCAGGTAGTGAACGAGCGTCCGGTTGTAGCAAACGACCAGAACGCGCTTGCGTTGCGTCGGTGCGTCGAACAACCCAGTGCCTTCCGCGTCGAAGTTGGCGAGCGTGAGCCCGACGCTCATCGCGAGCATGACGCTCTTGCCGCTGCCGGCGACGCCGCGGAACAGGCGGTGGTGGCCGCGGAGATCGGCCTCGCCCAGCTCCTTCTGCTGGGGCGTCGGCTCCTTCAGCCCGAGCTCCATTTCTTGGATCTGGGCGCCGAGGAGCATGGGGTCGAGCTCCGCCCCCGCACCTCGTCGCGGCGTGTGGAGTAGGCCTTTGCCGTTGAGGATGATGCCGAGCGCCACATCCGACCGCTTCGAGAGTTTGGCAATCCCGCCGGCCCGCATTTGAACCCGATCGGCGAAGCCGACGACGTGGGCCCGAAAACGGCCGGCGTCGCAGCACTCCTCAGCGAACAGCGTTTCGGCCGGCCATTTCGTATGAAATCGCCCCTCGAACTCTTGCCGGCCAATGAGCGGCATGGCCACGGTTCGGAGGAACAGGGCATCGCCGGTGTTCATCCGGTGGGATGCCAGCGCTCGTAAACGAAACATGACCCGCTCGGCCTGGGCGAACGGGTCTTCGTGCTTAAGTCGACCGTCTCGCACCAGCGTGAGCATCGTGCCATCGACGGCTTCGATGCCGTCGCAATTCACGCCCTTGTTCTCGATAACGAGCGCGCCGACGTCCGGGTGGAGAAGGATGAGATCCGGGCGGGGAATGTCTCCGGCCGGCGCGAGCACCTCGATGAAGAACGTGGCCCGCGGGTCTTGCCCGAACGCAGTGAGTGCCGTCGTGACCAGGCGCCCGTGTTGCACGTGACAGATGTTCTGCCAGCCGAACACCCTGGCTTGGGCGCCCCGCACCGCCTCCTTGAGCTGCGCCTTCCAGTCCGCCGCCCCGTCTTGTTCGGCTGACCCACCCATACGCGGTCACCTCAGGGATCGAGCCAGCAGTTCTGGGGCCGACGTGTTCATCGCCTTGCACAGGCGGACGAACATGGCGACCGTTGGCTGCCGCTTACCCCGTTCGACGTAGTTCACGTACTCGCGCGAGACGCTCGCCTTGGCGGCCAACTCCTCCTGGGTGAGTCCGGCCGCGATCCTCGCTTTCTTGAGCTCAGTCGCCAGCACCAAGGGCGAACGGTAGCCCTTGACGCCGGGCAGGTCAGTGTACTATGGTACACACGCGTTGAGGAGAGAAGAACTGCTCGAACCGAAAGAGGCCGGCCATGACCAACGGGATCGACCACAGCCACGGCAAGGGTGAGAAGTCCGAAAAGCCCGCCACACCTGCGAAGCCGGTCACGCCGGCCAAGCCGCAGGCGCCCGAGTCGGCGCCCAAGCAGCCGAAGTGATCGCCGTATGCTCCGAGTCGGTTTGACGAGAAGCGGGGAAGGGTGAGATACTGAAGTCGACGCACCGGGTGCTGCTAACGGCACCAGGAGACCCCGGTACGGAATCACGGCAACACTGTTGAATGGAAAGTATGTCCCGCTAATAGGGTTGTCAGGCGGAGAGCCTTTGAAAAGGGCGATCCTGTTGGATCGCCCGGGCTGGTTTATGTTCAATGCGTGATTTCTTGAATCCTTACGGCGCGACTATCCACTCCAGGATCTGCATCAGCTCCTCGTTCGGCACGTCCGTGGGCTGGCCATCAGGGAGCTTGACCCAGTGGGTGAACCGGTGTGGGGCGACCTGCCGCAGCAGGCTGTCCGCACACCGTTCGCCGGCCTCGCCGCTGTCGGGCACGAGCCAGACCCGACCCGCCGGGTGCACCAGCGATCGGATCAATTCGGCCTGCTCCGTCGAACAGCTGTTTCCCATGAGCGCGACCGTGTCGGGGAAGCCGCACTGGTGCAGCCACCACACGGACGGGAAGCCTTCGACGACGTACAGGTCGCGGACCGGCGCCTTGACGGCGTGACCGTTGTAGAGAAAGAGCGACTTGCGGAAGCTCAGGACCGTGCCGTTGCGTTCCCGGTCGCCCGGGAACAGGTACTTAGGCACCTTCTCGCTGATCTGGTCGTCGCGGGTGAACCGGCCGGCATAGCCGATCAGCTTACCGTCCGAGTCTCGGAGGGGGATCACCACACGGCCTTGCATCAGCCCGCGGTTGCAAAACCCCAGGCCGAAATGCATGATCGTGGCGTCTGAGAATCCTCGTTCCCGCAGGTACGGGTGCTTAGGGTCCAAGCCCTTAAGCTCGAAGTCCAGCGGGGCGTTGATGAGCGTCGCCGGGCGAGTTGCACCTCGCTCGGCGTTTTCATGCGCCTTGTCCTTCTTCGGTGCCTGTGGGCCAGACTTCGGGGGCATTGGCGCCCTCGACGTCGGGTCTCGTCGCTCATCGTCCGCAGCTTGGGCTCCATCGTCGCTCCCGATGCCGAACCGCTCTTGGAGCGTGAGCGACATCTCGCGGATGTCGTGCCGGTTGTCGGGGTTCCTGCCCTCCATGTAACAGCAGAATTCGAGTGCGTTGCCGCCCGTCTGGCAGCCGAAACAGTGGAAGATCCGCCGGGCGAGGTTGACGCTGAACGACGGGGACTTCCGCTGGCCGTTGTGGTGGGGGAGTGGGCAGAAGCCGGTCAGTTGGTCCTGACCCTTCCGCTTCAACTCCACGCCGTAGTGGCGCAGGATGGCCTGAAAGTCGAGCTGCTCGCGCAGCCTCTTGAAGTCGATCCATTGTTGCCGGGCCATGGGCTCAGCTCCTTTCTGAATCCGGTCCGGATTCGGGGTTGAGGTTCAGTTCCGATCGCGCCACTTCGTCCCAGTCTTGCGGGCCGTCCGACTCGCACCGGAGCGCGTAGTCGAGCGCCGCGGCGACGTCAGGGGCGAAGTGGCAGACGACGGACAGGTAGGTGCCGAAGTCGTGGGGGTTGGATTTGATCGCCAGGCTGGCGCCGTCGGGCTCGGGCCCGATCACTCGGCGCAGCAGCGCGATTTAGGCGCGGCATTCGCGGCGGGCGCGGACGTGGTAGTCCTCGCTGCCGACCTGAGCGCAGTCCTCGGCGGGCGGGGAACAGAGTCCGTGAGGTCGTCCCCGAGGCGAAAGGGAAGACCGTGGTCCTCAGCCTGTCCAACCTTGAGCGGTTGGGGGTGTGCGTAGACCTCAAGATTACGACGCAGACCTTCAGCATTAATGCACAGGCGGGATGGCGGACCACACAGTTTGGACGGCGGTTGTTGTCGGCTTGCTCAGAGCCCGGGACTTACTGGTTCGACTCCGAAGAGGCAAAAATGACGGAGGACTTGAAGCGGGTACAGGAGGCGCGGCGAGAGAGGGAGGACCGCCGGTCCGGGGGCGTTTGGGAACCGGATGTGACTCAGCCTCCGAAGATCTCTGATGATGACCGCACGAACGCCTGATACGAGGGCCCGGTCATGCCCAAGACCAGCGTCGCTGGTTAAGGAGCGAACCGAACGCTGTTCGAGGACGCGTCCGCCTCGGCAACGAGCTCACCGTGAAGACGAGCGTTTGTCCGTCGCGCGTCGTGACGGCGATTCGGCGGGGACGATGATCCCGGGTTTTACCGGTGCGGGACGGGTCGACCGCGAATTCGTCGACCGACTACGGTCTACCTCCGAGCGATCGGGGTACGGTCGCGGCGCGACTGTACCCGGGCGGGGCGCTCTCGGACTGTAGGGGCGAGAATCGTCTCGCTCCGATCGGTCGGGATAGGCCTTCGGCGCAAGAGTCCCGGGGCGGATTGATCCCGAACTCGGGGAGCGACGGACGTCCGGAACCGGTATGTCCGGAATCGGGATGGGGTTCACCGTGGCCGGGCGGACGGTCCCCGGACTCACCGTGCGCCCGGCGGTCGATCGCGAATGTGCCCGGGCCGGGCTGACTTCACGGGAGACGACCGGTTTGGGAGCGGTCGGTGCCGCGTTCGTCTTTGGCGGCGGGTTCTTCAGCACCGGCGCGAAGATGATGCGCGCCCTGGCAAGCGCGGGGTTCGGTTCGGTCGGCTTCGCTGTGGGTGGCGGTGTCGGCGCGGCCGCTGGAGGTGTCGACCGCACCTGCGGCACGGGCGAAGGTGCGGACTTCGAGGGCGTGACGGAATACGGTTCGGGCTGCGTTGCCCGAGGGGCTGGCGATGAAGCTACGTATGAGGACGCGGTAGTCCGCGGCCTCTTGTTCCACCACTGCATGACTTCGAGGACCGCAAACCCGAGGACGGGCGCGATCGCGAGTGCGGCGATTAGTGCCCGGCCGAGCGGTGTGTACTGCGTGCGCATTCCTTCCGCCTTTCACCACGCGAGCCATCACACCCGCATGGATTCCTCATCGCCGTCGAGGTCCTCGATCACCTTATTGAGAAGCGCCTCTCGTGCCGTCTTTCCCAGCTTCTTCCACGACGGGCTGCGCAGGAGCTGCTTTTGCACATTCTGTAGAGCGGCGACGAGCTCGACCCGCGTCATCGCAGTGTGCAGCTTCTGGCGGACGATCACCACCGAAACCCAAAAAGGCCACAACTACCTTCGCTGCACGCGAAAGCTCGGCCCGTGCTCGCAGCCCTTCGTCCGCGAGGAGGAGGTCGCCCGGCAGACGCAGGCCGCCCTCGAACGGGTGACGGTGCCGCGGGACTGGATCGAGTGGATGACCGCCGAACTGAGCGAGGAGCGGCGACGGCAGGTCGCCGCCGATCAGCAGCAACTCGACGGGTTGCGGGCGGGCATCGCCGCGACCGAGCAAAAGCTCCAGCGGCTGACCGACGCGTACCTGGAGGGCGTGCTGGACATCGACGAGTACCGCCGGGCCAAGGCCCAACGGGTTGAGAAGAAGGCCGGCCTCACGGAACGGTTAGCTCAGATCGAGCGGAACCCCGCGAGTTGGCTCGAACCGGCCGACCGGTTCCTAAAAGCCTTATCCGAAGCCACGTTATGCGCGGAGGGGGATGAGACGGCAGAAAAGGCCAAGTGGCTCAAAAAAGTCGGCTCGAACCTTACGGTCCGAGCCAAGACGATCCGCTACGAGTTCAACGAACCCTGGAAAACCGCTGAAAAACATGGTCGTTTTGCCCAACCCGAAAGACGCGCGTCCGCATCGGACGCGCGTCTGGGTGGTGAAACCCACCACGTTTTCACAAC
>Ga0196963_10002130_pt1 | contig 12248 bp, 13 predicted proteins | sample S1_5metaG_FD_148600 | JGI IMG/M metagenome (GOLD analysis project Ga0196963, IMG submission 148600) | Soil microbial communities from Anza Borrego desert, Southern California, United States - S1_5 | ecosystem: Environmental > Terrestrial > Soil > Desert | place: USA: California | collected... | reverse complement strand
CTAGCACCTGTAGGCTGCACAGTGTCGGTGCGGAGGAACAATGCTTTAGTCGGGTACTCACCAGTGGTATCGGAATACAGGAATGCGTAAATGTGATCCTTGGGATTGTACAGACTCCAGGAATGAGCCCATTCCCTCATCTCATCCTTGAGAACATCCCGCACCTTATCACCGAGAGCACGCACCTCGTTACCAATCGCACGATAGAACTGGAAGCCCTCACCAAGCCAGATGGTGCCGGCTTCGGTGTTCTTAGGCGTGCGGTCATAGTCCGCTGGGCAGCCCTTGGATTTGTCCAGATTGAAGAAATCGAATGCGTATGCATCGCGGCGCGGACGGCCGGCCCATACCTCTTTGTCCGACAGCAAGATGAGGCGATCCCGCTCCGGCACCAGGCCAGTGCCCACGCCCTGCATATCGTTCAAGTCTTCAAAGCCGCCGATGGCGAAGCTGTTCAAGCTGCCACGGCCGGTGTAGCTGATGCGGGTCGGGTGCACGCCAGCGGTAGCCTGCGCCAACGTGGTGCCAGAGTGGAAGAAGATTACCCTGTCATCAAATGCGGTGACGTAACGCGCATAGGAGTCGATGGAGTAGAAGCCTTCCAGTGTGGCCAAGCTGGAATTGCCGGCTACGCCCAACACCTTGGGCGGCATGTCCTTGTTGCAGAGAATGACATGCGGAGCGATGGCCGTGGTGGCTGGGTCGAAGACGGCCACCATGCTGTAGTAGCCAGAGGTGGTGCCGGACAAGGGAGCTGTGCTGGCGACAGCGGTCCAGTTGTTTACGTCCGAGCGCTGGCTGATGCTCTTGCCGGACAGCAGGACTGCTGTGTCTACCTTGTCAAAGCGCTGGCTGCCGAGGAAGCCCAAGGGGATGCTGGTATGGGATGTCGTTCCCCATTGTGAGATCCCGCTGCGGGGCTCGATGTAACGGTCCCCCATCACCCAGTTTTGTGAGAATGGAGTCTCACCTGGCCGGAGATTGCTGGCCGGGCGCTGGCGATTTAGGCCGGCCACCGGCTCTACAATCTCTGTGCGGATCGCCTGCGGCGGGGGGTGCTTGATAGCGCTGTGGAAGCGGCTACGCTGGATTGGCATGCTGCTCAAATATAATGCAGGCTACAAATGGCGCAGCCCAGCCTGTGGGAGCGCTGGGCAGCCATCGCATTGTCGAGGTCGGGAAGAAATTCCCCGTCATTTTGATTAGGCAGGGATGACGGGCTCAGAGGTTTCTGCCGATAATATGGAGCCGGATTGCGGCTATGTTATGCGCTGCGTTGTATATGGCTACTCCTTCTCCATTACCAGTGCGTAGACTGGCGGTGACAGGGCGGGTTGGGCAGGCTGGTCAGGGCCAGCCGGCAGGCCGAACAGGGTAGGCAGCCAGGGAGCCAGGTCAGCGGTCAGCACCAGCCTCCCATTAGGCTTGCAAACACGGTATAGCTCGGCGGCAGCACGGACAGCTTCGACTGGATTCAGATGCTCCAGCGTGCTGATGCAAAACACCGTGTCGAATTGGGCATCCAAGTAGGGTAGGGCTAGCAGGTTGCCATGCATGCGGACCACTGCCGCATGCCCTGGCATCTGGCTCTGCCTAGGATCCATGTCGCAGGCGATGATGGTGCGGGGCGTAGGCACGTTAGCCAGGATGTATGGCAACATGTGCCACGTAGGCACATAGCCAGTGGCCGCGTCCAGCAGCAGGCTGCCCTTGGCCTGCATATGCGCCCAGTGGTATTCCTCCCTCCGCGTGCGAGTGGCCGGATCCACATGAATTCCGTTGACTACCCAAGGCAGGCTGTCATCCTTGAGCAGCCAGCGGGATTCGAGCAGCTTCACATTCAAGGGTATGGCGCCTCAGTGCAGGCTTTGAAGACGGGATCCTGATGAGCATCATCCAAGAAGCCGCCGCCCAGCAGGTGGTGGGTCAGCTCATGTCTGACCACGTAGGGATGCATTACGTATTGCTCATCCAGGTAAATACGATTGGGCCAGCTCCACAGCCCGACCCAGCCTGGGGCACGCTTGTGCGCCACTTCCAGCCAGATGATGGGCTCATATTCAGAGCCCTCTCGCGGAGTCCGGCCGGCTGCGATGACGCAGGCTTTGGCGTTGTCATAGAGCAGGCGGTACCACGGCTCCGGCTCGAATCGGATGGCTCCGAAAGGGGCAGGCTGCGGCGCGGTAGCGCAACAGGAGCAGATGAAGGCGATGCATAGGAGCCGGAGAGTCCTGCCCATGTATGGAACATAATTAGGGGAGCAATCAGCTTTCGCCGGCTGCGACTTCTACGTCTACATGCTGGAGGTCATTGGCGAAGACGAGCTTGCCACCTGCTTGCTCCCACATGCGGGTTAGTGTCGTATCCCAATACTCCGTGTCAACGGAGGTCCAGGGGACTGAAGCCCACAGCCAGCGCTTCATCACGAGAGCGTGGGAACCCATGTAGCTTGTCTTATTGGGGCCGGCCTCGAAGCCGTTATTCATCACTGCCCCGGTGATACCATGAATGCGTTGCGGCATCAGCAAATCCCATCCTTTAGCGTACTCTCCCCATTCTCCTGTATAAGACTTGAGAACTTGATTGAAGTCTGCCGCCAACGCATGGTCATCATGGCTAAATACTAGAACCTCTCCACTCGAATGCCTTGCGCCTTGCTCCCGCTGCACGAGCGCATCACGACGATCCCGAAACCGAGGAGCCACAGGGAGATAGCGATAACCAGGACCGTCCTCGTAAACGCCCGCCACAATGATTTCATCAAAGTCTTGGCTGATTGCGGCTGGCAGCACGCGCTCCTTGAGCAGGCTGTAGCGGCGGCGATAGTCGGAGCTGCGGTGGGGATTGGCTCCATGGACCCATGGATCCAGGGCGGCTGTGTTGATGATGAGGGAGGTTTTCATCAGTAGACTCCCAATGCCGCCCGCTGCATCGTGCGGCTCTTGCGGAGCGCGTCTACGAAATCAGCCGGCTGAATTACCTTGTTCGTGACATGTCCGGTTACGATGTCTGTTGCCACATAGACTGGAATGCCGTGTGAACGGCAGCGGTCAAAGAAGCTGGAATCCTCTCCTACGGTGGACTCGGCTAGCGGTGAATGCTGCCTTGCCGCTTCCAGCAGCGTAGCCCATTCAGGGTGGTCACGGAGAGGATTCTGTCCGGCCAAGTGCCTGCGGGCATGGCCATCCACCTCACGCATGGCACGCAGCGGATTCTGCGCGATGCGAGTACGGAACCACGGAGCCGGTCCCATCTTCATGAAGACGCCAGTCTTGGCGAGGAAGCAGTGGCAGCCCGTGCGGATTACGGGGATGGTGCCTTCGCCGGGATAATGCTCCTCCCAAGTGCCAGTGCCGGTGTCAATCGTGGGCAGATGGGGATGATTCTTATGCTGGGCATAGGTGCCGATTACGCCTGCATCCTTGCGATGGATGTAGGCTTCATCTAGCAGCAAGTGCAGCAGATTCTCAGGGAACGTGGCGTCAGCGTCGATTTGGAGCACCCAGTCATAGGGAGCTTCGGAGCGGTCGCCGCGAGGGTCTAGCGCGTGCGCTACGATGGCGTCCCTTGCCGACTCCACCAGGACACCGTGATTGATCTTGTACTCCACCTTGTGCAGGCCCACGCGATCATTGTAGCGGGCCATGTTCATGAGGCAGGAGGAGTACTGCGGTGTCACGCTGCCGGTGAGGCTGATCGTAGCCACGTAGCCACGGAGGTCGGCTATGGTGCTCATGCGTCCAGCCCCGCGAAGCTCACTTCCGCCAGCACAGGCGCGAAGCCATAGGGCCGGATGTCAACCAGCTTGAGTTTCACGATGCGCTTCTGGTTCCTGTATGCGGGGAGGGAGTGCCAGGGGGGATAGTACAGCTCCACCAGTCTCTCCTCCCCAGGCTTCATCTCAAGGACTGCGGCCTCTAGCTCTGGAGCCAGCTCAAGCCCACCCAGCCTGCCGCGTACGCAGCGCAGCTCTGGCTTGGTGGCTAGCGATTCAGCCAGCCCAGCATCCTCCATCGGCTCAATCGTCAGGCTGATGTGGTCGCCGTAATTAGCCTGCACCTGACGCGGAGCACTCAACACTGCCCACGCCTCATCCAGCGCCTCCTGTGTGCGCTGATGTGGATGGTAGGCGTGGAAGATGTCCGGCCACCCGTCCGCTAGCTGGCGCTCATGTGTACGTTGAGCAAGAATGGCGAAAGTGCGATCCTCTCCTTCCCACATCCCACCTTGCGGCATACCGGAAAGGAGAGGATGGTAGCGGACGCCCCTCTGGAGTGCAGCAACATCGACAAGAGTGCAAGCCCCTCCGCCGATGCACCGGATAACTTGCCGCTTGCTAAGAGATCCCAAAAATTCATGCTCCTCCATGCCGAGGCCGGCCATTCCATATGGATGAGAGAGCCAGCACTGTGGCTGCGGGATGCCAGCGCCATTCTGCCAGCGGGTCCAGAAGACAGCATTCGCAATGTCTCCCTTGGTTTCCCACAGGGAGATGAGAGTCGTAGGCTCCAGCAGGAGATCGGAGTCTACGAAGAAGATGTGAGTGTAGTGCTCCGCGATGGCGTACTCGATGAGGCGCTGCTTCTGGCGGGCTAGATGCTCGAAGGTGCTGACGGTCCAGTGGTGGGTATCCTTGCCGATGCCATAGGCAGCGTCGGCTGGTCGGGGCTCTGGCGGCAGCGTGACGGTAGGCTGGAAGATGCGGAGGATCGCAAGCTGCTGCTCATCCCCGTCATGCACGAAGCCAAACTCTAGCTCCGCATCCTGCGGTACCTGCAACGCCCGCAGGCTACGCAAGTAGGCAGCCAGCACTTGGGGCTCCTGTCGCACGGAGCACCCGGCAAGGATCCTATACTTCTTTGCGGAGTGGATACTCAACTGGGATAGGCAAGGGTTTGAGTTTGACGAAAGAGTCTGTGATGCTCGCCGCGTGCTGCTGCTCCATCTGTGTCAACTGCATCGCCTTGGCGGCGTACTGCTCCGCCTTGGCAGCGCGGGAGTCTTTGTCTGAATAGGCTAGGTGGAGCAGGCTGTGCTCCAGCGGAGCGAAGATCTGGCGCTCGATTTCAATGTTGAGCGGCAAGTGGCCGCAGTGGATGCCGCGCTCCGGCCATGCGTCTGCGAAGCCAGGGCCAGGATTCTTCACCATCCATGTACGCGGGACTGCGTGCGCTCTCCAGTAGCCATCATCACGATAGAGCGGCGGATGCAGGTTCCAGAGATCGAAGAGGCGGAAGGCTACCGCATCGGCTGACGGGTGGAGCAGCTTCCTGGGATCGCAAGCTGGCACCATGTCCGCGTCCAGCACGAAGAGCCAGGTGGCTCCGCTGGCTACGCCCAGGCGCCACAGCTCCTGCCGCGCGGAAGACTCCGCTCCCCACATGGGGTCTGCGGAGCGGAGGTGGTACTCTACTTTTGGGGAAGCTTGGAGAATGCTAGCGGTATCGTCAGTGCTGCTGTCGTCTAGTGCGATTACTACATCAGCAAAAGACTCCCATGCGCGGAGAACGCATGGGAGCCAGCGGCGGGCTTCATTGCGGAGGATGGATAGGACTGCAACGGTGGGATACACGTTGCAATATATATCACAGCAGCCTGCCCCGTCAAGACGCCTGGTGCTCTCTCCAGTCCTCTAGCACAGCGATCCTGGTGGACTGCTCCGCCTGCGTCGTGGCGATGCCTTTGACATCTTGCTTAATCTCCCTGATGTCAGCGCGTGCGCCATTGAGGCTAGCCTTAACCCCGCCCCAAGCGGCAGCCACGGTGACGAGGAGCTGCACGCCTTCCTTGAGGAGGGATGTGTATTCAGGATTCACTTGATGACTCTCACTTTCCAGGTACCGCTGGCTAAGTCTATGGCTCCACCAGTCTCGTTTTGCAGCCGGATCTTTACGGAATTAGACGCATCCACATAGGGCGTCATGGTGATGCCCTGGAGATCATAGGGGGCGGAGGCAAGCACGAAGTCTCCCAATACCGCACCCGTCACCGTGATGCTGGCGCTCGTCTCGCCAGCGCCATCCGCCAAGTTGCCAGGATTCCAAGTGGCGGAACCGGACAGCTCTTGGAAGACTATGCTGCCGGTGCCGACAGTATCGGTGGCTGTGGTGAGCGTGCTGCTAATCACGCGCACCTCGGAGCCACCGGATACATCGAAGCGTTCCGCATTGCCGCTGCCGGCTAGGCTTGTCACCACGCACAGGCTCCGCGTCTGCACGGAGACTGCTTCATTCAATGCGTTATTGATGGTGACGGAATTGAGATGCACCGTAGCGCCAAGCCGAGCTTCGATGCCGGTGATGCCGTTGGTGCCGCCAGCGGTGACGGTGCAGCTTGCGACTTCAAAGCGCCCAGTATCCAGCCGGAAGGCGCGTGTGTTGCTGACAGCAGCGGAGGTGTCTCCGTCTATGCCCGTGAGCGTGACCAAGCCCCGGCCGGTATTCACTAGCTGGAGCGCTCCCGTCACCTTGGCTCCGGTAGCGGAATCTGTGAACGACAACGCTCCGTCATAGCAGAAGAACTTAGTCGCTGCTCCGTGGCTGCCTTTCACATCTAGCGTGATGGTGCTGCTGTTCAACCCGTGGAAGATCTTGGGCAGGCGGTCCAGCGCATCAGACAGCGTAAGCGCTTCATGGTCCCCGTCGCCTGCGGTATCACAGGTGAACGTAGGCGTGCCGATGTCATCTACTTCATAGAAGTAGGGGAAGCTGGAGAAGTCATACGCCTGGCTGCAATCGGACCAGTCATTCTGCAAGATGGTCACATTGCGAATGCGGTAATCCCGATCCACGCTGCTCTGGCCAAACTTGACTCCCCTGAAGCCGTCTCCCTTGTTGAAGACGATGCGGACATTGTTGACATCGGTACCATCCACATCATCGCCGCCTTCAAACCAGATGCAAGCGTCCGTGGTGCTGCGATAGGAGTCGAGACGATTGTGTGAGATGAGCACTTGAGCAGCATCCGAATTCCCCACGCCAGTATCCGTTACGCCACGCACATAAATGCAGCTACCGCTGGAGCGGATCCAGTTGTGGGATATATCAATCTTATTCGTACCCCACTTGGAGATGATGCCGTGGATGCGGTTTACAGTGCCTGAACCAGTGTCGATGTGATTGTATGCAGCTACGCCATCTCCGCAGCGGAAGACGATAGCGCCCTCGAAGTCACAGAGATCCACCACGCTGCCGGTGCTCTTCCACATGCATCGGTTGAACATGACGCTGTGAGAGAGCGAGGTGAGATCGCTGGAGTCGGTGCCTTGGATGTCGAGGCAGCGCCCAATATGCTCATAGAAGCGGTTACCATGGATCTTGGAATGGGAGCCTTTATAGTAGATGCCAGTGGAATCAACACTGAAATTATAAGGCCCGCATTCTATGAACTGGTTGCCGCATATTTCCGCTAGTCCATTGTCCCTACCGTCAGCAACTCCAGTTTCCCAGTAGACGTAGATGCGGACGGTATTTCGCGTGCTGCATCTGTAGAATGTGTTGTTCTCAATCTTGACGCTGCTGGAGTAGCCCACCAAGCTGATGCAGTAGCCGATTTCCGCAGCGACCTTGCTCCACTCGAAACGGCAATCGCGGATGGCCAGGGTAATGGGAGTCTTTACATCACCAGGCGTCTCCTGGTCAGGATCATCTAGCCAGATGCCTTGACTGCACTGGCTGATCTTGCAGCGCTCGACGATGAAGGGCCCGACTAGATCTGCCGAATCGCAGCGGATGACGCTACGGTCGGTACGACCAGTGATGAGGCCGTTATCCGTGAGGTGGAGATCATATACTTGCAGACCACAGGAGCCTGTCAGCTCTATGAGATGCCCAGTGCCAGAGTGAAGCTTTAGAGTAGAGACATTATAGCCGCAGCCTCGCAGGGTGACTGCTGCGGAATTGGCAACTGTTACTCCAGTTACTCGAAATGTCCCATCAGGAAAGAAAACGATACCACCGCCAGCGGCGATGCAAGCTGTGATGGCAGCCTGCACGGCTGCCGTATCATTCGTGGAATTGTCGCCTGTTGCACCATATAATGCATCCTTCACATTAAAAAATGGAGTACCGAATCCCTTGTTATTGAGATTGGCTGGCGTCAGCAGGTCCCCATTACGCCAGGCCATTAGGGGCGGTGCTCCGCTGTGAAGGAGCTGGCTGTGATAGCGGACAATTCCCAGACCACCGCTGGCCGCGTGGAGTCCAACTTAAACGGAGCCACATCCGTAGCCTTGGGAATGAAATCGACTCCTTTATACAAGTCTGTGCGCTGGCTGTAGGGGATCCAGTTGAAGCTGTTTACGCTGACGCGAGCGGTCCAAGTGGTATCGCTTGCCGTCTCCTGGCCCCATGTCGTAGCGGAGCCTCCCGCTGTGATCCTGCTCCATGGCATGCGCTAGGAGCGCGACTTCCGCTGGGGCAGGGAGAGCCGCATCTCGCCGGACATCTGGCGCCTGGCCTCCTTATCCTTGAGGCTCTGCACATAGCCTGCGTATCGCGTGCGAGCGGTAGCGCCTTCCAGGTCATTCCCAACCAACTCATGCAAGAATGCTTCGGCCAAGTAGAGCACAGCCGGCCGCCACTCAGTAGCCAGCGACGGCACCACCGTGGTCGCTGTCATGTCGCTGGGATAAGCGTAGTAGCGGAGCTGCAAGCTGTAGGACGAATCCGGCGATGGCCAAAGCTCCAGCCAGTTGTTGAAGAGGTTGTACTCCCTCGGCTTGCCGTTCTCATCGAAGCCGGCCTGATCCACTCGATTGGAGCTAGTCCTGCGGAGCGTCCTCGCGGACCCATCCCCAAGCTGTGTGAGCCAGGAGAGGTTGATGATCTCCATGCAGTCGGACGGTAGCTCTAGTCTGTTCTCCCCGCTGGTGGTGCTGGAGACGGTAATCGTCTCCATCAGCGCGGAGGGTGCTGCCTGCGCCACCTCCTGGTAAGCCGCGTTGACCCAGAAGCTCACCGTGCTGGCCGCCAGCTCGCTCCGCCGTCCGATGCGAGTGGTAGCCTGCGACATCAAATCCCCAAGAGTCCATGCTGGCATTCTTCTCTCCTAAGCCAGCGTGATGCCGTACTTGCCGGCGAGATAGGTTTCGACGGCATCCACATCAGCGGAGCCCAATGCAGGCTCATAAACAAGCAGCTCCGCTATATCCCCCTTCATGTACTCTGATGTGACATTGATCTGCTGGGCGAAAATGGTGACGCTATCCTTTGCGGTAACGTCGCCTGTCCAGTCACCGTTATCCGCGCCGGTAATGACAACCTTGCTGTCCTCGCTGCCATTCACTGCCAGCACATACGCAGTGCCCGTGGACGCCCAGCGGCCGATGTACGCGGTGCCAGCCACGATAGCCGTGGAGCCACGCACCTCGTCAGCGGTATCATTCTCCCGCTGGCGCACGCTGATGTTGGGGACGGCTGACGTGTTGAGCGACCGCACTGACCACCTGCGGACTCCTGATCCTTCATCAGCAGAGCCCAGCAGCACCTGACCATTTTGCAACGCTGCTGTCAGGCGGAAGACTGCGAATACTGTCCCGGAAGCGGTATTGAGCGGAGCAGCAGCCAGCCGCATGTACTCACTCGTACCATCAGCCCTGATGACAGGCCAGCCGTTGATGCTGGCTCGCTTGAGGATCGGCTGATTCGCGGCTGTGCCCTGCACGAAGAGTCGTTCATTGCCACTTTGATCCCGCCATGCGCCAATGGCATCACCATCGCCAATCGCCTGCGTCGTAGCGGCTTCATCCGTGTAGATACCAACATCTGCTCTGAGCCAGAGGAGCAGGCCGGCGATGCTGGCTGGATTGAAACCGTCACTCGTCGCTGACGCGATGCCGCTGGCCAACGTAGCAGTGACACGTTGGGACCGGGTCGGTAGCGGCCGAGTTAGACCACTATCCTTGCGGATCATGTTAGAACGACCGCTGCCAACCCGAGATGATTACGTTGGTCGTCTCGGAGCGCTGGCACCGAAGCCAGCGAAAGCCAGTATCCACTTCTACCATGCCTGCACCAATCACCGTAGTCAGTGTACTCCAATTGGTCGGCACGGAGGTACGGCCCTCATCGTTGCTGCCCTGCACAGTAGTAGTGCTAGGACTGCCGATGATTTGCAGCGTAAATGGATCCTGAAAGCTGGCAACGCCGTATGTCTCCGACGTAATGCCGCTGGCAGCAATGCTAGTGTACAAATCCCTCGACACTGACCATCCCATCTTGACCTCCTAGCTTAGAGGTAAGAAGGATGATTGATGCGGGTCAGCCGGATGACAGTGCTGGCAGTCGGAGTAACCGACGTCAGCGTGCTGTTCACTCCCCAAACGTGAACCTCGCCAGCGGTGGAGCTGGAGCTGCACATCCAGGTGACGTCGCGGTTGGCGGCAGCAATCGGATAGATCGCATCCACCGTCAGGATGAGAGTGTCACCACGAGTGGCGCCGGACAGTGCAACCGTTACCACGCTGGAAGACTCCAGCGGAGCGATGGCACCAAGGCTCACCGCAGCGGTAGCGCTAGAGACCGCCACGATCTCATTGATCGCAGCAGCGTTGCCGATGAAAGCGCCAGCAGTGGCGGTGAGGTTGCCGCCCACCGAGAGCGTGCTGGAAACGGTAGCCGCTCCGGTGAAAGTCTGATCCCCAGTGTAAGCAGCCGGCCCAGTGACGCTGAAGACTGCTCCGGTGTCCCCTGGATCCACGGCTGCGATGGACTTAACACTGTCCACGAAGCCGACACTGATACGAGAATATCTAGTAGGTGCAATAGCCATGGAAATTCTTGTGCTCCAGTAGGCGGCCGGGTCCGTTGCTCATCGGCTTGCGCCTTATAGGCCCCGCCTGGATACAAAGGAGAGGGGCAGCAAGCGGAATTGCCTGCTGCCCCTTACTCCCGTTTACGCTACGCCATCATCCCCGAACACGCCCAGCGGAGCGCCGAAGCCAGTGACCCGGCCCTGGCGAACCTTCCGCTTGATCGTCTCGGTATCGAACTCCGTCTCCATCCCAGTCTCGGGACGGAACGCCCAGAAGAAATTCAGGTCATGCTTATCGCACCCGATGAACCAAGCCGTGGTGCTGGTGAGATACTTCCACCGCAGCCGCTGCATGTCATAGCGAGAGATGACATTCTTGTCATTGTTCGCCGTGCCAGGCTTGAGATTCGAGAGCAGCAGCTCATCAGCCACATGCATGAGATCCGAAGGAACCACCAGGTACTTGGGATTCCAAGTACGCGGCCGGCCCCGCTCGTTCTTCCACTTGTCAATCGTGATAGTGGCCGAATGCAGCGCGCTCAGACTCAGCGCTCCCTCAGTGCTGGAGCGATTCGCCTGCGCCGTCCCACCGTCCATGCGGGTATGCGACGTGCTGAAGAGAGCCAGCCCATCGAAGCCCGTATTGGTCGTGGTGAAGCCGTTATTGAAGATGCTGGCCGCAGCCGTCTCCGCATCGTCCTTAGCGGAATCCATGAGATCCCGCTCGAAGCGTTCGACCTCACCATACAGGTCATAGCGCCAGATGCGATCATGGATGCGGTATCCCAGCGCCCTCACCGCATACGTATACGCCTTGGTCTCAGGCGCAATCGGATCATCGTACACAACCTCATCGCCATCAGGCTGATTCTGGAGGCTGCCGAAGCCGGCCATCCGAGCATCAGTGATGGTGTTCTTATCCATGTCCCGCACATTGAACAGCTTCGGGTAAACCTCCTCCTCCGAAGGCTGCTCATCGTGCCAGATGTTCGACAGCTTCGGCTCAAGCAGAAGCTGGAACTCAGCAGCAGTGATTGCCATATATATTGCTCCTTATGCGCGGAACTGGAGCTGGCTCTCGTCAAACTTGACGAGGAGCTGGCTCTTATTGGAATTGGATCCGCCGATGTCCTCCAACTCCTTGCTGCCGCCGCGCGGCACGACACGGAGCATGGGGCTAATAGCGGAGGTGGTAGCGCGCCACGCGCCAGAAGTAGTCTCAACGTCCACCGACTCGCCAGCAGTGAACTGGGAGCCAGTAGTGCAGTCCGACCAGTAAACCGTGTCCCGGTCCGCGATGATGTAGGGAACCTGGTTATTCAGCGACTCATGGCTATCGGCCAGGGCAACTCCAATCACGAGCCCAGCCGCAAGCGCACCAACCGAATTGGTGCTGTGCGGAATGACCGACAGCGAAGACGCTGACGTAAACATCAGGATGTCGCCCTTGGTGAACACGGAGCCAGGAATGGCCGTGCTCTCCCTACGCGGACCAT
>Ga0196963_10002129_pt1 | contig 12250 bp, 12 predicted proteins | sample S1_5metaG_FD_148600 | JGI IMG/M metagenome (GOLD analysis project Ga0196963, IMG submission 148600) | Soil microbial communities from Anza Borrego desert, Southern California, United States - S1_5 | ecosystem: Environmental > Terrestrial > Soil > Desert | place: USA: California | collected... | reverse complement strand
CGATCTCGTGCCCCGGCGCGCCGGCATAGGTGAAGAGGTTCTCCAGCGTCCCAGCGGGGCGGATGTCGCGCAGGGCGAGGCCGAATTCCTCCATCATCTCCCGCGCCGCGGCGTCGGCCGAGCGCTCGCCGAATTCGATGGCGCCGCCGGGCGGGCGCAGATAGTCCCGCCCGTCCACCGGATCGCGGCCCAGGGTCAGCAGCCATTCGCCGGGGGCGCGGGCGATGAGCGCCAGGGCCAGGGGGCGGATGCGGCTCATCGCAGGGCCGCCCCGGCGCAGCCCAGCTCAGGCCGGCGGCCGTCGCAGACCTCGACCGATTGCATGAAGCCGCGCCACGCCGCGCCCGCCGCCTCGTCGCGCGCCGGGTTGCCCGGGCCCTCGGCCCGGCCCTGCCAGCTCCGCTGCACGACGAAGAGGTGGTCGCGCCCCTGCACCGCCTTCACCATGGTGGCGGCCTCCGCCTCCGGGGCGTCGGCCCGGCCGCGGCATTCCAGCAGGGCGACGGCGGTGGGGTAGTCCTTCACCCGCTCGACCAGCGGCGGATGCGACACGGCGGTGGCGCAGCGGCGGGCGAATTCGGCCTGGATGCGGCCGACGAAGGCCGCCGGGTCGTCCCGCAGGCCGGGATGGATCTGCACCGCGATCATCTCCGTCCAGGCCGAGAGGGTCTGGCCCGCCGGCAGCATCACCGCGACGCGGAGCTGCGGCGTCGATTGCCGCGCCGCGACGCTCCAGCCGGCGGGCGGGGCGAAGAGCAGCTCCTCCCCCTCCACCGTCCGCGCCGGGGCGGCGGACGGGGCGAGGAGGGCCGCCAGGAGGAGGGCGGGCAGAACGGCTGGGCGCAGGCGGGCTTGCATCGGGAACCGCGAAGTCTATTCGGCGGCGCAACCTTGGCACAGCCGGCCCGCCAGCTCCAGCCGCCGCGGCAGCGCCACCACGGCGGGGATGCGGCGCTGCACGAGGTAGAACCGCTCGAGCGGCGTCGTGTCGGTCACCACGACGCGGAAGCTCACCTGCTCGCCCGGCTCCACCACGGCATCGGCGAAGGTCAGCCGGTCCAGCGGCTCCTCGACCGAGACGAGGTTGGGGAAGACGTCGGAGCGGAAGGGCTTGCCCACCGCCGAGGACTGGCCGAAGGAGAGGCCGTCGCCGCGGTCGCTCGGCACGCCCTGGACCTCCTGCAGCTCCATGTCGAAGACGTGCCAGGGCTCGCCGGTGCGGTTGGTCACCACCTTGGTGAGGGCGAATCCGCCATTGTGGTGGGTGCCGATGATGTTGCCCAGGCGGTCGAGGCCGCGGATCACCAGCGTCCCGCCCAGCGGGTCGGTGATCTCCTCCACCACCACCACCGGATCGTCGACCGTGCCGCGCCCGGTGACCGAGACGAGGGTGAAGCCCCCCTCGACGTCGCTGAAGGTGAGCGGCCCCGCCTGGATGTCGCGCCCCGCCGCCGGGCCGCCGGCCGCGAGGCCGAGCGCCAGGACGAAGGCCGGGAGGGCCGGACGGCGGTTGGGGGGTCGGTTCGCCATGCCCCACGAGGATAGGCACGGAGCGCCGCGCTTTCCAAGGCCCATGCGGGGCGGCTTGGACGGGGCGCCCGCCACCCCCATCTCCTCCCCAGGACCCTTTCAGCGGAGCCCGCCCGATGATCGTCACCACCACCCCCAGCGTCGAAGGCCGCCAAGTCGTCGCCTATCTCGGCATCGTGACCGGCGAGGCGATCCTCGGCGCCAACATCTTCCGCGACTTCTTCGCCGGCATCCGCGACATCGTCGGCGGCCGCTCGGGCGCCTATGAGAAGGAGTTGCGCCAAGCCCGCGAGATCGCCTTCGCCGAGCTGCAGGCCGAGGCCCAGTCGCTGGGCGCCGACGCGGTGATCGGCGTCGACCTCGACTACGAGGTGGTGGGCAAGGAGAGCAGCATGCTGATGGTCAGCATCAGCGGCACGGCGGTGAAGCTGCGCTAGGGGCGTTCGGCACCGGGCCCTACTGGCGCGCTCGGTGTCGCGGGCGTGGTCGGCTCTACTGCACGGAGGGTTCGGCCGGTGCTTGCCCCTGTGGGGAGCGGCGAGGGATGGGCCGTTGCCGAAGCCCGGCAGTTCCCTGGTGGAAACGCCCCCTCACCCCATCCCTCCCCCACGAGGGGGGAGGGGGCGCTAGGCGCGCCGCTGGTGCCAGCAGGCAAGGACCTCGCTGCACTGAGAGCTCAGCAAGCGCCCCCTCTCCCCTTGTGGGAGAGGGTCGGGGTGAGGGGTGGGCCCGGTGCCGAAGCCCGGTAGTTCCAGAGCGGCGCTGTCCCACCCCCATGAGGGGGAAAGGCGCTGGAGCCTGTTCTCAAACGGGCCCCGGAAAACGAAAAACCCCTCCCGCGGGGCGGGAGGGGTCTTCGGGATCGTCGCAAGTGCCCTGCGGTCAGGCCGCCTGGGTCGCGCGCTCCTGGTAGTCGCCGAGGCGCCGGTCGAGCTGGCTCGCCTCCTCGGCCAGGCGGCGGGCCGCCTCCATCAGGCCGTCGGCGATCTCGCCGGTGGTCTGGGCCTGGCCGCTGACGTCGCGGATCAGGCCGTCGATGGTGCTGGTGCCGGTGGCGATGGCGCCGACATTGCGGCTGATTTCGCCCGAGGTGGCGTTCTGCTCCTCCACCGCGCCGGCGATCGAGGTCTGGATGTGGCTGACCTCGTCCACCGAGCCGCGGATGGTGTCGAAGCTCTCGACCGTGGCGCCCAGGCTGCCGCGGATGGCGCCGACGGAATTGGCGATCTGCACCGTGGCCTGCGCCGTCTCCTCCGCCAGCTTCTTCACCTCGCTCGCCACGACGGCGAAGCCCTTGCCGGCGTCGCCGGCCCGCGCCGCCTCGATGGTGGCGTTGAGGGCCAGCAGCTTGGTCTGGTCGGCGATGCGGGTGATGAGGTCGACGATCTTGCCGATCTGCTCGGCGCTCTCCGACAGCTTGTCCACCGTCTGGCCCGCCTCGCCGAGCTGGCGCATGGCGCCGCTGGCCCGCGCCGTCGCCTCGGTCGCGCGCTGGCTGATCTCCTGGATCGCCAGGGTGAGCTGCTCGGTCGCGGTGGCGACCATGTGGGCGTTCTCGCTGTTCTCCGCCACCACGCGGCTGGCGCTCATCGAGCTGTCGACCGTGGCGCGCGACTGGGCCTGCAGCCGGGTCGAGAGGTCGTTCAGCAGCCGCGCCTGGCTCGCCACCACGCCGGCCACCTGGCGCACCTCCTGCATCATCTCCCGCGCCAGGCGGGCGCCGGCAGCCTGCTGGGTGACGTCCTGCCAGGTGAGGGTCGCGCCGACCATCCGGCCCGAGGCGTCGCGCACCGGCTCGACCGACAGGGCGATCTCGCTCTCGCCCAGCATGGTGCTCTGGCGATCGATGGGCAGGCGCTTGTCGTCGCGGCAGCGGGCGGCGAAATCCTCGCCCAGGCCGAACAGGTCGAAGCGCTCCTTGTCCAGGCCGTGGGCGTCGCAGAATGCGCGGCCGGCGGCATTCAGGAAGCCGATGCGGCCGCTGGGCAGCAGCAGGGCGGTGGGGGTCGGGCTGGTCTCGACCATCTCCTTCAGCAGCAGCACCTGGGCGACGCCGTCGCGCAGATGGCCCAGCGCCTCGGCCATGCCGGACAGCTCGTCGCGGCCGGTGCGCGGGATGGCGACCGAGGTGTCGCCGTCGGCGATCTTCTCCATGGCGCCGCGGAAGGCGCGCAGGCTGTTGAAGACCGAGAGGCGCAGCAGCAGCATGGCGACGACGGTGGCGCCGGCCAGCACCACGGCGACGACGCCCAGCGCCCGGTTGCGCAGGGCCGCCACCTCGCCCTGGAAATCGGCGATGTCGCGGGTCAGCTTGGCCTCGGCCCAGGTGCCGCCGCGGCCGTCCGGCACGGCGGTGACGGTGGAGGCGAGGCTGTCGCCCGACAGCGCCGCCTGGCCCGCCAGGCTCTCGAACACGGTCTTGCCGGCGCCGTCCATCACCTGCACGTCGCCGCCCACCGCCGGGCCGACGCCGGCCAGCATGTGCAGCGGATCGACGACGACCTCGATGAAGCCGCTCACCTTGAAGCCGCCGGTGGGGGCGAAGACGCTGTAGAGCGGCCGCCCGGCCTCGTTGCGCCAGAAGAAGGTGGCCTGCTGGCGCTGGGCCGCCTTGTCGCGCGCCGCCAGCGCGTCGCGGATGGCCGGCACGGCGGCTGCGGTGTCGGCATTGCCCTTGCTGGCCTTGGAGAAGGCCTTCAGGTCCGGCAGCAGCAGGTGCACGGCGACGACGTCGATCTCCTTGTCCACCACCTGCTGGCGGTTATAGAGGTCGTCCAGGGCGAAGACCGCCTTCTTGGGGTCGTTGGCGGCGATGGTCTCGTTCACGCTCTGCAGGCGGCTCCAATCGTCGACGATGGGCCGCAGCTTGTTGTCGTGGAAGCTCGCCACCTTGTCGCGCACCAGGAACTGCACGACCTGGGCCGAGGAGTCGCTGAGCGTCGTCACCGCGAAATCGGTGAAGACCTTGGAGACCCAGCTCTGGCTGGCGAAGATCGACGCGGCGAGCAGCACCCCCAGCAGGGCCAGGACGCGGCGCAGCGTCCAGAAGGCGTGGCGCGGGGCGGTGGCGGGGGCAACCAAGGTCATCGTCTATCCTCTTCGCCTAGAACTAGACTTTCGTATCATGCGTGCGTTGCGCGAGGGTTAACCGGACGCTTCGCGCCAGGGCCGCGGCGCCCCTTGCGCCCGGCCGCGGCCTCGACAATATGAAGCCCTTGGACTTGGCCGCCATACCACATTAAGTGGGTTCGGAAGGAAGGGCGGCCCCGCAGGAGGCGCCATGAAACCCTACGACCTGACCCTCGGCTTCAATAGCCGCAACCAATTCGTCGGATTCGTCGTGGAGGATGCCGGCAGCGGCGCCTTCATCGGCCAGGACGGCGAGATCCAGGAGCAGGACCGCCGCGAGTCGGTGCGGATCGCCGCCACCGACGGCCGCGCCGCCGTCACCTTCGCCCGCGCCGTGCGCCTGGCGATCCAGAACGGCAAGGCGTTGCGCCCGGCGCTGATCGGCGCCAGCGGGCCCTTCGCCAAGCCGCTGACCGGCAACAGCAACGTCGCGGCGCGCGCGGGCTGAGGCGTCGGGGCCGGGTTTCGCTTGATCCGGCCCCGCGCCCCCGCTATAACCCCGCCTTCAGATCGGACGGCCGGGCCGGGCGGATGCCCGTGGACATGCCTTGGCGGTTCGCAACCTCCGAACCAGGAGCAGAAAATGTCCAAGATGAAGACCAAGAGCAGCGCCAAGAAGCGCTTCAAGGTCACCGGCAGCGGCAAGGTGGTCTTTGCCAACCCGCACAAGCGTCACCGTCTGATCAGCAAGCCGCAGAAGATGAAGCGGCAGGCGCGCGGCACGTCGATCATGTTCAAGACCGACGGCGAGAACGTGCTCCAGTACTACATGCCGTACGCCCGCTAAGGCCCGGCTTCAGACGAACGTTTGCAAAGGTTAGGATAGAGACCCATGCCCCGCGCTATGTCGGGCGTGCCCCAGAAGGCCCGCCACAAGAAGATTCTGAAGCTCGCCAAGGGCTATCGCGGCCGCGGTAACAACTGCTACCGCATCGCCATGGAGAAGGTCGAGAAGGCGCTGCGCTACGCCTATCGCGACCGCCGCACCAAGAAGCGGGATTTCCGCGGCCTGTGGATCCAGCGCATCAACGCCGGCGTCCGCGAGCACGGCCTGACCTATTCGAAGTTCATGCACGGCATCAAGCTGGCCGGCATCGACCTGGACCGCAAGGTCCTGGCGAGCATCGCCGCGCACGAGCCGGAGTCGTTTAAGGCCTTGGTCGGTCAGGCCGAGGCCGCTCTCGCCCAGGCCGCCTGACGCGTCCCACGCGTCCGAGCGGTTCGAGTGCACGAGAACGGAGGGTCGGCCCGCTGAGGGCCGGCCCTTTTTCTTTGCGCGCCGCTCGCGCCGCACCCATTCGCGATCGAGAGACCTATAAGCCCAGGGGCATTAGCGATGATGGATCAGATCGAGGCGCTGGAGCAGGAGCTGCTCGCCGCCGTCGCCGCCGCCGACGACCTCGCCGCGCTGGAGGGCGCGCGGGTCGCGGCGCTCGGCAAGAAGGGCCGCATCACCGAGCAGATGAAGGGCCTCGGCGGGCTCGACCCGGAGGCGCGGCGCAGCACCGGCGCGGCGCTGAACGCCGTGAAGGACCGGGTGGCGGCGGCGCTCGACGCCCGCACCGCCGAGCTGAAGCGCGCCGAGCTGTCGGCCCGGCTGCTGGCCGAGCGGATCGACGTCACCCTGCCGGCCCGCCCGGCCGCCGCCGGCACCATCCACCCGATCAGCCAGACCATCGAGGAGCTGGTCGCGATCTTCGGCGACATGGGCTTCGCGCTGGCCGAGGGCCCGGACATTGAGGACGACTGGCACAACTTCACCGCCCTCAACATCGGCCCGGCCCATCCGGCGCGGCAGATGCACGACACCTTCTACCTGGCGGCCGAGCGCGACGACGGGATGGAGACGGTGCTGCGTACCCATACCAGCCCGGTGCAGATCCGCACCATGCTGAGCCAGAAGCCGCCGATCCGCGTGATCTGCCCCGGCCGCACCTACCGCTCCGACTACGACCAGACCCACACCCCGATGTTCCACCAGGTCGAGGGGCTGGTGATCGGCGAGGACATCACGCTCGCCCATCTGAAGGGCTGCATCGAGCAGTTCCTGCGCGCCTTCTTCGGGGTCGAGAACCTGAAGACCCGCTTCCGCCCCAGCTACTTCCCCTTCACCGAGCCCTCGGTGGAGGTGGACATCGGCTGCCGGCGCAGCGGCGACGAGCTGAAGATCGGCGAGGGCGACGACTGGCTGGAGATCCTCGGCAGCGGCATGGTCCATCCGAAGGTGCTGGCGCATTGCGGCATCGACCCGACCCGCTACCAGGGCTTCGCCTTCGGCATGGGGATCGAGCGGGTGGCGATGCTGAAATACGGCATCCCCGACCTGCGCACCTTCTTCGAGGCCGATCTGCGCTGGCTGAAGCATTACGGCTTCGTGCCGCTCGACGTGCCCAACATGGCCCAGGGCCTGGCCCGCTGAACCGGTCCGAGGGAGAGAGACGATGAAGTTCACCCTGTCCTGGCTGAAAGAGCACCTGGACACCGCGGCCGACGCCGCGACCATCGGCGAGACGCTGACGGCCATCGGCCTGGAGGTCGACGCGCTGACCGACAAGGCGGCCCAGCTCGCGCCCTTCACGGTCGCCTATGTGAAGCACGCCGAGAAGCACCCCAACGCCGACAAGCTGCGCGTCTGCACGGTCGAGACCGGGCGCGGCGAGGTGCAGGTGGTGTGCGGCGCCCCCAATGCCCGTGCCGGTATCAAGGTCGTCTTCGCCGCGCCCGGCACCGTCGTGCCCGGCACCGGCCTGGAGCTGAAGAAGGGCGTGATCCGCGGCGTCGAGAGCGCCGGCATGCTCTGTTCCGCCCGCGAAATGGGCCTGGGCCAGGATCACGACGGCATCATGGAGCTGCCGGCCGATGCGCCGCTCGGCCAGCCCTTCGCCCCGGTGGTCGGCGCCGACGACGCCCTGTTCGAGATCGGCCTGACGCCGAACCGCGCCGATTGCGCCGGCATCCGCGGCATCGCCCGCGACCTCGCCGCCGCCGGGCTGGGCCGGCTCAAGGACCTCGACGCCCCGGCGGTCGACGGCGCCTATGACAGCCCGATCAAGGTTCATTTCGATCTGCACGGCGAATTCGCCGGCGCCTGCCCGCTGTTCATCGGCCGCCATTTCCGCGGCGTGAAGAACGGCCCGTCGCCGAAATGGCTGAAGGACCGGCTGGAGTCGATCGGCCTGCGCTCGATCTCGACCCTGGTCGACATCACCAACCTCTTCACCTTCGACCTGGCTCGTCCGCTGCATGTTTTCGATGCCGGAAAGGTGCGCGGCGACCTCGTGGTGCGGCCCTCCAAGGCCGGCGAGACCTTCCGCGGCCTCGACGGCAAGGACTACGCGCTCGACGCCGGCATGACGGTGATCTGCGACGAGAGCGGGGTCGTCAGCCTCGGCGGCGTAATGGGCGGCGAGGGCACCGGCGTGGCGGAGGAGACGACGGAGGTCTTCCTCGAGGTCGCCCTGTTCGACCCGGTGCGCACGGCGATGACCGGCCGCAAGACCGGCATCATCAGCGACGCCCGCTACCGCTTCGAGCGCGGGCTCGATCCGGCCTTCGCCCTCAAGGCGCTCAACCTCGCCACCCGCATGATCCTCGATCTGTGCGGCGGCGAGGCCGCCCGCCCGGTGATGACCGGTTCGGTGCCGGAATGGCGCCGCCAGATCGCCTTCCGCCCGGCGCGGGTGGAGGGGCTGGGCGGCGTGCATGTCGATTTCGGGCGGCAGGAGGCGATCCTGCGGGCGCTCGGCTTCGAGGTGGCGAAGGGCGGCGAGTCCTGGACGGTCGTGCCGCCCTCCTGGCGCGGCGATGTCGAGGGCGAGGCCGATCTGGTGGAGGAGGTGCTGCGCATCCACGGGCTGGACAACGTGCCCGCCCTGCCGATGCCGCGCCTGGACGCCATGACCCGCCCGGCCGTCACGCCGAAGCAGCGCGCCACCCTGCTGGCCAAGCGGCTGCTGGCCGGGCGCGGGATGGACGAGGCGGTGACCTGGTCCTTCATGTCGTCCCGCCAGGCGGGGCTGTTCGGTCCGGTGGCGCCGGAGCTGCGGCTCGCCAACCCGATCAGCAGCGATCTCGACGTGATGCGGCCCTCGCTGCTGGCGAACCTCGCCTCGGCCGCCGGCCGCAACGCGGCGCGTGGCTATCCCGACGCGGCGCTGTTCGAGGTCGGCCCGGCCTACCGCCACATCCGGCCGGACGGCCAGGACCTGGTGGCGGCGGGCGTGCGCGCCGGCCACACGCCCCGCCATTGGGCGGCGCCGCAGCGCCCGGTCGACGCCTACGACGCCAAGGCCGACGCCGTGGCCCTGCTGGAGGGGCTGGGCGCGCCGCTCGACAAGCTGCAGACGACGACCGACGCGCCGGATTGGTACCACCCCGGCCGCTCCGGCGTGCTGCGCCTGGGCGCCAACGTCCTGGCCCGCTTCGGCGAGCTGCATCCGGCGGTGCTGGAGGCGCTGGACGTGAAGGGCCCGGTGGTCGGGTTCGAGGTCTTCCTCGACGCCCTGCCGCAGCGCAAGGCGAAGGACCCGGCCCGGCCGAAGCTCTCGCTCTCGGCCTTCCAGCCGGTCCGCCGCGACTTCGCCTTCCTGGTGGATGCCGGCATCGAGGCCGAGAAGCTGGTCCGCGCCGCCAAGGGCGCCGACAAGGCCCTGATCGGCGAGGTGGCGGTGTTCGACGTCTACACCGGCAAGGGCGTCGACCCCGGCCGCAAGAGCGTCGCCCTCCAGGTCACCCTGCAGCCGACGGAGAAGACCCTGACCGACGAGGAGATCGAGGCGGTCGGCGCCCGCATCGTCGCCGCGGTGGCGAAGGCCACGGGCGGCAGCCTGCGGGGTTGAGGTTCGGGATCGCCCCTTCCGCGCTGCGGCGGAGGGGGCGGCTCCCTATCGGTCAAGTAGATCAGAGCACGACGATATAGACGCGATCAGCGGCCCCTCGCTGCATCAACGCCAGCCGTCTGTGTCCGAGATCGCCTCGATATAGGCCAGGGTGTCGGCCTCCGCAGGGTCGTTCTGTAAGGCTAGAGATTGGCGTCTGGCCTCGGCCTGGACGGCCGGCGAGGAGACGTCCGGCACCCAGAACGCGATGCGCCGTTCGCCGGCCTGCCGGCTATAGATCCGCGCCCTGCGCAAGCGGGGTGGGGCTTGGGGCGCGCGCTGCGACATCTCGGTCCTCCTTGAAGGGCACAGCCTAACACCGCAGCAGGGTCCGGGGAATGCGCCCTCAGCCCAGCCCCTCGCTCACCAGATAGAGGGCCGAGCCCACCAGCGCCGCCACGATGGTGCCGCTGATGCGGACATATTGCAGGTCGGGCCCCACCGCCAGCTCCATGCGGTCCACCACGGTGCGGGTGTCCCAGCCATGGACCACCTCGGTGATGAACTGGCCGACGCGGCGGCGCCAGGGCAGGTCGCCGCGCACCACGGCGGCCTCCAGCATGCCGTCCAGCCGCTCGCGCATGGCGGGGTCGTCCGACAGGGCGCGGCCGAGGGATTGCAGGGCGGTGGTGATGGCGCGGCGGGTCTTGCTGTCGGGCGATTGCGCATCGGCGATCACCGTCTCGCGCAGCGAATCCCACAGGCTGCCCAGGCTCGCCGCCACCTCCGGCAGGGAGAGGAGCTGGGCCTTGATCTCCTCCACCCGGTGGGGCTTGTCGCGCTGGGCCTCCAGGTTCTCGGCCATGCGGTGGAGCCCGGCCTCCAGCTCCAGCCGGGCGTCGCTGTCCGGCCGCTCCAGGCTGACCAGCAGCTCGCGCACGCCGTTGGCGATGCTCTCGGCCACGCGCTGGTCGACGCGCGACGGGATCCACCATTTGCTGCGCTCGCTCACCATCGCCTTCAGCCGCTCCTCGTTGCGGTCGACATAGCCGAGCCCGCCGGAGACGAGGCGTTCGATGAGCGGCTGGTGCTGGCCCTTCGCCAGCAGCAGCCGCAGCGCCCGGCCGAGCAGCGGGCTGAGGCGGAATTCGCGGAGCTGCTCCCCCACCGCCTGGGCGAAGAAGCCGCGCAGCTCGCGGTCCTCCAGCGTGGCGACGAGGCCGGGCAGCTTGTCCACCACCCAGGCCGACAGCGCCTCGGCATTGCCCGGCCGGGTGAGCCAGCGCGCCGCCAGGGTGCTCGGCTGGAGCTGGCGCAGCTTGGTCGAAACGGTGGCGGGATCGAGGAAGTTGCGCTCGACGAAGCTGCCCAGGCCCTCGCCGATGCGGTCCTTGCTGCGCGGCACGATGGCGGTGTGGGGGATGGGCAGGCCGAGCGGGTGGCGGAACAGGGCGGTGACGGCGAACCAATCCGCCAGCGCGCCGACGATGGCCGCCTCCGACGCCGCCCGCCCCAACCCCAGCCAGAAGCCGTCGCCCGGCACCAGCCGCAGCGCGACGAAGACGACCGCCATCCCCACCAGCAGGCCGGTGGCGAGGCCCTTGTTCCGGCGCAGCAGCCGCCGCTGCGCCGCCTCATGCGTTGTTTCGGCATCCATGGCTGTAGAGGTGGAGTCGACGACGGCGCTTGGCGAGGGCGCCGCCATCACGAAGCGTCATGCCCGGCATCAGGCGAATGAATTTCCGCCCCGGCCCCGCGGCGGGTTACAACACGCTGCCCCTTCTGCCGGACCCGAAACATGAGCGCCGCATCCGACGCCCTGGCCCTGCCCGCCCAGCGCGGACCCTCGCCCCTGGCCTTCGCCCTGACCCTGGCGGGTCCGCTGTGCTGGAGCATCGGGCCGCTCTTCGTGCAGGGCATCGAGGCCGAGGCCTGGACGATCGTCTTCTGGCGCTCGGCCATCATGGCCCTGTTCCTGACGGCGGTGCTGCTGATCCAGCACCGCGGCGGGATCGTCGCGCAGTTCCGCCGGCTGGGGCGCATCGGCCTCGTCGCCGCCTGCACCACGGCCGGGGCCTTCGTCTTCTACATTCCGGCGCTGCAGCTCGCCCCCACCGCCAATGTGGTGGTGATCCAGGGCCTGGCCCCGCTCTGGGCGGCCCTGTTCGGCTGGCTGCTGCTGGGCGAGCGGGTGCGGCCCGCCACCTGGGCGGCGCTCGCCATCGCGCTGGCCGGCATGGCGGCGCTCGTCTGGGAGGGGCTGACCCTCGGCGGCGGGCTGACGGGCGAGCTGCTGGCCCTCGGCGTGTCGCTGTGCTTCGCCGCCTCCATCGTCGCCTTCCGCCGCGGCCGCGACCTCGACATGGCGCCGGCCATGGTGGTGGCGGCGCTGATCTCGCTGGTGCCGGCGGTGCTGCTGGGCGACGTCGCATCGGTCGCGGCAGCGGCGATGCCGGCGCTGATCGTGCTGGGCGTCGTCCAGCTCGGCTGCGGCCTGCTCGCCTTCACCCGCGGCGCCGGCCAGCTCCCGCCGGTGCAGAGCGGCCTGATCGGCCTGCTCGAGACGGTGCTGGCCCCGCTCTGGACCTGGCTCGCCTTCGCCGAGTCGCCGGGCGCGGCGGCCCTGCTGGGCGGCGGCGCCATCGTCCTGGCGCTGGTCATCAACACGGTGGCCACCGCGCGCTCGTAGGTTTTGCGGCCGGAGAGCGGTAAGGCCGCAAGATTTGCGGCGATAGTCCGATTCCGCCGCAAGGGCGTTGCCAAAACCGCCGCTC
>Ga0196963_10002128_pt1 | contig 12250 bp, 11 predicted proteins | sample S1_5metaG_FD_148600 | JGI IMG/M metagenome (GOLD analysis project Ga0196963, IMG submission 148600) | Soil microbial communities from Anza Borrego desert, Southern California, United States - S1_5 | ecosystem: Environmental > Terrestrial > Soil > Desert | place: USA: California | collected... | reverse complement strand
TGAACGAGTATATCGAACTGCAGGGAGCCTCCGGCCCCGCGCTCCGCTTTCGTCTGCGCTCCGACGCGGCGCCCCTGCCGGCCATGGCCGGCAACTTCGTCTGCGTCCGGATGGGCGAGGAGGGACCGCAGGTGGTCGCCTGCGGCGCCACCAACAGCCTGATGACGGCCAGCAGTGTCTGGGAGGCGGCGGTGCGCGAGCACGGCGCCGAAGCCCTCTACGTGCGCCTCAACGTCGCCGGCGCCACCCGCGCCCTGGAGCTGGAAAGCCTGGTCGAGCGCCACCGTCCCCCGCTGGTGGTGACCGAAGGGCCGACGGGCTGAACTGCCGTCAGGCTGGCGTCCGCGGCGGCAGCAGGATGGCGGCGATCATCCCGGCCACCGAGACGGCGAAGGCCAGGCCGACCAGGAAGGCCAACAGGCCGACGGAGAAGTTTCCGGCGTCCGAGCTGGCCGGCTCGACGAGCTTGCCGAAGAAGCTGCCGTACAGCATCCCGGCGTTGGCGCCCCAGCCAGCGGCGAACAGGGCGCGGTTGCGCAAGCTGTCCATCCGCATCGCCCAGGCGCCGAGCAGAAGCAGGCCGGCGATCCAGTAGTCGTCGACGACGAACAGCCAGTGGCGCCCGGCGCCCCAACTGCGGAAGGTCTCGCCGACGATCAGCGACAACGCGTGGATGATGGCGATCAGTCTCAGGAACAGCACGTCGAACCCCTCCGGTGAGATCTCGGAGGCTACGACAATCCGGCGGATCCGTCCTGTGGCGCCCATTGTTGCGAACGCGTTGCAAACGCGATCGGGATGGGCTAGAGAACGACAATCGTTCTCAACTGGGTTCGGGCTTCACGTGTACGTCTGCAACTGTAACGGCATTCGCGAACGGGACGTGCGTCAGGCCATCGCGGCCGGCGCCAACCGCCCGGCCGAGATTTTCCGTAGCCAGCAGTGTCAGCCCCAGTGCGCCAAGTGCGTTTGTGACATGCGGCAGATGATCGACGAGAGTCGTGAGGCGTTGCGCTACGCCGCCGAATAGCAGCGTTTGAGGCGCATTCTCAGCTTCTTACTGTAGTCGCGAGGCATTCGCGCAAATAATCGTGCAAGCGCGAAACGTTCGCACAGATTTCGGTTGCGGCGGAACCCCGAGCGGGTTCATCAGCTCTTGGTATTGACCTTGAGGAGTTGACGGCCATGAAAGGCGACCCCGCGATCATCCGCATCCTGAACGCGGTGCTCACCAACGAGCTGACCGCGGTCAACCAGTACTTCCTGCACGCGCGGATGTACCAGCACTGGGGCCTCGCCAGGCTCGGCCAGGTGACCTACGAGGAATCGATCGGCGAGATGAAGCACGCCGACAAGCTGATCAAGCGCATCCTGTTCCTCGACGGCCTGCCCAACCTGCAGGACCTGCACAAGCTGAAGATCGGCGAGACCGTGCCCGAGGGCCTGGCCGCCGACCTGTCGGTCGAGGTCGGCGGGCGCGAGACCCTGATCCCGGGGATCAAGGCCTGCGAGGAAGCCCAGGACTACGTTTCACGCGAGCTGCTGGTGGAGATCCTGAGCGACACCGAGGACCACATCGACTTCCTCGAAACCCAGCTCGACCTGGTCAAGACGCTCGGCGAGCAGAACTACCTGCAGAGCGCCATGGGCGAACTGGCGGCCGGTGAGGGGCGTTAGAGGATCCAGCCGCCGGTGTCGCCGGTCACGTCGCCGTTGATCTTCAGCCGGTAGTCGGCCGAGCTGTCGCCGTCGATGTCGAGCTCCAGAGTGGTGGTCCCGGCGGCGAACTTCAGCACCATCTGGCCGGCCTGGCTGCTGAAGGCGCCGACCAGGATAAAGGCGTTGTCCGCTCCGCCGGTCACCGCGTCGATGGCCGAGAGGTCGATGATGTCCTGGCCGATCGCATAGTCGCTGACCGTGTCGGTCTCGATGGTGCGGCCAAGCGGATTGGCGCTGGAGAAGACGGACTCCTGGAGGACGACGAAGCTGTCCGCGCCTCCGCCGCCGGCGAGTATGTCGCCGCCGGTTCCGCCGATCAGGATATCGGCGCCGAGGCCGCCACTGATCATGTCGTTCCCACCGGACCCGTCGAGGAGGTTGGCTCCGCCGTTTCCGGTCAGAACGTTGGCCAGGTCGTTGCCGGTCCCGTCGAGGTCTGCCGAGCCCTCGAGGATCAGCCGCTCGATATGCGCCGCCAGCGTCCAGTCGAGCGAGGCGCGGACGGTGTCGGTCCCCTGGCCCGGGGCCTCGATCGTGGTGTCCCCGATGTCATCGACGAAGAAGACGTCATCGCCGGTTCCGCCGGTCATGGCGTCGGCGCCCAGGCCGCCGTTGAGGACGTCGTTCTCCGTTCCGCCGTCCAGGATATCGAGGCCGGAGCCGCCGAGCAGCTGGTCGGCGCCCGCGCCGCCGGCCAGGTCGTCATCGTCCGCGCCGCCGTCGAGCAGGTCGGCGCCGGTTCCGCCGAGGAGGGTGTCGGCCCCGTCCCCCCCTTCGAGCCGGTCGCTTTCGTCGCCCCCATCGAGTTCGTCCGCGCCCTGGTCGCCCAGCAACTGGTCGGCGCCGGTTCCGCCGATCAGCGAGTCGTCACCGCCGCCGCCCTTGATCAGGTCGTTGCCGCCGGCCCCGTCCAGGGTGTTGGCCCCCAGGTTGCCGTCCAGCCTGTTGGACAGGGTGTTGCCGGTCCCGTCGAGGTCGTCGGCGCCCTCCAGGGTCAGGTATTCGAAGTTGGCCGCCAGGGTGAAGCTGATGCCGGCCCGCACCCGGTCGGCCCCCTGACCGGCGGCCTCGACGGTGGTGTCCCCGGCGTTGTCGACGAAGAAGGTGTCGTCGCCCTGTCCCCCGTTCATGGCGTCCGACCCCGCGCCGCCATCGAGGACGTCGTGAGACCCGCCGCCGACCAGGATGTCGTTCCCGGCCATGCCGTGCAGGATGTCCTTGCCGATCCAGCCGGTGATCTCGTCGCCTAGCGCCCCGCCGGAGACGGTCGCGTGGATGGTGGTGACCGTGTGCATCATCCGGCCGTAGACGACGAAGGCTGCGCCCGTGTCGCTGGCGTCGGTGTTGGCGAGCTCGGCCCCGACGATGAGGTCGCTCAAGCCATCGCCGTTGAGGTCGGCCGCGGCCAGGCCCCACCCGGCGCGGGCGCCGTTCTCGCCGCTGTTCAGCGTGAATCCGTTCGACCCGAACAACGACGTGCCGGTCATCAGGGCCGAGAAGCCCGAGGCCTTGCCGAAAACGATGTAGGCGGCGCCCCCCGCGCCCGACTGCGGCGAGCCGATGAGGACGTCGTCGTATCCGTCGCCGTTGAAGTCGCCGGCGGCGGAGACGTTCAGGCCAAGGAGCTCGAAGTCCGTCGCGCCGGCAAGCTTGAAGCCGTTGGCGCCGTTCAGGCCGGAGAGATTGAAGCTGGTTCCGAACCCCGAAGCCTTGCCGAATACGACGTAGGCCGCACCGTTGTCGTTGCGGAAGGTGTTGTTGTAGTGGGCGGCGATGAGCAGGTCGGCGAAGCCGTCGCCATTGACGTCTCCAGCCGCCGACACGGTATAGCCGGCCTTGTCGCCGGGGCCCTCGCCGACGATCCTGAAGCCGTCGGCGGCGGTGAGGGCGGCCGGATCCAGGCTGGCGGCGAAGCCGGACGCCTTGCCGAACACCACATAGGCGACGCCCGTCTGGAGGCCGCTAGCGTAGGCTCCGGGAGCGCCGACGACCAGGTCGTCGAAGCCGTCGCCGTTGATGTCGCCGGCCCCGGCCACCCCCATGCCGAGAAGGTCGAGCAGGTTCTCGCCCTCGATCCGGAAGCCGTTCGTCCCGTCCAGGTCGGCGAGGTCGAAGTCGGCGGGGAAGCCCGCGGCTGTGCCGAACACCAGGTAGGCGGCGCCCGAGGATGGCCCGTCGGCCGCGGCGAAGGGGGCGCCGATGAGGATGTCGTCGATCCCGTCGCCATTGACGTCGCCCGCGCGGCCCAGGGCCTGGCCGATCCGGCCCCCCACGGCGCTGGTCAGCTGGAAGCCGTCGCTGCCGTCCAGGCTGGCCAGGTCGACGCTGGCGGTGAAGCCGGACGCCTTGCCGAACACCACCCAGGCCGCTCCGGAGTTGGAGCTGGCGGCGTCGGAACTGGGGGCCCCGACCAGGATGTCGCCATAGCCGTCCCCGTTGATGTCGCCGAGACCGCTGACCGCCTGGCCGAGCCGGTCGCCGGCCGCCTCGGCGAGCAGCCGAAAGCCGTTGGTCCCGTCAAGAGTCGCAATATCCAGGCTGGCCGGAAAGCCATCGCGGGTCCCGAATACCACGTAGGCGGCCCCGGAATACGAACCGGCGTCGTCGGCCCAATAGGCCCCGACGACTAGGTCCTCGATGCCATCGCCGTTGACGTCGCCCGCCGAGGCCACGGCGCGGCCGAGCCGGTCGCCGGTCAGGGCGCCGTCGATGCGGAAGCCGAGGGCGCCGTCGAGGGCGGAGAGGGTGATGCTGGACGCAAAGGGCATGGTCTTGATCCCACTGCGCGGCCTGCCGCCGCGTGAGGCGGACGACACTGCCGCGGGGGGCGCCGATCAAATTCCAAATCGCCCCGTTGGATTTCATCCCGGTTATGGATAACGCTGCCCGGGTTGGGGGCGGTGGTGGTGGATAGTCTCGATCCCAGATCACTGGAGGTCTTCCTGGCAGTGATGGAGACCGGCTCGGCGGCCCTGGCCGCCGAGCGGCTCTCGCTGACCCAGCCGACCGTGGCGCGGGACATCGCGGCGGTGGAGGCGAGCACCGGCCTGACCCTGTTCGAGCGCAGCCGCCACGGCATGCGGCCCACCGCCGAGGGGATGCTGCTGGCCGAGGAGGTGCGCGGCAGCTTCGCCGGCCTCGACCGCATCGAACTGGCCGCCGAGGCCATCCGGCAGGGAATGAAGGGCTCGCTGGTGATCGGCGCCTCGCCGCTCTACACCGACGGCATCATCGCCCGGGCGGCGGGGGCGCTGTCGCTCGAAGCCCCCGAGCTGTCGATGACCGTCCTGACCCTCGACCCGGAGGAGATCTACCGGCGGATGGGCCGGGACACGATCGACATGGCGCTGGTGATGGGGCCTTTGGAGCCCGACGCCCAGCTGGCCGTCCATCCGCTCGGCCGCCGCCGGATGATGGCGCTGATGCGGACGGACCATCCGCTGGCGGGACGCGGCGTGATCGACGTTCCGGACCTGGTCGGGACCGACCTGGTCATGCTGCTGCCGCCCAGCCCCTGGCGGACGCTCACCCTGCAGGCCTTCGCCCGGCAGGCCGCCGCGCCCCGCAGCCGGCTGGAATGCCTGACCCAGCGGAGCGCCGCCGTGGCCGCCCTGACGGCCGGCATGGTGGCGCTGATCGACCAGGAACTGGCCGAGGAGCTGGCCTTCGACGACAGCGGTGTCCGCATCGCCCCGTTCACCGCCGTGCCGCCCTGGGACCTCGTCGCCGTCCACCGCCACGACCGGCCGCTGAGCCGGGCGGCGGCGGCGGTCCTCCACCGGCTGAGGCTGGCGGCCGGCGACTTCAGCCCGTCCGGGGAGGCCTGATGGAGCCGCGGGACCTCAAGTCGATCCAGGTGTTCCAGGCGGTGCTGGAGGATGGCTCGGCCACCGTGGCCGCCGAGCGGCTGGGGATGACTCAGCCGGCGGTGACCAAGTCTATCGCCGCCCTGGAGGCGCGCACCGGTCTGACCCTGTTCGAGCGCGGCCGGTTCGGCATGCGGCCGACCGCCGAGGGCGCCCTGCTGGCCGAGCAGGTGCGGCGCAGCTTCGCCGGGCTGGACCGTATCAAGCAGGCGGCGGAGGCGATCCGGCTGGGCCTGAAGGGCCAGTTCCGGATCGGCGGCCTGCTGTTCTACGCCGAGGGCCTGCTGCCCCGCGCGCTGGGGGCCCTGGCCGCGGAGGCCCCGGGACTGCAGGTGCAGATCGAGGCGGTCTCCCGCGAGGGCATCTACCGGCGGCTGCTGGAGGGCAGCCTCGACATGGGCGTGGTGATGGGGCCGTTTCCGCCGCACGCCCAGTTCGCCATCGAGCCTCTGGCGCGGCGGCGGCTGGCGGTGGTGATGGGAATCGACCACCCGCTGGCCAACCGTCCGAGCCTCGACGTCCCCGACCTCGACGGCGTCGAGATCGTGATGCTGGACGCCGACAATCCCTACCGCGCCGCGGTCCGGGAGCTGTTCGCGGCCCAGGGCGTGCCGATCCGGTCGCGGCTGGACATCGTCAGCCAGCGGGGGGCCATCGCCATGGCCCTGGCCGGACGGCTGGTGACCATCGTCGACCAGGAGATCGCCGAGGAGACCGCGTTCCGCAACCCTCAGGCCCGCGCCGTGCCCTTCGCCCCCGCGCCGCCGCGCGAGATGGCCGCCGTCCACCGTCGCGATCGGCCGCTCAGCTTGGTCGGCCAGGCGGTTCTGCACCGGCTGAGGCTGGCGGCGCGGGACTTCGCCGTCGAAACCTGAGGCCGGCGGGCTGGTGGAACCGGCCGGCGCGGCTCACGTTAGCCAGACGGCCCGGGCGCCGGGGATCCAGGGAGATGACGCATGCGCTATGAGATGGGACCCGAGGGCATGGAAGAGGTCCACTCCAAGCCGGTGTCCACCGCGGGCCATGTGCTGCTGGGGCTGCTGCTCGCCGCCGGCGCCGTGGCGGCGGCCGAGCTGATCGCCACGCGCAGGAAGGACGACGACCAGCCCCAGCTACTCAGCGACTATGCCGAAGCCCAGGGGCCGGTCTCGAGCCCGCCCAAGGCCGCCTTCGCGGTGATCTGGCCCTCGATGTTCACCGCCCTGACCATTTCCGGCCTGCGGGTCTGGAACTCGCCGCAAGGCGCGACCCGGACCCGGGCGCTGACGCTCTGGGGCCTGGTGCAGGCCTTCTCGGCGACCTGGATGGCGCTGGGCCCCAAGCGGGTCGGCGGGCGGGTGGCGGCGGCGGTGGCCTCGGTGGGCGCCGGCGCGGTCTACGCCTACCACGCCAGCAAGGTGCAGCCCCCGCCCGGCGCGGTGGCGGCCCCGACCGCCGGCTGGATGGGCATCGCCAATCTGCTGAAGGACCAGTGGGACCGGCGCGGCCACCAGGGCGAAGCGCGACCGACGGTGCATTAGAGGGCGGCCCCGGCTCCAAAAATAACTGTCATCCTCCGGCCGCGAAGCGGACCGGAGGACCCACGCGTCGGCTTGGCGCTAACGATTGAGGGCGTGCGCGGGCTTCGATGACGGCCTGCGCACTCCAGGCGGTTCCTCCCTCGCCGTGGGTCCTCCGGTCCGCGCTGCGCGCGGCCGAAGGACGACATGTGGGGAAGGTGTTAGGCCCGCTCCAACCTCAGGATTTCCACCCTCTCGCCTACGCCCACTGCGGGCGCGTCCGGCAACCGGCGCAACAGCGCATCCGCGGCCGCGAACACCGTGACCAGGGAGCTGTCCTGGTCGGGCAGGGCGCGGACGCCGTCCGGCGTGAGAACAGCCCGCATCCAGTGTTCGCGAGGCCCGTTGGCCGGCAACGGCTCAACCAGAACCGACGGCTCCAGTGCGGGGCCGGCCGGGGCGCCTTGCAGGGCTAGGATCAGCGGCTTCAGGAACAGTTCGGCGCAGACGAAGGCCGAGGCCGGGTTGCCGGGCAGGCCGAGGACCCGGCGGCCGTCCGCGAGGGTCCCGAACCAAGTCGGCTTGCCGGGGCGGACGTTGACCGTTTCCACCGCCAGCGTCAGGCCGAGCGCCTTCAGGGCCGGCTTGACCAGGTCGTAGTCGCCGACCGAGGCGCCGCCAACGGTGACGATCAGGTCGGCGTCGGCGCCCTTCGCCGCGGCCTGGATGGCGGCGAGGTCGTCGCCGGTCGGAGTCAGCCGGACGGGAATCGCGCCCCAGCGGGTGATCATGGGGGCCAGCCCCGCACTGCCCGACTCGTAGATCTGGTACGGCCCGGGGGTCCCGCCGGGCGGGACCAGTTCCTCGCCGGTGGCCAGGATGGCGACCCTCGGCCGGTCGGCGACGGGGACCATCGCGTAGCCGGCGGCCGCGGCCAGCGACAGCCGCCAGGGATCGAGCCGGGTCCCGGCCGCGAGCAGGGTCTGACCGGTGCGAAAGTCGCCGCCGGCGGGGCGGATGTTGTGGCCCTTTGGCGGGGGACGGATCAGGCGGACGGTGTCGCCGTCCCGTTCGGCCTCTTCCTGGATGACGACGAGGTCGGCGCCGGAGGGGACCGGGGCGCCGGTGAAGATGCGCACCGCCTGACCCGGTTGCAGCGGCGTCTCGTAGGCCCGACCGGCGGCGCTTTCGCCGACGATGGACAGGACGGCGTTCTCACCAGCATCGGCGCGGCGGACCGCCCAGCCATCCATGGCCGAGGCGTCGAACGGCGGCTGGTCCCGGCGAGCGAGGATGTCCTGCGCCAGCACGGCGCCGTCGGCGACGGTCAGGGGGATGGAGGAGAGCCGCAGGCGCCGGGCGCCCGCCAGCATGCGCAGGCGGGCCTCATCGACCGGCGGGTTCCTGAGGGACGGCTCGGCGCTCACGGGCCGTGGTTTCCCATGAGTTGTCGGCGCGCGCCACCCTCAACGTCATCCTGGCCGCCGGGCGGAGCCCGGAGAGCCGGGACCCTGGTGCCCTGATGGCGGCGGCGATGACCGCGCCCTGTCCCTCCTGGGTCCCGGATCAGCCTGCGGCCGTCCGGGATGACGGAGATTGGTGGATGGATTAACCCACGAACGCCCGCTCGAGCACGTAGTCGCCGGGTTCGGCGTTGGAGCCCTCGACCAGGCCATGGGTCTCGATCAGGGCGGCCATGTCCTTGATGAAGTCCATCGAACCGCACAGCATGATGCGGTCTTCGTCGCGGTTGAACGCCGTCTGGTCTAGCCCGAGGTCCTTGAACAGCTGGCCCGAGGCGATCAGGTCGGTGAACCGGCCCTGGCGCTCGAACGGCTCGCGGGTGACGGTGGGGTAGTAGACGAGCTGCTTCTGCGCCTCCTCGCCGACCAGGGGGTCTTCGAAGATCTCGGCGGCGAACAGGTCGCGATAGGCCAGCTCGGCGACCTCGCGCACCCCGTGGGCGACGATGACCTGCTCGAAGTTGGCATAGGCGTCCGGGTCGCGGGCGACCGACAGGAAGGGCGCCAGGCCGGTGCCGGTGCCGAACAGGAACAGCCGCTTGCCGGGGCGCACCGCGTCGAGCACCAGGGTGCCGGTCGGCTTCTTGCCAAGCAGGACCGCATCGCCCGGCTCGATGTGCTGCAGGCGGGAGGTCAGCGGGCCGTCCTGAACCTTGATCGACAGGAACTCCAGCTCCTCGGCGAAGCTGGGCGAGGCGATCGAATAGGCGCGCAGGATCGGCTTGGCCTCGCCCGGCGCCGGCGGCAGGCCGATCATCACGAACTCGCCCGAGCGGAAGCGGAACGCATCCGGGCGGGTGATCGCGAAGCTGAACAGGCGGTCGGTCCAATGTCTGACCCAAAGCACCCGCTCCAGGTGCTGGGCGGCGGAGGGGGTCCAGGCGGGGGCCGGCGCGTCGGTGACGTCGGTCATGGGAGGTCCGTGAGACGCGCGGGGAGGCGCGGAGTGTGGCCTGTCATGTGGCGTCGGGGGGCAGGGGTGTCAACGCAGGGATACTGCGGGGGCCGATAGCGATGCTTGCAAACCTTTTCCGTCATCCCGGACGGCCCAGGGCCGATCCGGGACCCAGGGCGGTCGCATGGGCGGTTGAAACATCGCGGTTCCGGACCCCTGGGTCCCGGCTCTCGCGCTGCGCGCTGCGGCCGGGATGACGGCGAGGGCGGTTCCGCCACGTCATACTTGGCGCCGTCCCCGGGCCTGCCTAGCGTGGCCGAAACATGCCGAGGAACGCCCCATGACCGCCTACGCCATCTTCGTCCGCGATCGCATCAACGATGCTCAGGAGATGGCGACGTACGGCCAGAAGGCGGCCGGAGCCGCCGCCGGGCACAACCTCACGCCGCTGGCCTTCTACGGCGCGACCGAGACCCTCGAGGGCGAGCCTGTCGACGGGGCGGTGCTGATCGCCTTCCCGACCATGGAAGAGGCCAAGGCCTGGTACGACAGCCCCGCCTACCAGGCGGCCCTGCCGCACCGGCTGAGGGGCGCCGACTACCGGGTCTTCCTTGTCCAGGGCCTGTGAGTCTCGCTTTCGTCACAGGCCGGCGCTAGGAGCGGCGGCATGACTCGCAAGCTGCCCTTCACCACCATCGAGAACCTGCGCGACTTCGGCGACTACGCCGCCGGCCATCGCCATATGAGGAAGGGCGTGCTGTTCCGCTCCGCCCACCAGGCCGAGGCCTCGGACGAGGAGCTGGAGGCGCTCAGCCGCCTCGGCCTGTCGCTGATCGTCGACCTGCGCCGGCCCGGCGAGCGGGAGCGGAACCCCTCGCGCCGGTGGAAGGACTTCGCCGCCGAGGTGATCGCCAACGACCATCCCGAGGAGGACGACGACCCCTGGCGCCGGTTCATGGCCTCCGGCGCGGTCACCTCGGAGACCATGCGGGCCTACATGCTGACCTACTACGACAACGCCCCGCACGATCCGCGCCACCTGGACACCTACAGCCGCTGGTTCGCGCGGCTCGGGGAGACGGAAGGGGCGACCCTGGTCCACTGCGCGGCCGGCAAGGACCGCACCGGCATCCTCTGCGCCCTGACCCACCATATCGCCGGGGTGCACCCGGACGACATCATGGCCGACTACCTGCTGACCAACGACGAGGAGCGGTTCGCCCGGCGCATCCCGCAGTTCGCCGCCCACGTCGAGGAGCTGACCGGCCATCGGCCCGACGACGAGGCGCTGCGCACCGCCATGGGCGTGGAGGCCGCCTATCTGGAGCGGGCCTGGACGGCGATGAAGGAGCGGCACGGCTCCATCGACGGCTACCTGCGCGAGGCGCTCGGGGTCGACGATGCGCGGCGTGCGGCAGTGGAGCGCCGCATCCTGGTCTGAAAGACCGAACGGGCGTTTAAATAGCCCCTTCCCAGCGGCGGAAATCCGGCTCAACCTGACGCCAAGGCCGCGCTCACGACGGCTCCTTTGCATCGGGATTGGGAGACGTCCATGGCTCAACAGCCTCCGTCCGGCGCGCTCGGCGACGGCCTGCCCGGCAGCCTGGCGCCGGAGGCGACGGCCGGGGCGGACCCGGCGGGCTATGCGAAGGCCGGCTTCCGCGACATGCCGCTAGGGGCCTGGGCCTGGGCCATCTTCCAGGGGGGGCGCGACCCCTACGTCATCCTGATCACCATCTACATCTTCGCCTCCTACTTCACCCTGCTGGTGGTCGGGGACGGGGTGAAGGGGCAGACGATGATCGCCACCGTCAGCACCCTCAACAGCCTGTTCATCGCCGCCACGGCGCCATTCCTGGGCGCGTCGCTGGAACGGTTCGGGGCGCGCAAGCCGGTGATGCTGCTGATCGTCACCCTGATGGTCCCGCTGATCGCCATGCTCTGGTTCGCCAAGCCGGGCGGGGCGGGGCTGCCCATCCTCGGCTCCCTGTGGATCATCGGCATCGTCGGGGTGCTGTTCGCCTACTGCGAGGTGGTCCACAACAGCCTCTTGATGACCGCGGCCGGGCATCGGCACGCCGCCCATGCCTCCGGGTTGGCCCTGTCGGCGGGCAACTTCTTTTCGGTCATAACCCTGACTTTCTGCCTGTTCGCCTTCGCCCTGCCGGGCTCGCCCGGAACCGAGAGCTGGACCTTCCTGCCCAAGGCGCCGCTGTTCGGGCTGGACGCAGCCTCGGCCGAGCCGTTGCGCATCTCGGCCCTGATCGCCGCCGGCCTGCTGGCGCTGGGCTCTATCCCGCTGTTCCTCTTCACCCCCGATGCGCCCTCGACCGGGGTCCGGCTGATGCGGGGAATCCGGGAGGGGGCGGTCAATCTCTGGGAGACGGTCAAGCTGCTCCGCTCCGAGCGGGACATGACCTGGTTCCTCATCTCGCGGATGCTGTTCAACGACGGGATGACCGCCCTGCTGATCTACGGCGGCATCTACGCCGCGGGCGTGATGGGCTGGGGCATGGAGATGTACGCCTACGGCATCCTGCTCAGCGCTTTCGCCGTGGTCGGCGGGCTGATGGCGGCGCGGATCGACAACGCGCTCGGCCCTCGGATGGCGCTGATCGTCGAGATCGTCGGCTCGATCGTCTGCGTCACCGCCCAGATCGGCATGAAGCCCGACACCATCCTTTACTTCTGGCACTACGACGCGGCCGCCCATGCCCCGGTCTGGAACGGCCCGATGTTCCGCACCCT
>Ga0196963_10002127_pt1 | contig 12251 bp, 10 predicted proteins | sample S1_5metaG_FD_148600 | JGI IMG/M metagenome (GOLD analysis project Ga0196963, IMG submission 148600) | Soil microbial communities from Anza Borrego desert, Southern California, United States - S1_5 | ecosystem: Environmental > Terrestrial > Soil > Desert | place: USA: California | collected... | reverse complement strand
ATCGTCGGATCGATGCCACGGGTCCACGCGCGCGCGCGGCGACCAACCGCGCCAGCGACGTCGGGCGGGGCTGCCGCCCGCGCACGTCGAACAGCCCCGGCTCGTAGTGGTCGCGTCGGCATGTCACCAGGCTGTCCCAGTCGACGAGTCCGAACGCCGCCCAGGCCGTGACGGCGCGGATGTCGACGCCGTCCGCCTCCAGCCGATCCGCCGTCCTGAACGCGTCGTCCAGCCAGCGCAGCTGCTCCTCGCGGGTCGCGTAGAGGTGGGCCTCGGTGATCGCGATCGGCAGGCGGTACCGCTGCCAGGTCTCGCGCAGCAGCGCCTCGCGCCCGACCAGCGGCGCGGCACGCACCGCCTCGACGTCGGCGTAGCGGTCGCGGCCATTCCCGCCATGCGTCGCGGCGGGATACAGCTCGAGGCGGTGATCGATCCAGCGCTCGCTCGTGACGTAGTGGTTGATGCCGATGATGTCCGGAGGGCACGGATTGGCGGCGAACCAGGCGAGTTCCTCATCGCTCGCGCCCGCGCGGCGCAGGTACCGTCGCAGCGGATGGCCGTCGGTGACGCGTCCGCACAGCAGGTCGAGGGAGAGCCAACGCCGGCGGTTCTCGAGCTCGGCCTGGTACGCGAGCGGCGGCGTGCTCGCAGTGTGCCCGAGATCCTCCGTCTGCACCAATCGCGCATCGGGGATGGCGGCGCGGATGCGGCGCATCGCCAGGATCGTCGCCTTGCACTGCACCAGCAGGGCGCGGATGAACGTCGCGTCGTCGCGCCCGTGCGGGTACCAGATGCCGTAGAGCCCGCTGAAGCGCGCGGTCGTCAGCGGCTCGTTGACGGGCGTCCAGTCGCGGACCCATGGATAGCGCTCGGCGCATCGTCCGGCGTACTCAGCGAAGGACTCCGGCAGCTTCGGGTCGATCAGCGAGGTGTCCGGCGGTCCGCTGCCGTGATGGAGGAGCCCGACGATCGGACGCACGCCCAGCTCGCGCAGGGTGGCGAGACGGCGATCGCTCCAGGACCAGCCCTTGGCGAGGACCCGCTCCCAGACCACCGGGTAGCGCAGCGCATCGATGCCGAGCGCGGCGAGGCGATGGAGATCGTCGTCGCGCTGGTCGTGGCCGATGCGCTCGCACTGGTCTGAATACGTGTCGCCGACGCGGTTGACGGTGCACTCGACGCCCGCCCAGGTCTCGATGGTCATAACCCGCATCATACGCCGCCCGTCGGTGTTTTCGTCACGCTCGCTGCAACACCGCACCGGTCGTGTCCCTGTCCGGCGGTGCGGCGGTGCCGAACTGCGCGCTGAGGATCAACGTCGCGACGCTCTGCCTTCTCCGCGGATCGCGCGCCCTGACGCTGCGACCGTGCGTATCCACGAGCCGAAGACGGTCATGCCGAACACCTGCTGCCCGGTCTGCGGGACCGGGACGACGTCCTCGTCGCGGACGGTCGACCTCCGGCCATCCGACAAGCGCCACGGTCTCGTCGTCGCCATCCGCGTCGATTCGCGGGCCTGCGCCGCGAGAGCGGCGCGCGAGCCCGACAAGCACCTGTTCGCCGCCGAGATCAACCAGGTCGCGCACTAGGCGCACGGCGCCGCGGCGCTGGTCACGAGACCTGCGCCCGCCTCGCCTCCTGCGCATAATGGGACGGTTGCCGTTCCGCGAGGCTCGCGCAGGTGCGGCAGCAGACGGCGACGCAGACGATGCCGCGCGCATGGCGCAGGTGGACCCGTGGCATCGATCCGACGATGGTGATGCCGCACACCGGGCATCGCGCGTTGTCGACATCGACGATCTCGTGGTCGCTCATGACACCCTTCGCTGCGGCGTGTCTATCGCCGCAGCCGACATCGTAGCGTCGCGGACCACGGACACGCTCGCGGCGGCGCCGTGGATCACAGCGTCGCATGCCCCGGCGTAGCTGTCGACGGCCTGGCGCCTGCGCGCGCGCGAGCGGAGCGAGACCGCGCGTGGTCGGATCAGCTACGCCCGCCTCGGCAGGACCGCCTCGAGGAGCTGGATCCGCAACGAGCGGACCAGCCGGAGCTGGTCAGCCGTTTCGGCGATGACCTCCGCTTCCATCAACGCGTCGTAGGCCGCGTCGAGGTCTCCGGCGTGGATCGCCTCGGCTCCGGACTCGATCGCCGCGGCGACGATGGCGTCGTCGCCGGCGTTCGCTCGCGGCGCGGGGTGCTGGCGGGAATGGTCGCGCATGGGGCGGCGAGTCTGGCGCGAAGCGACGCTGCGGATGTCGCCACCGCGCAGGGTGGCACATGGTCGAGCTGCAGCGCGCTCGCGGCGGCGCCCTCAGGATCGGCGTCGCAGGCCGCGCCGCAGCGCGACGCCGCCGATCAGCACCTGCAGCGCGCTGAACACCAGCCAGCCGATGTTCCACGGCCACGGCGAGGCGCTGGCCTCGACGAGATCGTGGTAGCGCAGCAGCACGTGGCTGACGAGTCCGTCGATCAGGTCGATCGCGCCCCAGCCGATCAGGGCCGCTCCCCAGAACAGCCACGGCGAGGCCGTCGCGATCGCGCCGCGGCGACCGAGCCGCCACAGCGAGACCACCCCGGCCATGGTGACGACGAACGTGACGAGGAAGAAGATGCCATCCCAGAACATGTTGGCGCTCTTCGCCAGGAGCGTCTCCGGCGGCAGGCTGTTCGAGATGAAGCCGTGCAGCTGCAGGATCTGGTGCAGGACGATGCCATCGAGGAATGAGCCCAGGCCGAAGCCGAGCAGCGTCGCCGACCACGCCAGCGCACCGGCATCGGTTCCGCGCGCCCCATCCTCGGCGGTCCGTCGCGCCCACGCCCTGGTCGCCCAGGCGGTCGCGAAGGCGCCGCCCAGCACGAGCGCGGGAATGGTCAGCGCGAGCTGCGCGAAGCGGTGCCCGAGGATCAGGTCGCGCAGGCTTCCGTCGCAGGTCAGGCAGGAGAGCAGCGGGGCGAGGATGCTCGTGGCGGTGGGGTCCATGGCGGCTCCGCGGCCATGCTCGGCGAGCGCCGATGCGCGGACAGCGCAGGCCGGGTCATCCCGCACCGTGCTCGCGGCTGGGCCCGCCCTCGGCACGCGCGATTCCGCGCTCGGCGCGCCGCGGCCCCCGTCATCGCCGCCACTCGCTCGGCGTCACGCCCTGGACGCGTTTGAAGACCTCGGCGAAGTACTGCGAGGAGCAGAAGCCGAGGTCGAGCGCGACGTCGGTGACCGAGGCGCGCGGATCGTCCTTCAGCCGGCGCGCCGCTTCCGCGATGCGCAGGCTGGTGACGTGCTCGAGCGGCGTGCGGCCGTAGACGCGCTTGAAGCGCAGCGCGAGGTGCCCCGGGGAGACGCCGGCCCACGCGGCCATCTCGGCCAGGGTGGGCGGCGCGTCGAGGCGCTGGCGCAGCCGCGCCTCGAGCGCGCGCAGGTCGCCCTCCTCGGCGTGCTCGGCGCCGCGCGCGTCGATCGCCAGGCGCGTCGCCGTGACCGCGAGCTCGACCATCAGCGCCTGCAGCATCGCCACCGCCAGCGTCCGGCGCGGATCGCCCGGCGGCGGCAGCGCGACGAGCTCGCGCTGGATGGCGCGGAAGATCGGCGCGGTCGCGCCGCCGTCGTGGATCACCCGGCGGCGCGGCGGCAGCGCCTCGACGGCGTCGATCTCCGCCGCCGCGCCGGCCGGATCGCCGATGCGCGGCGCGCCGAGCGCGAGGTCGAAGCCGATCGCGAAGTTGTGGTGCGGATCGCGCTCGTCGGCGACGCCGTCGTGGATCTCGCCCGGCGCGGTGAGGTAGAGGTCGCCTGGACCGATGTCGAACGCGCCGTCGGGATTGGTCCAGCGCGCGCGTCCCGCGACCAGGTAGCACAGCTCGAAGCGCTCATGCGTGTGCGGGTGCAGGCGATGACCCGGGGCCGCCTGGGCCTCGTTGAAGTGGACCAGGGACGGCAGCTCGGGCAGGGGGCGTTCCCAGCCGCGTATCCACGGCTCGGGAGCGCGTCGATTCGTGGCCATGGCTGCATCGGATCGTGGACGCGGCTCGCCGCGGGGAAACGACGATGCCGCCATGAACCCACTGCCGCAGACCGCCCCGCGCACCACCGTCACCGAAGCCGAGATCGCGGCCTTCGATCGCGACGGCTTCCACATCCATCCCGAGCCGCTGTTCGACGCGCACGAGGTCGCCGCGATCCGCGATGCCTGCGATCGCGTCGCCGCGCGCCGCTACGCCACCGGCGTCGAGCCGGATTGCCGCGCCTGGGAACCGGGCGCGCCGCCGACGGCCGTGGTCAAGATCGACAACGCCTGGAAGAGCGACCCCACGGTCCTCGCCGCGGTCACCGACGCGCGCGTCGCTCGCGTCGCCGCGCGGCTGATCGGCGCCGACGGCATGCGCCTGTGGCACGACCAGTACCTGCGCAAGCCGGCGAGCGGCGGCGGCATCGTCACCTGGCATCAGGACTGGATGTTCTGGCAGGCGATCGATCGCCCGCGCACCGTCACCTCGTGGATCGCGCTCGACGACGTCACGGTCGATCAGGGCCCGATGCTGTTCATCGCGGGCAGCCACCACGGCGGCCTGCGCCTCGATCTCATGCCGCGCGACTGGACCGGCGGCGCGCTGCCGGCGTCGCCGGTTGCCGGCGACATCGTGCCGGTGGTGGTGCGCGCGGGCCAGGTGACGTTCCATCACGCCAACCTGCTGCACGGCAGCTCGGTGAATGCCAGCGGTCGCGATCGCGTGTCGATCGTCAGCCACCTCATGGCGGCCGATTGCTGCTACCGGCCGGGACATGGGCACGTGTGCATCGAGCGCATGCTCGCGCAGCGCGACGCTCCCGCGCCGCGGGAACGCTTCCGCGGGCCGCAGTTCCCATGGGCATGGCGCGAGCAGGCGGGGTGAGAAGCGCGAAGCGCGAGCCGCGACTACGGCGCGAACTTGTACCCGCTGCCGTGCACGGTGAGGATCCGTCGCGGCTCGGCGTCGCCGGTCGCGGCCTCGATCTTCTTGCGCAGGTTGGTGACGTGCCAATCGATGACCCGGGCGGTGACCGCGCGGTCGTCGCCCCACACGGTCTCGAGCAGCTGGGCGCGCGTCACCAGCTCGCCCGGCCGCGCGGCGAGCTGACGCAGCACGCCCGATTCATGGGTCGACAGGTCGCGTGTGCCGCCGGTGCCGGCGACCGTCTGGCGCTCGCAGTCGATGGCGAGCCCGGGGAAGTCGAGGCGGCGGACCTCGTCGGCGCCGCCGCGCGCGCGGCGCAGCTGGGCGCGCACGCGCGCCAGGAGCTCGGGCACGCCGAACGGCTTGGTGACGTAGTCGTCGGCGCCGAGCTCGAGGCCGCGCACCTTGTCGGCCTCCGCGCCCTTGGCGGTGAGCATCAGCACCGGGCTCCGGTCGCCGCGCGCGCGCAGCTCGCGCACCACGCCGAAGCCGTCGAGCCGCGGCAGCATCGCGTCGAGGATCACGAGGTCGTGGCGGCGCTCGGCGGCGAGGTGCAGGGCGGCGGCGCCGTCGCCGGCGGCGATCACCTGGAAGCCATCGCTCTCGAGGATCCGCGTCAGGCCGAGCGCCATGCGCGCGTCGTCCTCGACCAGCAGGATGACCGGCGGCTTCATGCGGCGTCGCGATCCCCCACCGGCGCGCTTCCGGCCGGCAGGTCGAGGGTGAAGACGCTGCCGCGCCCGGGCTCGCTGGTCAGCGCGATCGTGCCGCCGTGCGCTTCGGCGATCGCCCGCACGATCGCGAGCCCGAGGCCGACGCCGCCGGCGGTCGCGCCCTCGCCGGCGCCGCGCGCGAACGGGCGGAAGATCCGCTGCTGGTCCGCGGGAGCGATGCCCATGCCGCGATCGCCGACGGCGATCGTCACGCGATCGGCGACGCCGCGCACGCTGATGTCGAGGACCTTCTCGCGCGGCGAGTACTTCACCGCGTTGTCGATCAGGTTGAGCAGCGCCTGGGTGAGGGCGTCGCGGTCGCCGGTGACGCGCGGGGCGGCCTCGGCGGCGAAGGCGACGGCGAAGCCCGCGCCCTCCAGGCGCGGGCGGTGCAGGTCCAGCACCTCCGCGCACAGCGCGCCGATGTCGATCGGCGCGGCGGCGTAGGCGCGGACGCCGCGTTCGATCGCCGCCGCCTCGAGCACGTTGCCGATCAGCAGGCCGAGCCGGCGCGCCTCGTCGACGATGATCCGCGCGTACTCGCGGCGCTCGCCGGCGTCGCGCGCGTAGTCCATGGCCAGCATCTCGCCGAACATCCGGATCAGCGCCAGCGGCGTCTTCAGCTCGTGGGTCACCGCCGAGGCGAAGTCGCTGCGCTGGCGGCCGGCGGCGACCTCGCGCCGCGCCGCGCGCGCCAGCAGCGCCAGTCCGACGGCGATCAGCGCGACCGCCGCCGCCAACGCCAGCCCGGCCACGGTCTGCGCCGATGGACCCGCCCAGCGCGCGGTCGGCGCCGCGGGAGGCAAGGTCGTCGCCAGCGGTTCGCCCCAGGGCGTCGGCACCGCCATCGCCGCGCTGGCGATGTCGCGGCCGTAGCGTTCGCGGTAGGCGGTGGCCAGCCGGCCGAGGCCGGGCTGGGCGGCGAGGGCGCGTTCGACGCCGGCGGCCACGCCCGCGAGTTCGAAGGCGACGACCACGGCGCCGCCCGCGTCGGCGACCAGCGCCTCGTCCCCGGCGTAGCGCCAGCGCGGTCCGTCGCCGCGCCGCCAGCCCTGCCCGGCGACACGCTCGCGCCTGCCCGGCGTCCCCGAGCGCGCCAGGGCGCTGATCAGCAGGTCGCGCGCGGTCGCGTCATCCGCGTCGACGGGCAGCGTGGCGAGGCGCGTGATCACGCGCTGGGACAGCGCGGTGTCGCCGAGGTCGCGCAGCGCGCGGTCGCCGGCGGCCAGCATCGTCGCGGCGAGCGCGGTCGGTGGCGGTTCGCATCCGGCCAGGGCGAGCGCGAGCGCCGCGGCGTCGTCGGCGGCGATGACATCGCTGGCGAGCGCGGCGCGCAGCGCGGCGGCGGCATCGTCGACGCGCGCGAGCTTGATCAGCGCGCCGATCTCGCCCGCGGCGGCCTCGGCGCTCGCGCCCGCCGGTCCGGCGCTGGCGACGCGGCGATACGCGTCGAGCGCCGCCGCGTGGTCCTCGACGACGTGCTCGAGCCGCCGCGCATCGGCCAGGGCCGGATGGGGGCCGCGTGGCGGCGGCGGCGCGGGCGCGGCGCTCCACGCGCCGACGACCAGCGGCAGTGCCTCGATGCGGCGCAGCCGCGCCTCGCGCGCGACCGCATCGTCGTCGGATAGGGCCATGAGCTCGCGCAGCACCGGATCGATGAGGTCGGCGAGCGCCGCCCGGCCCGCGTCCTCGGCCAGCGCGCGGTAGCCCGAGCGCTGGCCGGCCTCGTCCTGCTGCGCGCGCTGCGTCGACGCGAGCCACGCCCAGCCGCCGAGCGCGACGCACGGCGCCAGCACCATGGCGGCGTACAGCGCGTAGCGCGGCCGCGGGGCGCTCAGCAGGGGTGGGGCCGGGTCCATGCGCTCAGAAGGTGCCGGAGAAGTCCCAGCCGAAGCCGATCGCGCCGGTCCAGGTGCTGTGATCGGAACCGTCCTCGCGCCGCGCGTCGCGGCAGTACGCGCCCTTGGCGTAGACCAGCACGTGCTCGGTCAGCTGCCAGTTGAGATGCACGTAGGTCTCGGTCGCCAGGCGACGCTCGCCGGTCTTGTAGTCGATGATGCGGTCGATGCCGGCGACGGCGCGCACCTGGTCGCTGGTCAGATCGCGGACCACCGCGCCGGGCAGGCGCGCGCCGATGCGGTAGCTGCGGCCGAAGTCGTCCTCGTGGTAGCCGCCGTGCAGGCCGCTGAGCGTCAGGTCGATGTCGTAGATCCAGTCGCGCTCGTCGCTGTGGCTGACGTCGACGGAGATGTCGTAGACGCCGTAGGTGCCGTGCGATGCCTGATCGTCGTAGAGCACGCCGATCAGCGCCTCGCCCGACTCCACGGCGAGGGGATCGGTACCGGCGGCCACCTTCAGCATCTGCGCGCGCACCAGCGTGCGGCCACCGATCCGCGGATAGGAGACGCGGCGCAGGGCGCCCCACACGAAGCCGTCGAGCGGCTCGTCCTCGCGACGGCGGATCAGGGCCTCGTCGAGGCGCGCGGTCGGGGATCCGAAGCCGATGGCGCCGATCCACCAGTGCCAGGACGGGCCCTTCGCGGCCGCCTCGGCGACCGCCGCGGCCCCGGCCTTCGCCTGCTCCTTGGCCCGGTCGACGAAGTCCTTGTCCAGGCGGTCGAAGGCCGCGAACGGGTCCTCGCCCGGTTTCACGCCGGGGCCGGCCGTCGGCGCGTCCTCGGCGACGCTCGGCGCTTCGCCGCCATCGCCGTTCGGCACCGCGCCGGGGCCGGGCGGCGCGACCACCGGTGACGCCCAGCTCTTGAGCAGCAGATCCTGCTTGGCCTGGTCGATGGTGATGGTCGAGGTGCCGTCGAGCGGCGGCGGATTGGTCAGGTAACGGCTCGACAGCTCCTGCCAGCGCGTCGCGGCCTGCGGGTCGCCGGCCAGCGACTGGCAGCATTCCACTAGGTAGACCAGCGCCGGCGCCGAGTTCGCGAGATCGCCGCGGTGGCGCTCGATCAGCTCGCTGTACAGCTCGATGGCCTCCTTCGGCCGGCGCTGCAGCTGGCGTTCGCGCGCGCGCTCGAGCAGGTTCGCCGCCTCGCGCGTCAGCACGCCCGCGAACGGCCGCGCGTCGTCGCCGGCGATGATCTCGCCCTTGATCGCCTCGCCGACCACCGTGCCGCGCAGCACCGTGGCGCTCGCGACGAAGCGCCCGTCGAAGCCCAGCGCGCTGTCGCCCTCGCTGCGCGTGACGTAGGTGAACGCCAGCGCCGCGTCCGAGCCGTAGTCGAGCGTCGAGGCGTCGCCGGCGAAGCGCAGCGTCGCGCGTCGCGCCGGCGCCCCGCCGCCCGCCGCGACATCGATGGCGTAGGCGCGCCCGTCGAGCGGCTTCGCGGCGTCCTCCGCCGCCAGCGCGATGACCAGGACCAGCAGGCAGGCGGCGCGGCTCGACCAGGACATGGCGTCTCCGTGGCGGCACAGGCTAGCGCCAGCGCCGCGCCCCCATCGGGCAGGTGGTGAGGAATCGTGTGGGCGCGGCGGGAGGAGGAATCGCCGGGTTGGTACCTCCGGGTGGCCCGACACGCGCCGGCCACGCGAGTCGTCAACTCGCGTGGAACGTCATAAATCGAGCTGGAGCTTGCTTCAGCGTGACGCTTCGGGCTTCGAGCTTCGAGCTTCGAGCTTCGAGCTTCGAGCTTCGGGCTTCGAGAGCTCGGGCTTCGGCTTCGGGCTGCGGCCTTCGAGCGCCGTCAACCGATCCGGAGCGTGGCGATGCGCTGCGCGCCGATCACCGCCTCGACCGCGCCAGCGCTGATGCCGACGCTCACGCTCGGATCCGTGGCGCCTCCCAGGGTGACGGCTTCCGCCGCCGCGAGCGGCGCGCGCAGCGCGATGCGCGCGCTCGTCGGCGCGTCGCTCGGGTTGAACACCCGCACCGCGAGGCGGTCGCCGTCGGCGAGCACCGCGCTTGCCACGACCTCGCCCTCCAGGCGCAGGAACGAACCGCTCGGCGGCAGCGTGGGGACGGTCACCGCCAGGTGCTCGGTCAGCAGGTCGATCGAGCGCATCGCCGCCGGGATGCGCTGTCCGAGCAGGCTGAGCCCGCGGGTCGGGATCGCGCCCGCGAACGGCACGATCGCGAAGCGGAACACGTGGGTCCCCTGGATCTGCCCGCCGTCGTTGTCGTTGGCGAACACCGCGCGGCGGAACGCGCGCAGCAGGGTCAGGGCGATCGGCCGATCGGCGGTGGCGCGCACCGTGCACTCCGGCAGCCCGCGGCTGACCACCGCGAGACCGCCGCGCGCGTCGCCGATGGCGGTCCATGTGAACTGCGGACGCGTCTCGACATCCAGCTCGCGGCGCGCGTCGTTGTCATCGGGCAGGGCGACGGCGCGCTCGACCACGGCAAAGGCGCTGTCGGTGACGAACGTGTCGCCGTCGATCCCCGTCGGCAGCAGCACGCGCAGGCGGTGGTCGCGGACGGTGTTGTCGACCGTCGCCGTCACCTCGATGCGATCGGCGCCGGCGCGCAGCGTGACGTCGCTGGTGATCGCCAGCGGCGCGAGCTCGGCGCTGCGCCGGCCCTCCTTGCCATCGAATCGCGCCGGCACGCGCATGACCAGGTGGATGCGCAGCGTCGCCTTGCCGATGCCGTCGGCGACGAGGGCGACGTCCGCGGACCCGGCGGCGCTGGTGAAGACCTGGTCATTGACCGCCAGGCCGTGGAACCAGCCGTCGCCGATGTCGGCGCGCTGCTCGAAGGTCAGCAGCTGGCGATAGGACGTGCCGGTGCGGTGATCGAGCACGTCGAGCGTGCCGTTCTGGTTGACCGCCACGCGCAGGATGCCGTTGTCGAGCGTGCGGTGGTCGACGGCGAGGGTGCCCGTGTACCGCGTCGGTCCGTCGACGGGAGCCACCACCAGCGCGGTCCAGCCGAAGGCCGGCACGCGCACGCGCGCGGTGACGTGGACGACGTGGCGGTTCTCGGGATTGGGGAACTTGTAGCGCGGACGCTTGATGCCGACGCGGTCGCGGCTCTGGCCGACCAGCTGGTAGGGGATGTCGGCGCCGTCGGGTCCGCGCAGGCGGAAGGCGAACTTCTCCTCGAAGCCGAAGAACTCCTGGAAGCGCTTGGGCCAGGTCGTGGGCAGCGGCACGTCGAGGTCGATCGGCTCGTCGAGGTCCTCGGCGGTGTGGTTGAAGACCGTGACGGTCAGCGCGCCGTCGGGCCGATCGCGCGGCGCGGCGGCCACGGCGATGCGGCGCAGCGCCTGGGCCGTCAGGCGGCTGGCGATGCCGAGCGACTGGTCGAAGCGGTACAGCATGTCCTGATGGACCTGGTCGATCGAGCAGCCGCACATGCTGTCGTGCGGGTGGTTCTCGAGCAGCCAGCGCCACGCGGTCGCCAGGTAGCTCGCCGGCCATTCGCCGCCGAGCTCGCGCGCGAACGCCGAGAACGGCTCGGCCCACAGGGTCAGCTCGTCCTCGCACGCGGCGTTGCGCTGCTTGAGGTGGATGCGGCTCGACAGCGTGCCGGCGATCAGCCAGTGCTCGTCGCTCGCGAGCGACTCGCGGCCGGTCTCGCGCAGCTCGCCGACGACCTCGCGCGTCAAGGCCGGGCGCGCCTCGGCGAGCTCGGCGGCGTAGCGGTCCAAATCGCTGTGCTCGATGCGGATGCCATGCGCGGCGAGGGCCGCGTTGGCGCGCGCGAACAAGGTGCTGGAGCGCGGTTCGATCTCGACGTTGTCGGCGCCGTCGAACAGCAGCACCGGCCCGTGCGGGCAGCGCTTCGCCTCGGCGAGGACGAAGGCCGTCAGGCGCTCGACCGCCGCGTCGTCGACCACGAACGGCGTGTCGAGCTGGTGCGCGAGGCGCACCTTGAAGGCGTACGTGCAGTAGCCGTGCTGGCCGAAGCGGTAGGCGTCGAGCGCCGAGCCGTCCGGACCGCGCCAGCGCACGTTGCCGCCGTGGTCCTTCTCGTGCACGCCGCGCCAGATGAACGCGGCGGTGCCGCCCATCTGCGCGACGAGCTGCGGCAGCTGCGCGATGTGGCCGAACATGTCGCAGACGAAGCCGGCGCGCGACGCGCCGCCGAAGCGCTCGGCCTCGGCGACGCCGAGCTGCAGGTTGCGCACCAGCGACTCGCCGCTGACCAGCCACTCGTCGGGCATCACGTACCACGGACCGAGCTTGAGCCGGCCCTCATGGGTCAGCCGTTCGATCTCCGCGCGCCGTTCCGGCCGGATCTCGAGGTAGTCGACGATCGGGATGACCTGGCCGTCCATGGTGAAGACCCGGAACGACGGATCCGCCGCCATCGTCGCCAATGCCTCGTCGAGCAGCGACACCAGGCGCATGCGGTAGCCCTGGAAGGACTCGTACCATTCGCGGTCCCAATGGGTGCTGGCGACGTAGTGGGCGGTGCGGGGCATGCGGAGTCCTCGGGCGCTGTACGTTTAGCACGAGCTAATACGTGGCAACCGAGGAGGCCGTTGAGCCTGTCGCCGTCATGGGACGGTGGTGTCTACTTCCGCGATCGGCTCGTCGAAATCGGGTATCGATGTCGTGGGTGAGCGATCGGGAACATGGGTGACACTTCAATCCGGGGACATGGGTGACAGTCCGCCGGGGTTGATCGGGCGGTGACGAGCAGCTTTCGACGGCCG